>WNGJ01001659.1_pt1 | contig 26675 bp, 32 predicted proteins | sample 5400611 | NCBI WGS metagenome assembly WNGJ01 (sample SAMN13153375, study PRJNA577476) | soil metagenome | isolation source: 40 cm soil or saprolite under Garry oak tree replicate 1 | place: USA:California | collected 2016-06-15
CGTTGATCTGCCATCTCGGCTTCGTCGCCGACGGCCGTCCATTCGTCATCCCGACGATTCACGCCCGCGACGGCGACACGCTGTACGTCCACGGCTCGCCGGGGAGCCGCATGCTCAGGGCCGCGAAGGAAGGAGTCGACATCTGCGTGACCGTGACGCTCCTCGACGGGCTCGTGCTCGCGCGCTCGGTCTACAACCACTCCATGAACTATCGCTCGGTCGTCGTCATCGGACGCGCCCGCGAGCTGACCGACCGTGACGAGAAGCTCCGGGCGATGCAGCGCGTCGTCGAGCATGTCGTTCCCGGACGCTGGGATGACGCACGCCGGCCGAATGACGGCGAGATCAAAGGCACGACGATCCTCGCGCTGCCGCTCGACGAGGCCTCCGCGAAGATCCGCAGCGGCCCGCCGACCGACGACGACGCCGACCTCGAGCTCTCCGTCTGGGCGGGCGTGATCCCATTGAGGATCGAGCCGTCGGAACCCGTGCCGGACGCGGCCGTCGACAGCCCTCCGCCTTCGTACGCAGCCGGCTATGTCCGCTTGACCCCGGCCGAGGCTGCGCCTACCCTGAGGCCACGATGACTCCCGCAACTCGCATCTGGGCCTGGCGTTGCGAGCGGAGCGGGAGCCTGCGCCTGCGCTGACCTAGGCGAGTACAGCCCGTTTCCGCTCACCGAGACCTTCCACCGGAAGGTCTTTTATGTGCGCCCGTCAATTCAACGGAGAATCTCGAGATAGCCATCGCACCCGACATCGCCACCGATCTCGTCACCCCTCTCGGCGCCTACCTGAGGCTGCGCCGGGAAGGGCGTGCAGCCTTCCTGCTCGAGTCGGTCGAACGCGGACGGCTCGGACGACACTCGCTCGTCGGCTGCGGCACGCGGCTCTACGATCTTGCGGAGGCAGAGGCGTGCGGAGAGCCGGTCGTCGGCTATCTCTCCTACGACTACGCCGCGCGCCTGGAACCGACCGTACCTCTTCCAGACGAAGGGACCGGTCTGGCTGAGAGTCGTTTCGTCGTCGCGGATGTCCTGATCAGGTTCGACCACGTCCTCGGCAGCGCGGAGGTGATCCGCGGGGACCCTGCTGCGCTGTCGTCGCTGCTTGCGCAGCCGGTCCCGGCTCTTCCCCGTTCGCACGGCCGGCGCGACTCGGCCCGACGCACTCCGGGCCGAACGGAATACGAAGCATGGGTGCGCTCGGCCAAGGAACACATCCGCGCGGGCGATGCGTTCCAGATCGTGCTTTCGCAACGTGCGGAGCGACTCACTTCGGCCTCTGCGCTCGAGCTCTATCGCGCCTTGCGGCGTGTAAACCCGTCGCCGTACCTTTTCCTGCTCGAGCTCGACGACCTCGCGCTGATCGGGTCGTCCCCCGAGACGCTGGTCAAGTGCGAAGGCCGTCGCGCCGGCGTCAACCCCATCGCCGGGACGACCGAACGAGGCGAAGGCGATGCAGAACGGCTGCTCGCGTCCGAGAAGGACCGGGCCGAGCACGTGATGCTCGTCGACCTGGGTCGCAACGATCTCTCGCGCGTCTGTGTGCCCGGCACCGTGGAGGTCGAGAAGTTCCTCCAAGTGGAGCGGTACTCGCACGTCACGCATCTCGTCTCGCAGGTGGCCGGGGACCTTCGTGACGACGTGACACCGTTCGACCTCCTGCGCGCCTGCTTCCCGGCGGGAACGGTGTCCGGTGCGCCGAAGGTGCGCGCGATGCAGCTGATCTCGGAGCTCGAGGGGAGGCGACGAGGCCCGTACGCAGGCGCGGTCGGCTACGCCCTCCCGGAAGAAAGCACGCTCGATACCTGCATCGCGATCAGGACGATCGTCCTCCGAGGCGGAGTCGCACATCTGCAGGCCGGAGCCGGAATCGTCGCCGATTCCGAGCCCGCCGCCGAGCACGAGGAGTGCCTGCGCAAGCTCGCGGCCGTCGAAGCGGCGATCGATCTCGCGGAGGCGGATCAGCGGTGATCCTGGTCGTCGACAATTACGACTCCTTCACCTACAACCTCGCGCATCTGTTCGCCGAGCTCGGCGCCGACGTCACCGTGCGCCGTAATGATGCGATCGACGCCGACACCGCGGAACAACTCTCGCCGTCGCACCTGGTGATCTCACCCGGTCCGGGCCGTCCCGCCGACGCCGGCTCGACGCCGGAGATCGTGCGGCGCCTCGCGCTCACCACTCCGACTCTCGGCGTCTGCCTCGGGCACCAGGCGATCGTCGAGGCGTTCGGCGGCGAGGTCGGAGCCGCCCGGGAGCTCGTCCACGGCAAGTCCTGTACCGTGAATCACGACGGAAGAGGCGTCTTCGTCGGGCTCCCACATGACCTCGAGGTCGGGCGGTATCACTCCCTGGCCGCGACTAGCGTCGCGGCCCAACTGGAGATCTGCGCCACCGCCGCGGACGGTGAAATCATGGCTGTTCGCCATCGCAATTTGAACGTCCACGGCGTGCAGTTCCACCCCGAATCCGTCCTCACCCCATTGGGGCGCGAAATCGCGCGAAACTTCCTGAACCAGTGATCCAGGAAGTCATCAGCAAGCTGCTCGACGGTACTCAGTTGGCGCGTGCGGAAGCACGCGCAGTGATGGACGAGATCATGCGCGGCGAGGCGACGCCGGCGCAGATCGGAGGATTTCTGGTCGCACTGCGTTCGAAAGGCGAGACGGCCGACGAGATCACAGGTTGCGCCGAGGCGATGCGCGACCACGTCCTCGTCGTTCGGCCGGACCGTGACGACCTCGTGGACACCGCGGGCACCGGCGGTGACGGGGCCCACACGATCAACATCTCGACCGCCGCGGCGCTCGTCGCCGCCGCCGCCGGCGCCGGAGTGGCGAAGCACGGCAACCGCGCCGTCTCATCTGCGTGCGGATCCGCCGACGTCCTCGAAGCGCTGGGCTTCACGCTCGCGCAAGAGCCGCAGCGGATCGCGAGGTCGATCGACGAGCTCGGCTTCGGCTTTCTGTTCGCTCCTTCACACCATCCTGCGATGCGGCATGCCGCGGCGGTGCGTAGGGAGCTCGCGACGAGGACGGTGTTCAACGTGCTCGGCCCGTTGACGAATCCCGCTGGCGCGAGAGCCCAGGTCGTCGGCGTCTACTCCCCCGACCTCGTGCGAACGATCGCCGACGTGCTCGCCCGTTTGGGCGCTCGCCGTGCTTATGTCGTACATGGTGAAGGGGGCATCGACGAGCTCTCACCGGTCGGCCAGAACCTCGTCGCCGAGGTCGTAGACGGCGAGGTGCTGGAGCGCCGGCTCGATCCCGAAAGCGAGCTCGGCATCCCGCGCTGCAGCCTCGACGAGCTCCGCGGCGGGAGTCCCGCGGAGAACGCGGAGGCGATCCGGGAGGTCTTTGCCGGCGCAAGCGGTGGGCGACGCGATGCGATCTTGCTCAACGCCGCCGGGGCGATCGCGGCAGGCGGGCACGCCGCCGACCTGCGCGAAGGGCTCGAGGTGGCGCGGCGGACGATCGACTCGGGCGCAGCGGCGGAACGGCTCGAGTCGCTGATCGCGTTCTCGCGGGAGATCGTGGCAGCCTGATGGGCCGGTTCCGCGACGCTCTCTCCGCCTCCGGGCTCGCCGCGATCGCAGAGGTGAAGCGCCGCTCGCCGTCCGCGGGAGACCTTCGCCCCGACGCCGACCCCGCGCGGCTCGCCGCGCAGTTCGCGAACGCAGGCGCGGCCGCGATCTCGATCCTCGTCGACGAGCGTTTCGGCGGCTCGCTCGACGATCTCAGGGCCGCGCGAGCCGCGACGGCGTCGCCCCTCCTGGCCAAGGGATTCTTCACCGAGGAGCTCGACCTGCTGAAGGCGAAGGTCGCAGGTGCCGACGCTGTTCTCATCCTTCTGCGCGACGTCGACGACCTGCGCGCGGCCGCCCTGATGTCGTACGCGCGCGAGCTCGGCCTCGAGACGCTCGTCGAGGCGCACGACGCCGCCGAGCTGCAGCGAGCAGTCGGCCTCGAAGCAGAAGTGATCGGAGTCAACGCACGTGACCTCTCGACATTCGAGATCGACCGCTCTTTCCAGCTGGAGCTGATCGCGCGCATGAGAACCCACGACGCAGTGGTCGTCGCGGAGAGCGGCGTGCACTCGCGTGCACAGGGCGCCGCGGCCGAGCTCGCAGGCGCCGACGCGATCCTGATCGGCTCAGCCCTGATGCGAGCCGACGATCCGGCGGGGCGACTCCGTGAAATCCTCTCGCGCCCGCTCGTGAAGGTCTGCGGTCTCACGCGTCGCGAGGACGTCGATGCCGCCGTCGAGGCGGGAGCCGACATGCTCGGGTTCATCCTCGCCAAGGAGAGCCCGCGCGGTGCGCGCGAAGTGCTGCCCGTTCCGGACGACCGCCTCAGCGTCGCCGTGTTCGTCGGCGAGGCGGAAGAAGCGGGGTCCGATCTCGTCCAGCTCTACGATCGAGAGCAGGGTCGCGTTCGCGGCCGCGATGCAGTGCTCTTACGGAACGGCGAGACCGTCGCGCAGGTGGTCGACCTCCCCTGGGACGCGCAAGACCCCCTCCACTTCCAGCGCGCCGCCGTTGTCGAGGGGCGGGTGATGCTCGCCGGGCGGCTCGGGCCAGACAACGTCCGCGAAGCAGTGCGGGCCGTCCGGCCCTGGGCCGTCGACGCGGCGTCGAAGCTCGAAGCGAAGCCGGGGATCAAGGATCACGACAAGGTGCGCGCATTCGTCGAGGCGGCTCGTTGACGTCGACCTCCGGTCTCTACGGAACCTACGGCGGTCGCTATGTCCCGGAGACGCTGATTCCCGCTCTCGACGAGCTCGAGGCAGGCTGGCGCGAGGCCCAGGCGGACGAGTCGTTCCAGGCGGAGCTCGACGAGCTCGGACGCAACTTCGCCGGCCGGCCGACGCCGCTCACACATGCCGAGCGGTTCGCGCCCGGCAAGCATCGCGCGGCGCCTCGGCAAGCGCCGCATCGTCGCGGAGACCGGCGCCGGGCAGCATGGCGTCGCGACCGCGACGGTGTGCGCGCGCTTCGGTCTCGAGTGCGTGGTCTACATGGGCGAGGAGGACATGCGGCGCCAGCGACCCAACGTCGAGCGCATGAACCTGCTCGGCGCCGAGGTGCGCCCCGTCGACTTCGGCACACGAACGCTCAAGGAGGCGACGAGTGAGGCGATTCGCGACTGGATCACGAACGTCGAGACGACGCACTACCTGATCGGCTCGTGCGTCGGGCCCGCGCCGTACCCGGAGATCGTGCGCGAGCTGCAGGCAGTGATCGGCCGTGAGGCACGCGCGCAGTTCCTCGAGGCCGAAGGCCGGCTCCCGGAGGTTGTCGTCGCCTGCGTCGGCGGCGGCTCGAACGCGATCGGCATCTTCGCCGGGTTCGTCGGCGACGCCGACGTCCGCCTAGTTGGAGTCGAGGCAGCCGAGGCTGCGTCACTCGGTGCCGGGAATCCCGCGGTGCTGCACGGTGCCCGCTCGTCCGTGCTCTCTGACGAGGATGGCCAGATCGCAGATGCGCATTCGATCTCCGCGGGTCTCGACTATCCGGGCGTCGGTCCCGAGCATGCATGGCTGCGAGATTCCGGGCGAGCGGAATACATGCCCGCGACCGATGAGGAGGCGCTCGACGCCTTCCGCGAGCTCACCCGTCTGGAGGGAATCATCCCCGCGCTCGAGCCCGCGCATGCTCTCGCCCGGGCCTGCGAGCTCGACGAGGAGCTCGTGCTCGTCTGCCTGTCGGGCCGCGGCGACAAGGATCTCGCCGAGGTGCTCGCCCGATGAGCCGCTCCAACCATGCGGCCGGACAGATCTCGACCTACCGCTTTCCGGATGAGCTAAGCGTCGACGAGTTGCTCGTGCGCGGTCCGCTCGAGTCGGACATCGACACGATCGCGCCGGCCTTTCGCGACCCCGCCGTCGGCGGCGAAGCCAGCCTGCCACCGGTCGATGCAGACACCCTCCGCGTCATGTTGCGCGAGCAGCTTCCGGGAATGCGCGCTCAAGGGCTGCTGGCCGCGTACGTCATCGAGGACCTGCCTAGCGGCGAGCTGCTCGGCGGCGCCTCCCTGCATCATTTCGATCCTTTGCGCGACGTCGTCGAAGTCGGCTACTGGCTCTTCGTCACGGCTCGCGGTCGAGGCGTCGCGACCCGGTCGGTGCAGCAGATGACCGAGCACGCCCTGGCGAATGGCATCTGGCGCGTCGAGGCGCACGTGCGCATCGGCAACACCGCCTCTGAGCGAGTGCTCGAGCGCCTCGGCTTCGAGCGTGAAGGCGTCAAGCGGAAATATCTGCGCCATGGCGACGACCGTGTCGACGCGACGATGTTCGCGCTCCTCCCGGGCGACACGTGAAGACGCTGGTCGTCTATCTGATGTCGGGCCCGGAAACGCCCGAGCTCGCCGCGGCAGCCGTCACGGGCGGCGCGGACGTGGTCGAGCTCGGCTTTCCATTCTCCGATCCGCTCGCCGACGGGCCGGTGATCCGCCGCGCGGCAGAGCGCGCGCTCCGACAGGGGATGCGGACGCGCGCGTGTCTCGACTGCCTGGCGCGCACACGCGAGCTCGTGCCGGAGACACCGCTCGTGCCGATGACCTACTCGGCGCTCCTCGAGGCCTACGGCTGGGACCGATTCGCACACGACGCCCAGTCCGCCGGCGCGACGTCACTGATAGTCGCCGACCTGCCGGTCGATGTCCGGCCCGAGCTCCGGCGCATCCAGCTCGTCGCCCCGACGTCGACCGACGAGCGGATGCTGATCGCAGCCGAGCGCACTGACGGGTGGTTGTACCTCGTCACCCTCACGGGAACGACGGGTGCGCGCGCCGACGTCTCCCCCGCCCTCGCAGGCCTCGTCGAACGAGCGCGCGCCGTGACGGACGTCCCGCTCTACGCAGGCTTCGGGATCTCGACGCCCGAGCAGGCGCGTGCCGCGGCGGAGTTGGCGGACGGCATCGTCGTCGGCTCGCGCCCCGTCGAGGTGGCCGAGAAAGGTCCGGAGCCTTTACAGCAGTACGTCCGCACGCTGCGCGACGCTGTTGACTGGGTGGTGGCCGTCTGACCTGGCTCGTGCTGTTCGACGTCGACGGGACGTTGCTGCTGACGCACGACGAGGTGTACGTGGAGGCAAGCCGGCTGGCGCTCGAAGCCGTGTACGGGATCTATGCCGAAGGGCCCGACGTCCCCGGTGACACCGCGCCGGCGCACATCCGTCGTGCGTTGCGCAACGTCGGGGTTCCCGAAGCCGAGATCGACGCCGGACTTCAGCGCTGGTGCGAGACGTTCTCCGCCCACTACGTTCGCTTGCTCGCGGCCGCGGACACGAGGCACTGGCAACTCGGACCGCATGCCGCCGAAGCGGCGGCAGCCATCGAGCACCGTGCCCTGCTCACCGGGAACCCACCCGCGGTGGCGCACGCGCGGATGGAACGCCTCGGGCTAGGCGAACTGTTCCCGCGCGGGCAAGGCGCCTTCGGTTGCGAACGCGAGAACCGCATCGAGCTCTTCGACCTCGCGCGCGAGCGTGCCGGCAGCTGGCCCGCCGAGAGCACGGTCGCTGTCGGCGACACGCCGCTCGACGTCTCGAGCGCGCACGCCGCGGGCTGTCGCTGTATCGGCGTGACGACGGGCCGTTATCGGAGAGAGCAGCTGGAGGACGCCGATGCCGTCGTCGCCGATCTCGGCGAGCTCGCGGGAGCGCTCGGCGCGCTCGGCTAGTTCTCGCACACGGACGTCACAGTCTCGTACCGGTGCCTGGCACGGGTACGACCACGGAAAGAGTGGCGCGTGACAGGGGAGTTGCGGAACACGCCACGCCTACGTCACAGCCGCGTCCCCGTGCCTGGCACCGGTACGTCTCCGCTAGAGCCGCTGCGCGAACATCCAGCGATGGCCCTCGAGATCCTCGGCTCGATATTGCCGCTGCCCGACTCCCGTGTTGTCCTCCAGCTCCGACAGGATCGTCGCGCCCGCTGCGACAGCGCGGCCGTAGTGCGCGTCGACGTCGCTGACCGAGACATGCACACCGTCGACGATGTACGGCGTCTGGCGCCAGGTGCGAGCCGGCTCGCACACCTCGGCGTGATGCTTCGGGCTCTGGTAATCCGGGCTCGGGAACCCGAGCATGATCACGCCGCCGTCGAGCTCCATGTTCACGTGGGTGACACGGCCACTCTCGTCGCTCCACCGGCCTGTCTCTTCGAAACCGAATGCCGCCGCGATCCAGTCGGCGGCACGGCCGACGTCTTCGTACGAGAACATCGGGACGACGCGTTGCGCTGCCACAGAAGCGCACGTTAACGCCATCGAGGCCCCGGCGGATGCCGCGACCTCGATTCGAGAGCATCGGCTAGTGCTCGCCCTGCTGCTGCGTGTCGGCATAGGAGGCCGGGGTGAGACGAAGGTGAGCCGGTACACCCTGTTTCTCACGTTACTTTCAGCTCACAGCTGCGAGCTCCTGAGCTGCCGAGTCGAAGACAGACGAATGGAGATCTACATCCGCTTCGGTCGTCGCAGGCGACATGAGCGCCATGTTGTGGAACGGCGTCAAGAGGATGCCGCGATTCAGGGCATAGAGATGGATCAGCCGGTCCAGCTTGGCGTTGCCACCGGCCGCGGCCTCGCTCCCGTTCCGCGGTCGCTCGGGCCGGAAGAGATACTCGACCCGGCAGCCGAGACGCGTGACGTGCCACGGCAGGCCGTGCCGCTCGATCGCACCGGCGACTCCCGCTTCGAAGCGCTCGCCAAGGGCGATCATGCGCGCAAACGCCTCGTCGGTGAGAACTTCGCCGAGCGTGGCACGCATCGCAGCAAACGACAGGACGTTCGCGGCAACCGTGCCGCCGATGCCGCCGACGTCGGCGCGCTCGTCCCGCGGCAGCAGCGCCTCGAGCCGGTCCGCGACCTCGCGCGAGAACCCGTAGGCGGCGGCGGGAATGCCGGCGGCGATCGCCTTCCCTACCGTCAACAGGTCCGGATCGAGCCCGTAGGCAGCGGTGTAGCCACCCGGTCCGGCGCAGAGCGTATGCGTCTCGTCGATGATCAACAGCGTCCCCGTCTTGCGTGTCGCCGCTCGAAGAGCGCCGTGGAACCCGGGCTCGGGATGGACGATTCCAATGTTCGTCAACGCAGGCTCCGCCAGCACGCACGCGACGTCGCCAAAGCCGAGCTCGCGCTCGAGCGCCTCGACGTCGTTCCACTCCACGACCCGCGTTGTCTCCTCGAGCGCGATCGGTGGGCCGACGTTGCCCTCACGCGAGACCACCGACGCACCGTCGAGCGCAGCGAACGTCTCGTCGACGGTGCCGTGGTAGCACCAGTTGAAGACGAGGATCTTCGGCCGGCCCGTGAGCTCGCGCGCGAGCCTGATCGCGAACCGATTCGCGTCCGTCGCGGTGAGCGCGAACTGCCAGCTCGGCAGCCCGAAGCGGCGGGCCAGCTCTTCGCCTACCCAGAGCGCATCCTCACTCGGGAGCATGAGCGTGATGCCGCGTGCGGCTTGGTCTGCCACCGCCCGCACGGTCGGTGCCGGGGAATGCCCGGTCATCGCGGCCGTGTCACCGAGGCAGAAGTCCGCATACTCGAGACCGTCCACGTCGCGAAAACGGGCGCCGCGCGCCTCGGCGGCGAACACCGGGAAGCCTCCCGCCCAGCGTATCATCCACGGCATCGGCACTCCCGCGAGCAGCGAGCGCTCGGCCCGCGCGGCGAGCTCGCGCGAGCGCGGGTGCTCACGTTCGAACCGGTCGAGCTCTCGTGACAGGAGATCGTCGAGCAACGTTCCCAAGGGTGGCTGTCTGGTCCCGCTCGTCACCGTGCTAGTCAATCAACCGCGAAACGCGCGTGCGGTCCGTTCGATTCGGGCATGATGATTCGGCTTTGGTGATGGACAAAGATCTCGTAGCCGACACCGCAGCGGCCGAGCGGCTCGGCACGGCTCTGCGTCGTGCCGGCTATTCAGAGGACGCAATCCACCGACTGCTCGGTGAAGAGGCGTACTCGAGCGAGCGCGCCGACACGCCCGCCGAGGAACGCCGCTTGCCCAACACGCCGCTCGCGACGCTGGTGCGGCTGCTCTTTCTCCAGCTGCCGGTTTCGGTGCAGGACGCCGAGGCCGCACTCGGCCGCGAGAGCGTCGAGGCGCTGGAGGCGACAGGCCTCGCGGAGGTCGGCGACCAGGTCAGATCGCATGCCCGAGTCCTGCCGATCGGGAAAGTCCTCCTCGCCTCGGACGGCTTCTCCCGCGACGGCGACGACCCGGCCGACTACGTCGCGACCTACACCCCGACGGCTCGCGTTCTCGATTCCCTGACGCCTCGTCCCCGTGTCGACCGGGCGCTCGACGTCGGCACGGGGAGCGGCATCCACGCCCTGCTCGCGGCGCAGCATGCCCGGCACGTGATCGCGACCGACGTCAACCCACGGGCGATCGCGTACACGGAGCTCAACGCAGCGCTGAACGGGCTTCGCAATGTCGAGTGCCGCCGGGGCAGCCTCTTCGAGCCGGTGGAAGGCGAGACGTTCGACCTGATCACGTGCAACGCGCCCTACGTCGTCTCACCGGAGCGTCGCTGGGTCTACCGCGACAGCGAGTTCTCCGAAGACGAGGTATCGGAGCGCGTTATCCTCGCCGCGGCCGAACATCTCGCCGCAGGCGGCTACGCGGCGATGCTCGTGAGCTGGCTCGCGTTCGACGAGAACAATCCTGACGAGCGCGTGCTCGCGTGGGCAGACGCGAGCGGTTGCGACAGCTGGATTCTCTCCACGTTGAACTCCGATCCGATCACGCACGCCGCCGAATGGAACTCGCACCTTGCAGGCGAAGCGCTCGGCGACGCCCTGGACGAATGGACGCAGTACTTCGATTCGCTCGGGGTGCAGTCGGTGAGCGAGGGCGCCGTCGTCCTGCACAAGCGTCCCGACGGCGGACACACCGCCCGGGTGGATGAGCTCGACGAGGACGAACTGGACGACGCAGGCGATCAGATCTTGCGCGCTTTCGAATCGCGAGCGAAGCTTGCGGGCCTCGGTGGGGACAAGGAGTTGCTGGAAACACGCATCGGCGTTGCTTCGACCCTGCGACTGGACCGCGAGCTCGAGCCCTCAGGTGGGCGTGCCGTCGACGTCGACGGCAGCGTCGAGCTGACGGAGGGGACGAAGCACGCGGTCGACGCGTCCGCCGATGTCCAAGAGGTGGTCGCCTCTCTCGACAGCCGTATGCGCCTGAGCGAAGTCATCGACACCACCGCCGATCGGCTCGGCCTGCTGGACGACGAGGTGGCAACGATCCGCGAGGAAGCGCTGGCCGTCACCCGCGAGCTCCTCGAGCTCGGCGCGCTGCGCTTCCGCGGCGACTGACGGCGAGCCGGGCTGTCGGGCCGGTGAAGATCGCCACGATCGGGATCTACGGCTGGACGCTCGAGAGCTTTCTCGCTGGTCTGCACGCCGCAAAGGTGCGGGTCGTACTCGACGTGCGCCAGCGCCGCGGTGTTCGCGGCCCGGAGTATGCCTGGGCCAACTCGCTCCGCATCCAGGCCGCTCTCGACAACGCCGGTATCGGCTACCGGCACCATCAGGAGCTCGCGCCGACCACCGAGCTCCGGCACGTGCAGTACGACGCGGACGCGCGGCACGGTGTCGGGAAGCGCTCCCGCATGGAGCTGGCTCCCGAATACCGCGAGCGCTACCTCCGTGAGATCCTCGACCGGGTCGATCTCGGCGAGCTCGTCCACGCGTTGCCGGCCGAGGGCACGGCGGCGCTGATGTGCGTCGAACGTGATCCCGAGGCCTGCCATCGCTCGCTGATCGCCGAGCGTCTCGAAGCCGAACACGGCATCTCTGTCGTGCACCTACACCCCTGAGGCACTGGCAGAGTCGTCGGCATGGAGCTCGGCGTTCCCGTCGTTCGCGCGGAGGTCGCTCGCAGGACGTCCTCGGTCGCGCCCATCGGCCGGCCGACGTAGTCTTTACGACACTGGAGTCAAGATCGATCTGGAGGTCATTGATGAAAGGCGCCTCGAAGCCCAAGAAGCTGGGCAAGAAAGTAGCCCAGAAGTCCCTGAAGGAGAAGCGGCAGGACAAGCGGGCCGCGGCGAAGAAGGGCTTCGGCTCGAGCTAGCTCAGGTCGATCGTGAGCCGGGTGCTGGTCGTCGACGTCGGCGGGTCTCACGTCAAGGTGCTCGCCAGCGACGAGCCGGAACCCCGGCGGGCCGATTCAGGGCCGGATCTGACTGCCGCGCAGATGGTCGACTCGGCGAAGAAGCTGGCGGCCGACTGGGCCTGGGACTGCGTTTCGGTGGGCGTTCCCAGCCCGGTCCACGGTGGACGCGTTGTAGCAGAGCCCGTCAATCTCGGCGAAGGCTGGGTCGGGTTCGATTACGCCGGAGCCTTCGGGAAGCCCACGAAGGTCGTCAACGACGCCGCGATGCAGGCGCTCGGCAGCTACGAGGGCGGCAGAATGCTCTTCCTCGGACTGGGAACCGGGCTCGGCTCCGCACTCGTTGCGGACGGATTCGTCCAGCCGATGGAGCTTGGGCACCTCCCTTACAAGAAGGGCACGTTCGAGGATTACGTCGGCAGCGCCGGCCTCGGCAAGCGGGGCAAGAGGCGTTGGCGCCTGGACGTCACAGACGCCGTCGCCAAGCTGAGCGCGGCACTGGAGCCGGAGTACGTCATGCTCGGCGGCGGTAACGCCAGGAAGCTGGATCCACTGCCGCCGGATGCGCGGCTCGGCAGCAACCGGAACGCGTTCATCGGCGGTTTTCGCCTCTGGGACCCAGACGCGCCTGCAAAGATCTTTGCTTAGCCGGCCACGCTACGGCTTGACTGCACGCAAGTGCAGGAACATCGGTACGCGCCGCCACCTTCGTCCCCGGTCTGTGCGGAGCGCGGGATCCGGCACAGGTGGCTCACGCAAACGCTCGATCAAGAACCCACGATCGGTAAGAGCGTCCGTGTATGTCTGCAGAGGTCGATGGGCGCTGACGAACCGCACCCGCAATCCCCCTCGGGCGACGTCGTCCGCGTAATACGAAGGCTCGAGGTATGAGCCTTCGATCATGAAAGGGCTGTCGCTGTCGTCTCCAACGAAGGCACCGGCCGAATTGAGGGGATGCACGATCGCAAGACAGAGTCGCCCGCCGGTGCCGAGCACGCGTCCGCACTCTCCGATCGCTCCTTCGAGGTCGTCGGCGTCCTGGAGGGACATGAATGCGATCACGAGATCGAACTCGGAGTCGCCGAAGGGAAGAGCCGCCGCGTCGGCGAGCAGGACCTCGATCTCCGGGTCCGCATCCAGTGCGGCGGCGACCATCGTTCGTGACGAGTCGATACCCACGACACTGTGACCGAGCGCCTTCAGATCGCGGGAGAGCCTGCCCTCACCACAGCCGAGGTCAAGCGTGCGAAGTCCCGGGCGAGGCACGAGCTCGAGAAAGAGATCGCGGTGAAAGAGCCAGTAGCTGTCGTGGTTCGGCTCACGTGCCCACGCGACGAACGCCGCCGCCTGATCGTCCCATGCGGCCCGAAGATCGGCCGATTCCATACGCTCTCTCCGGGACGGCTCTGTCTGCGGCGCCATGCCCAGACTTTATGGCCAGCTCCGCGCTCGAATCCGCCTCAAACCGCTCCCGAGGCCGCCACACCCGCGGGACGCGCGCGTTCCCAGAGGCGCTCCCCGCACATCATGCAGCGCGGCAGCACCCGGCGGACGATCACCGTGTTGCCACAGGCGGTGCAGAGGAACCACCCGCTGGTGGCTACCCCGGCAGGCCAGAACTCCACGTAATCCCGCTCGTCATCAGCCCGCCCAACGGGCTCGGTTCCGTCCCCCGGCTCGTGCACCTCAACCCCCTCAATCGCTGCGAGCTCCCCGCTCCTGCTCCTTGTAGGTCGAAGGTGCAGCGGTGTCAACTAGCGCCCGAGCCTTGTCCGGCGGCGAATCCGCAGGCGCTTCTGCAACGCCTTGTCCTCCTGTCCATCCTTGATCGCGGCCCACACGAACAGCCCGAGGACCAGGAGGATCGTCGCTACAGCGACGACCGCGAGGACGATCTCCTGTCCGGTGTTCATGGCGGAAGTCTAGGTCGCTCGCTCCGGCTCGGATTACGAAGCAGCGGTTGCGTCGACGGGCGCGCCGGCGTGCGCTTGCTGTCTGGTCCGAAGAAGCGCGCCTCCGATGACCGCCGCCGAAGCTGCGAAGAGAGCCCCGACGAGGAAGGCGGCGTGGTAGCCGCCGTTGAGCGAGGCGAGCGGGCCGTGGGCTGAGGCGCGGAGGCTGTCCGTGCGCGAGGACGCAAGGCTGACGAGAACGGCGAGGCCGAGCGCGCCGCCCATCATGAATGCCGTATTGACGACGCCCGAGGCAAGACCGGACTCGCTCGGGTCGACGTCGCTCATCGCGGCAAGCAACACCGGGTTGAACGCCATGCCCGCTCCTACGCCGAGCAAGATCATGCTCGGCAGAACGTCGACGACGAAGCTGCCGTCGACCGGCGCTCGGGCGAACAGCACGAGCCCGGCCGCGGCCACGAACAGCCCGGCAGAGAGAGGAATCCTGAAGCCGAAACGCATGACGAGCCTCGCGGAGAGCCCGATCGAGAAGGCGCCCATGATCAGGTTCGCCGGCAGGAAGGCGAGACCGACCTCGAGTGGGCTATAGCCGAGTACCAGTTGCAGGTACAACGCCGAAACGAAGAACCACGCAAACATGGCGGCGGCCCAGAGAATCCCGACAGTATTGGCGACCACGATGTTGCGAAGCTTGAACAGGGCGAGTGGGATGAGCGGCGAGCGAACGCGTGCCTCGATGACGATGAAGGCCGACAGCAACGCGACGGCAGCTCCGAGGAGCCCGAGCGTCTGCCCACTCGTCCAGCCGGTGTCGTTGCCGTTCACGATCGCGTAGACGGCCAGCATGAGAGAGGCCGTCACCGTGACCGCCCCGGCCACGTCCAGCCGCCCTCCGGCGGCCGAGCCGTGCGCGCTCGGCAGGAGCTTCAGCGTGAGGATGATGACCGCGACACCGATCGGCACGTTCACGAGGAAGATCCAGTGCCAGTTGAGAGTGTCCGTGAGGACGCCGCCGAGGAGCACGCCGAGGCTGCCCCCGCCCGACATCACGAAGCCGAAGATTCCCATCGCCTTGGCCCGGTCGGCCTGCTCCGTGAAGAGATTCATCATCAGGGACAGCGCCACCGCCGAGACGACCGCCCCTCCGAACCCCTGGACCGCCCGCGCCGCGACCAGGAGCCCCGGCGTCGTGGACACGCCACATGCGATCGAGGCAACTGTGAAGAGCGCGATCCCGATCAGGAACAACCGTCGATGGCCATAGATGTCGCCGAGCCGGCCGCTGAGCAGGAGGAAGCCACCGAACGTGAGGAGATACGCATTCACGACCCACGCGAGCGACGTCTGAGAAAAGCCGAGGTCTTCCCTGATCGACGGCAGCGCGACGTTCACGATCGTCGAGTCGAGGACGATCATCAGGTCCCCTAAGCAGAGGATGTACAGCGCGAGCCAGCGAGTTCGGCTATCCAAGGTCATGTCGGCTTTCCTTTCAGTGCGTGGGTCGTAGTCTGGTGAGATGGACCGCGTCGCGGCCCACAACTCATCGGTGGCGAGACCGATGAGTTTTCACGGTTCGGCGGGTCTATCCCAAGATGGCAGCCCCAGTGCCGCAGACCGTCGCGTTCGCGATTCGCGGCCCAATTGAGCGCACCGATCTGCCCGGGCTCTGTGAGCGTGTCTGTGGACTGCTCGAGGGTGGCGCAGACGTGGCCCTCTGCGACGTGCGCGGAGTCGAACCGAACGCCGTGACCGCCGATGCACTCGCGCGGCTCCAGCTTGCCGCGGGTCGGCGCGGTTGCCAGGTGCGGCTGCGCAGTGCGTCGACCGAGCTGCTGGATCTACTCGCCTTCATGGGCTTGAGCGACGTCTTGCCGGACTAGGACTCGAGCCGCATCGGCAGCCCGAAGAGCGGGAACACCCGCTCGGTGTCGAGGAAGAACGTGAACTCGACGATGCGGCCGTCGGAGATCTCGAGCACCTGCAGCGCCCACGGGTCGTAGCCCTCTCCCGAATCGCTGGGCTTGTACTGCCCGAAGGCCGGCGAGCCGTTCGCGGCCACGGTCGGGATCACCCGCGAGCCGCGGCAGCCGGCGCCCGGGCCGACCCACCAGCGCAGAATGTCCTCGCGTCCGCTGAGCCACAGGTCGTACGGCGGCATCGACTGCGTCGCGTCCTCCTGAATGAGCGAGATGAGAGCATCCATGTCGTATTGCTCGAACGCCTGCACGTAGCGCGCGAGCAGCTCGGCGTCCGCCTCGTCGACGGAGGACGAGGTGTCCGCCGTGCTGAGGTTGCTCTCGTCGAGCGTGGCGCGGGCGCGCTGGAGCGCGCTGTTGACCGAAGCGACGCTCGTGTCGAGGAGCTCCGCCACCTCGCTTGCCTTCCAGCGCAGGACCTCGCAGAGGATCAGCACGGCGCGCTGCTTCGGTGGCAAGTGCTGCAGCGCGGCGACGAACGCCAGACGGATCGTCTCGCGCGAGACGGCCACCTCCGCCGGGTCTCCGTCCGCGACGACGAGGCCGTCCGGAACCGGCTCGATCCAGGTCACCTCCGGCAGCGTGTTGAGATTGGACTCGATCGGTTCCCGGGCCGGGCCGAGGTCCATCGGCCGCGCACGCCGTTCCCGCCCGTTCAGCAGGTCCAGCGAGACGTTCGTCGCAATGCGGTAGAGCCACGACCGCAGCGCCGCCCGGCCTTCGAAGTTCTCGAGTCCGCGCCAGGCTCGGATGAAGGTCTCCTGCACCGCGTCCTCGGCCTCGAACGGGGAGCCGAGCATCCGGTAGCAGTAAGCGCGCAACTCCGCTCGATGCTGCTCGAACTGGTCCTCGAACTTGCGCGCGTCCGGCACGACCGTGACCGATGGATCCCTCATGGCGGCCATCGTACGCGGTCCGCCCGATCCGTTCGTCGCCTCTAGGTCCCTCTTGCCGCGCGCACCTCGGTCATGAATCTCGCCGCGCGGTCGGGGTCGACGGGATTCCAGGTCCCACCGCCGACCTTGAGATCCGAGCCGACGATCGCACCGTCCGCGACAGCCAGGAAATCCCCGACATTGGTCGACTTGACCCCGGTGTTTGCCAAGACCGGCGTCTCATCGCCACACCCACGCTTGGCCTCGCGCACGGCCTCCACGGACGGCTCTGCGCCGGCCATCGGGCCGGAGACGAGGATGGCGTCGGCAAGGCTCGACACCCGCACGGACCGAGCCGTGGTCGCGATGTCGCGCGAACCGACGCTCGATGCGAACTCGGGGGTGATGTTCATGAAGACGGCGACGTTCCGGGCGTTCAGCTCGCGGCGGTAGCGCAGCAGCCTCCCGGCGTCGGGCGACCAGAGCCCCATGTCGGATTCGTAGACGCCGGTCGTCACCTCGCGGATGAACGTGGCCCCCGACACCGCTGCAACCGCCAAGGCTGCCTCGGCATCCCAGAGGTAGTCGACTCCGAACGGTCTGTCTCGCGGCGCAACCTCCGCCACCACCCGCGCCATCATCGCGACGCCCTCGAAGGTCGCCTTCAATTGGTAGGGGCGGTCACCCTCGTTGCAGAACAGAATCGCGTCGAACCCGGACCCGGTGAGAATCTCGACGTCGTGAGCCACCGACTCGACGATCGCGCGCGGCCCCCCGATCTCGTCGTACAACGGCGTGCCCGGCATTGGGGGCAGGTGCGCCATCGCGATGACCGGCTTCTCGACCCCGAAGAGCTCCCGTAGCGCGGGCGACATGCCCATTACCCTCCACGACGGGGCGGATGGACGAGCGCGCGCGATCGCCGAACGAGTGCTGCGATAACGGCGAGCGTGAGCACGGCCGCCGCCACACCCGCGGCCTCGTATCCGATTCCAACTCCTCGGCCCGACGTGATCAGGAGCAGCAGTCCTCCCACGATCGCAGTGCCCAGACTGGCCGACACGAGCAGGAGAAGCCGACGGGCTACGACTTGCCTCTCACTGCGCCAGTTCCGGCGCTCGATCGACCAGAACGACAGCTCTGCCGCAACGAAGAACGCCGCCGCCATCAGCGGAGCACGCTCGTCGACCGTGCCCGGCCGCAGGCTGAGGAACACGGCGTAACCGGCGCCGACCCCCACGAAACCCCAGGGAAGAAGTGCCGCCCACCGGCCCAGAAGAGCAACAGCCGTAACCAGGAGCCCGATACAGCCGATCGACGTCACCACTGCGACGAGACGGTCACCGGCGATCGCCGAGTAGGCGACGACGACACCAAGGAATGAGAGACCGGCCAGTCCGGTGACTACACGGGTGCCGTTCTTGCGTGCCGGCGAAATGCGTCCACCTCCTCCATGGCGACAGCGAATGACGAGTCTTCGTCCCAGACGGCGACGGGGACGCCCGCCCGCATGAAGCGACCGCGGACCGCGTCGCGGCGCAGCCGCCAGAGGCGGGACGCGATCTCCCGCTTCTCCCCCCGCATCGGTGCGACGAGCTCGAGTGGCGAGACCTCGATCACGACGAGATCGAAGCCACGCGCCCGCAGGTCGAGGAGGGCGGTTGCCGCCCGGTCGTCCAGCAGTGGAGTGAGCGCGACCACGAGCGCCTGCGGAGGAAGCGTGCGGCGAGGGATGACGACGAGGTCGCGCCAGGCGTAGCTGAGGATGATCTGCGTGTCGAGCATTGCATCGACGATGCGGTACAGCTGGCGCGCGCCCGTCGACGGCAGGAGCCAGTTGAGCGTCCCGCCGAAGCTCACGAACCCGACCCTGTCGCGCTGGCGGAGATACCGCGCCGCGAGACTTGCCGCCGCGCGGAGGGCAGGATCGAGCGTGCTCCGGCCGCCACGGCGCGCTTCTGCGAAGACGTCGAGGAAGATCACCACGTCGGCGTTGCGCTCCGCGTGATGCTCGTTGACCCAGAGCTCACCGCGGCGAGCGCTCGCGCGCCAGTTCACATGCCTGACCCGATCTCCGGCGACGAACTGACGGATGTCGGCGAACTCGATCCCCTCCGCCTTTTGGCGCGCCACATGGTTTCCCGAGAAGACCTGCGTCTCAGACGGCCGCAACAACATGCGCACGGCCTCCTGCGTCGGGTACACCTTGAGCGGCTGCCGCCGGTCGGTCACGGCTTCGTGCCGGAACAGGCCGAACTGATCGTAAGAACGGAGGTGGATCCGCCCGAGAGCGAACGCACCCCAGCGGACACAACGAAGTCGCAAAGGCAAGAGACGTTCTTCTCCCGCGACGAGGCGGAGCGTGCTCGGATTGGCCCCTTCTTCGACCTCGATGCCAGGCGGAAGCTCGAGCAGCACGTCGATCTGCTCGGCCCCATCGCCCGGTCCAAAGCGGATCCACACGTCCAACAGCTCCCCTTCCAGAGCGCGCTCGCGGTCGAGCTCGACCTCGACGTCGACGTGTGGCGCGCGAACTTGCAGCGTGCAGAGCGCCAGGACGAGTGCAAAGGGCGCGGCGAGCAGCACCAGTTCCGGGAGGCCCAGCACGAGCGCGGCCAGCAGTCCCAGCGCCACCAGTCCGGCGTACGCGCCCAGCTTGGGTGATGCAGAGCGTGTCATTCCACGCGCGTCGGCAAGTCCTCCGCGGCAGGCGCCGGCACGGTCTCGAGCGACTCGCGCACCACATCTTCGGGGCGCACCCTCTGCACCCAGAGCTCCGGCTTCAGCATGAGCCGGTGCGACAGAGCAGGCACGGCGACCGCCTTCACGTCCTCCGGCGTCACGAAGTCCCGACCCGCCAGCGCAGCTTTGACGCGAGCGAGCTTGAGGATCGCGAGCGAGCCGCGCGGGCTCGCACCTACTTGCACACGCTGGCTGGTTCGCGTCGACGCGACAATGTCCACGATGTACGTGCCAACCGGCTCGGAGACGTGGACCTGCTCGATCGACTCCTGCAGCTCGAGCAGCCCACGCCGGTCGGTGACCGCGTCGAGACCGACCTCGTCCACCCCGCGCTCGAGCCTCCGTTCCAGGAGAGCCCACTCGTCGCCTCGACTCGGGTATCCGATTCCGATGCGGAGGATGAAACGGTCGAGTTGCGCCTCGGGCAGCGGGTAGGTGCCCTCGTATTCGATCGGGTTCTGGGTCGCGATCACGAGGAACGGCCGCTCGAGCGAGTTCGTGCGGCCCTCGATCGTGACCTGCCGCTCCTGCATCGCTTCCAACAGGGCAGCCTGCGTCTTCGGCGGTGCGCGGTTGATCTCATCGCCGAGCAGCAGGTTGGTGAAGATCGGACCTGGACGGAACTCGAACTCACCCGTTCGCTGGTTGAAGACCGAAGAGCCGGTCACGTCCGAGGGCATCAAGTCGGGAGTGAACTGAACGCGTCCGAAGTCGATCGCGAAGACCTGGGCGAAAGACCTGGCAATGAGCGTCTTACCGAGCCCCGGGAAGTCCTCGACGAGAACGTGACCGTCTGCAAGAAACCCGAGCAGAACGAGCTCGAGCGCTTCACGTTTCCCGACCACCGCGCGTTCGACCTCGTCGATGATCCGATCGCCGCGTGTCGCGATCTCTGCGACGGTCAGCATCCGTCAGAGCCTCTCGAGCTCTTCGACGACGACACGCAGATCTGCCGGGGCTGGGCCACGTGCGAGCCGGTCGCTCGGCGGAAGACGTTCGGGGCGGACGAGTTCCCAGGCATTGGCTCCAACCAGCTCGCGGGCGCGCTCCTGCTCTCGGTCGAGGTCGACCCCGAACCGCATCCACAGCCGGTGGTCGGCGATCTCGCGCAGGATTGGACGCAGACGAACGTGCAAGTGCAACGCGCTTGCGGTCGATTGCTCGACCTCGTTCACGAGGGTCAACTCGCCTGAATCGGCGGGGCGCCGGCGCATCTCCTCGAGAGCCCGATCGAAGTCCGACAGGCCTGTAGACCCTCCTTCGCGAGTCGTCCGCACGAGCGCCAGTAGCAAGATGCCACCCATCCCCAGGAAATAGACGTCGAGGAGAATCGACCGGGCTCCCGAGACCGCAAGAGCCGTGAGCCCGACGGCGGCGCTGAGCGCCAAGCCGACCTTGAAGGCGCGGGCGAAGATCCAGTTCATGCCGCGAGCTCCCGTGTGACCTGGAGGTCCTCCCTCACGGTGACCAGAGACTCGATTGCGCGTTCTTTCATTGAATCGTCGATCTCATGCCTGCTGAACTTCGCGTATTCGAAGAGCTCCGTCAGCGACCGGACAGCGCTTTCGCGGACCTGGAGCAACTGTAAGACGCGCGCGAGATATTCGTAGGGCAGCTCTGACCGACCACGCGCGAAGCCGTGTGAGGCGAGGATCCGCTCCATGTTCGCGTATGCCGCGATGACGGCTCGCCGCGCGTCTCGTTCCCCTCGAAGGTCATCGATCGTGCTGCCTATCGCGCCTGCAAGTTCTTCCTCCACGCCACCCGGCTCCGTGCTCCTGGTTCCGGGCCGGTTGCGGCTGATGAAGATCCAAGCGCCACCGAGCAGAACGAGCCCGCCGACCGCCAGCGCGAGCGGCCACTGGAAATGAGCCGGCCGCGCGGGTAGCGGCTGCGCGGTCGGCGACGCGAGTCCGCCGCCCGGGTGCCGCTGCGCCTGCTGACCGAACAGCTTCTGACTCCGCACGTTGAGATGCCTGTGCGTGATCGCCCAGGAGCCGATCCCCGAGATCAACGTCATGAAAACGAGGACGGCGCAGTAGTTCCGAAGCCAGTGCGAGTCCGGATCCTGCCAACGATGGCGCCGCCTGAACATCATCACGAGCACAGCGACGATGGCGAACCCGTAAGCGATGATCAGCAGGGTGATCCAGCTGTCCTGCAGGCCGGAGGGAACCGGACGCGCGGCCAAGTGACCGTGCCGCGTCGGGCGACCTCCACTGGCTCCGAGCGTGACGAGAGCCAGGAGTCCGACGATCAGAAGCGCGACAGCGCCGGCCACGACCGGCCCGCCGGGCAACCTCTCGTTCCGCCGTTCCACAGTTGGACGAGAGCCTACGGAAGCGGTCAGCCTCTCGCCAAAAACTGCTTCGCTCTATGCCACGATCTCAGCGCCATTCAGCAGACGAGAGGAGCAGTCGTGACCAGTGCCAGCACAACCCTTTACCGCTGGGAGGACCTGCCGAAGGAGCGGCTCAAGCCTGACCTGCAACGCCGCCTCATCTCCACCGAGCGGCTGATGCTCGCCCACGTCTATCTCGAGAAGGGCTGCGTCGTCCCGCTGCACTCGCACGAGAACGAGCAGCTGACCTACATCCTCGAGGGTCTCCTCCGTTTCTCGCTCGGAGACGACGGGTCGGAGGTCGTCGACGTCGCGGCGGGTGAGGTGCTCCATATTCCTTCACACGTACCGCATCACGCAGAGGCGCTCGAGACGACACTCGACGTCGACATCTTCTGTCCACCCCGGCAGGACTGGCTCGACGGGTCCGACGCTTATCTGCGGCGCACCTAGAGCTCGCCGGGAGCCGCGAACCGGTAGAAGATCGGGGCGATCCTCAGGAAGAGGCCGGTCACGAAGTCCTCGAGCGGCCGAGGACGGCGTCGTCTACACCACGTATTCGCGCACCGCGCCCGACCGCTACCTGCTGGCTCCGTACTACTACCAACTGCTCGACCAGATCCCCGACGGACGTGACGACGACTTCCCGCTGCGCCGCCATGACGAGTACTAGGAGATCGGCGACGGCAGCGCGTGCCGTTGCCTCCGACGCGCCCAGATAACGCCGGCCGCGACAGCGACGAGCACGAAGCCGCCCGCTGCCATGAGCAGCGGCACGGGCAGGTGTCGAGTCTCGCCGGCCTGCGCATCGGGGGCAGAAGCGCGAGTGACGCTCAATGTCCGCAGGTCGATCAGCGACACAGGACTGGCGCTATTCCGTACCACCAACTGCTTGCCGTCCCGATCGATGCGAAGGCGTAGCTGCCACAAGTCGGTGCCGGAGGCGATCCCGTCGAGATCGATGCAATGCGCCGACCGTCCGACGGTGTCGAGCGCGTGTACGAAAGGCGTGGCCCCTGCGCCGTCATAGAGCGTGTAGGCCCAGCGGCCATCGGCGCTCATCATCCGGCTCAGCGGATTGCCGCGCATCTTTTCGCCCGGCTCGTCCGGATCGATGATCGGCTTCGCCAACAGCCGTCCGCGCAGCACGTCGTAGGCTTGGACGAGGTACCGCGTCGGGTCGTTCGGCGAGACGTAGTGGATGAAATACAGCCACGATCCCGTCGGCGACACGGCGTCGAAGCTGAAGTCGCCCTGCAGCTTCACGACCCGCTGCTGCTTCAAGCCGACGCTGCTCAGAATGACCAGCTTCGTTGTGGCGCGGCGGAACGACGTCCGCGGCTCGATCAGGACGAGCGTCGTGCCGTCCGCAGAAAGGCCGCCGGCGGAACCGTCGTACGCAACCGCAGGAATCGTGAACGTGCCTCGCAGCGATCGCCACGCGAGCACTTGCCCGCCATGCTGTGCGATCTGCTCGACGATCGTCCTACTCCCAGCGGGGATCGTGACGTAGCGCGCCCCGTCAGAGCTCGAGGCGACGCCGGTGCTTCCCACGTCGATGCCGAGGACCGGCAGCCCGTCGGCCCGCGCCGCCGCGGGAACAATCGCCGCGACGAGCGCGGCTACCAAGACAGGTACAGAGAGAATGCTGCGCCTCATCGCCCTAACCTCCATCGTGGGTAGTGACGTTCGTACTACGCCCGACGGGCCGGGAGAGGTCCCGAAAGGAGCGCCTAGTGCCTGTCGGCCGAAGCGTTGAACGTCGTGAGCAGCTCGCGGCGGCTGTGCACGCCGAGCTTCTCGAAGACGGACTTCAGATGATCTTGGACCGTGTGACTGGAGATGAAGAGGCGCTCGGTGACGGCACGTGTGTCGAGACCAGCGACGAGCGCCGCAACGACGTCGCGCTCGCGCTGCGTGAGCGCATAGGCACGGCACAGCACATCGAATGTCTCGGCTGGGGCTGCACCTCGCACTGTGACTGCGATCGTGCCGTCCGGGTCCCCCTCGAGAGGCGCGGCCTCAATCATCACCCAGCGGCCGTCGATTCCACGCTCGAGCGCGTGCGCTCCACTCAACGCGTCCTCCGAACGAGCGAGCGTCGCCACGGGATACACGACTGCAGGGAGCATTCCCCAGCCGGCAAAGAGCTTTGCCGCCGGCAGGGCATCGATCCACGAGCGAGCCGCCGCGGTCCAGCTGACGAGGCCCAGGCTCGGACTGAGCAGGATCACTCCCGGCGGGCTCGGCTCGAGCACGTGGCCCTCCTTCGCGGTGAAGCCGCGGCGAAGCGCGGACCCGAGGCAAGGGCCGACATCGGCCAGGAGCTCGATGTCCGCACTTTCGAACCGCCCATCGCTGTCGTCGCGGTAAGCCTCGATCCACCCCCAGCACCCGAGCGCATCGCGGCACGCGACCGCCGCGATATCGCCGATCCCGACGGGCCGCAGGACCTCGTCCCAGCGCGAGGAGCGCGCAAGGTCGCCACCGGTCTCGCCGCTCAGGCTCCCGGCCGAGTTCGCGCGACGCGCGAGGACAGGCTTGGCCGCGAAGTGGTCGTCGGAATACTCCAGCTCGAGCGCCCGGGGAAGGCTCGGGCCATAGTCGTGCTCAGCGATGCCGCTCAGAGGCAGCAGGGTGTCGGGATCCGCGAAAGGCCAACACCAACGATCGAAGCCGATCACGCGCTGAAGGTCGACGATTGCTTCGCGTTGGATCGACTCGCAGTCGAGACTTGAGTCGCTGAGCCGTTCGAGACGCTCTCGGCACTGAGTCCGCTCTCGCGCGCTGGCCACGACTCAAGGATATGGCTGTCGAAGCGGAGACCCCAACTTATTGGGATTGCCCGAGCGGTGGCCCGCGTCTGGAATTGGCGTCATGCAAGACGAGAGGAGCAATCGATGAGAAACGCCAGACGGCTTCGTCTGCTGCTCGTCACAATCGTCATCCTCGCCGCAGTGGTCGGCGCGTCCGTTGCTGCCGCCTCACCGCCGACTGAAGCGAGCGGGACCGTCGGCAATACGTCCTCGACCTTCAACAGCGTGCGGATGGCCGACGGCAACCTGATCGTCAATCTCAGCGCCACGGCGGCATATACCGGCACGTTCAGCGGCACCTCGACGATCGAGGGCACCCTGATCGTCCATACCGACGGAAGCGCGACCTTCCACGACGTCGAGATATTCAGCGGAACCGTGAACGGCGTCCGCGGAACTGTGACCTTCAACCTCAACGGATCGAACGACTCTGCCCTGGCCACCCACGCCACTGCAACGATCGTCGGCGCGACGGGCGATCTTGCCGGCCTCCACGGCGTGCTGCACGAAGTCGGAACGGTGGTACTTCCCACGGGTCCCGTCGGGACGTACAACGGACAGATCGGCTAAGCAGCCGGCGCGGCGCTCGAGCCTGTAGAACGCACAGGGCGCCGCTTCCGGCGCCCTGTGCTTGGTCGGCGCCTCAGCTCAGTGGAACCTCGAGAGCGACATCGACCTTCGTGTAGTACCGCGTGATCTCTCCGCCTCCGTGTTTCGCGCGGAACTTGTCGACCACGTCGCGCACTCTGGCTGGATCGTTGAGCGGTATCGCCGTTGCTGAGAACTCGCTGCCATCGGCACTCAGCCAGATAGTCGGCGTCTTCAGGACGTTTCTGTACCAGTCGGTGTCCGATCCTCGGACAGGAAGCAAGTAGAGCTCGTCACCCTCCTGCACGAACCAGACGGGATTGGTGATCTTGCGACCGGAGCTTCGACCGATCACGGTGATTTCGACCTCATCCGTGCCCTCCAATGCCTGCTTGAACAACGCGAGTGACATCAATCAAAACCGAGCTCGTCGAGGGATTCGTGCAGCTCCGCCGGGTCGTCGTAGACACGAAAGGCGCCCGCGTCGAGGAGTTCGTCGGAGCCGTAGCCGCCGCTCAGGAGCCCGACGCTGAGCATGCCGGCGCGACGGGCCGCGAGCAGGTCCCAGACCGCGTCGCCGACCACGTAGCAGTCCTCCGAGCTGACGCCGAGGGCCGCCTGGCAGGCGAGGAAGAGGTCAGGTTCGGGCTTGGCCCGGGCGACACCGCCGCGGTCGATCACCACGGTCTCGTCACCGACTCCGAGCGCGTCGAGCGACAGGTCGATCTCGGGCCGACGGCCCGAGGTTGCGATCCCGTGCGGGATACCCCGGCCACGGAGATCGTCGAGCAGCTCCCTGGCCCCGGGCAGCGGGCGCCGGTCGGGAAGCAGCTCCCGAAAGATGACGCCGTGGCGGAGCTGGATGTCGTCGATCTCCTGGGCGGAGAGGTCACGCCCGACCTCACGCGCGACGCCGCGCGTGAACAGACCGCCGCTCATTCCGATTCGACGATGGATCCGCCAGCCGTCGATCGGCATCCCTTCCTCGGCGAGCGCGCGCTGCCAGGCAAAGACGTGTGCGTAGACCGTGTCGACAAGCGTCCCATCCAGGTCGAAGATCAAGGCGCGCGCCGCCACTTGTGGAGCCTAACCCGCCACGGCCCGCGGGACGCCTGTCGGGATCGCTGCGGGCGCAGGCCGCGGCGTCAGTGTGCGGACAACTCGAGCACGACGACCGGGATCCGTCGGCTCGTCTTCTGCGCGTACCTGTCGTAGCCGGGATACAGATCCGCGAGTGCGCGCCATAGCCGCTCGCGCTCCTCGCCCTCCGCGTCGCGCGCACGCACTTTCCGCGTC
>WNGJ01002505.1_pt1 | contig 26674 bp, 28 predicted proteins | sample 5400611 | NCBI WGS metagenome assembly WNGJ01 (sample SAMN13153375, study PRJNA577476) | soil metagenome | isolation source: 40 cm soil or saprolite under Garry oak tree replicate 1 | place: USA:California | collected 2016-06-15
ATCAGGCTCGGCCTGTCCGCCGTGCGCAACCTGGGCGCCCCGGCGGCCGAACGGGTCGCGGCCGGCCGCCCCTACCGGGACCTGGAGGACTTCGCCACCCGGACGCGCCTGCCGGCCGCGGCGCTCGAGGCGCTGGCCACCGCGGGCGCGTTCGGCTGCTTCGGGCTCAGCAGGCGCGCCGCGCTGTGGGCGGCCGGGGCCGCCGCCTCGCTGCGCGAGGGGCAGCTGCCCGGCACCGCCACCGGGCTGACTGCGCCGCCGCTGCCGGGCATGACGCCGGCCGAGGAGACCCTGGCCGACCTGTGGGCCACCAGCACGTACGGCACCCATCCGGTGGCGCACATCCGCGCCGCCCTGGACGCGCGGCAGGTGCTGACCGCGGCGGCCCTCAAGTTGGCGGACGACGGCGCCCACGTGGCCGTGGCCGGGCTGGTCACCCACCGGCAGCGTCCGTCCACCGCGCGGGGCGTGGTGTTCCTCAGCCTGGAAGACGAGACCGGCATGGTGAACGTCATCTGCCTGCCGCCGGTGTGGGAACGGCACCAGCCGGCCGCCACGGTGGCGCCCGCCCTGCTCGTCCGGGGCCGGGTCGAGCGGACCGGCGGTGCTGGCAATGCCGGCGGGGCCGGCGGGGCCGGCGGGGCCGTCAACCTGGTCGCGGACACGCTGCGTCCGCTCCGGGTCGCGGCGTCCATCACCGGCGCCCCCACCGGCACCGTCGCCAGCCGTGATTTCCGCTGATCACCAGGGACTCGCCAGAAATATCTCCGGCGAGTCGCTCCAAACATGTCTCCCCGGCTACAGGCAGTCATGTAGAGTCACCGCTTGAACACGCACCGTCACGCGGCCACCGCGTGCTGAATCCGTAAATTCCTTTTTGGGGGAAGACAAGCATGTCTCGTAAGAACCGCGCCTTCGCGCTCGCAGTGGCGACGGCTGCTCTCGTCGGCGTGTCCGCGCCGGTGGCCCACGCTGCCGGCCCGAACAACACCAGCGGCTTCAACAACGACAGCCGGGTGTGCTCGCCGGCCAGATCCCGCTGTCCGACATCTCGGGCGTCCTCGGGCTGCTGAGCACCGCCAACGTCACCTCGTCGGTCAGCCGGGACTGCAGCCAGACGCCGTCGCAGACCAACACCGCGACGACGACCACCGGCAACACGAACACCGCCGCGGCCCCCGGGCCCATGGGCGGCCCGATGAGTCACGGCCCCAACGACACCAGCGGCTTCAACAACGACAGCCTGGTGAACGCGAGCGGCAACCAGCTGCCCGTCCAGGTCTGCAACAACGATGTCCCGGTCAACGCGGGCCTCGGTGTCGTCCAGGTGCCGGTCGACGGCGTGTCTGGCGCGCTGGGCATCCTGAGCACCGGCAACATCAGCTCCACGGTGACCCGGCACTGCGACCAGACCCCGACACAGACCAACACCAACACCACCACCACGGGCAACGCCAACAGCTAACCCGTAGCAAACCGGCGCGGGTGCCCGGTCCCGGACGGCGGGACCGGGCACCCGTTCCCATGTCCGCAGCGGCTACGTCCCCGGGGTCACCTTGTCCGAGATGATCACGTGGCCGGAGCCGTCGTACGCGGTCCACTTCCACGGCTTCGGCCCCTTGCCGAACGGGAACGCGAAGAACCTGGCGCCGCCCACCGTGACCAGACGCATCTGCGTGGTCTTCCCGTCCGGGCTGGTCACCACGATGCGGGCCACCGACTGGTCCGCGCTGCCGACCGCCACCGCGGGGACGCCGTCGGTCCAGAGCATCACGCCCGTGCCGAGCCCGGCAGCAGAGGTGGCGTTCGTGCAGCTGCTCGCGCTCGTCCCGCCCGCCTCTCCCACCAGGCAGACACCCCACGGTCCCAGGTACGCCGTGGCCGACCAGGCGCTGCCGAGGTAAGACCCAGAACCGACCCGGCCCGAGGCGAGGGCCAGCCCATTCTGGCCCGGCCTGAGCCATGTCCCGAAGTTCGCCATCCCGCCGCCGTTGAACGGGATCGCGGTGGCGATGTCGCCATGCGCGGAGTATGCGGTAGCCGAGACGACCGGGGCGCCCATCGGGATGGCGAACGCCACCATGCGGACCCCCCAGACCGTCGCCGGATGCAGCGTGAGCGTGCTGCCGTTCCCTAGGTTGACCTTGACGGAGGAGACGTCGGCCCGGAGCTCTCCGAACTGCACCTGGGTCGGCCCGCACGAGAGCCCGAGGAACACGACCGGATCCTTGCTCTTCAGCGCGGCGGTCGGGACGGACGTGCTCGCCGAGCCCGAATCCAGGGCCGGTCCAGTGGCCAGGAAGATCTGCTCGCCGCGGCCCGCCCCGCCGGCGCCCGGCCTGCCCGCGACGATCTGCCAGCGCTGGCCGTTGACGGTACCCGACGCGATCAGCCCGGGCGGGGAGTGCGAGCCGGGTGGCCGCACGGTCGCGCTGTAGCTGGCCGCCGGGCGCTCCGTGGCGGTGTGCCGCAGCGAGGGAACCGCGACGAGGCCCGCCGCCACGACCGCAGCCACCCCCGCCGCCACGGCCGCCCGGCGCCGCAGCCTGAGGCCACGGCCGCGCCGCATGGCCCCGTCGACCGGTGCCTCCCGCGGGGTGACGGCCCCGACCGCCAGGTCGAGCCGCTCGTACAGGTCGTGCTGGTCGTCGATGCTCACTGGAACCCCCCGTCCACTAGCTCCACGCTCTGCCGCAGGGTGGCCAGCGCGCGCGACGCCTGGCTCTTGACCGTGCCCACCGAGCAGTTCAGCTCCGCCGCCGTCTCGGCCTCGGTCAGGCCGAGCCAGTAGCGGAGCACCACCACCGCGCGCTGTCTCGGGCCGAGCCGCTGCAGCGCCGCCATCAGCGCGGAACGCTCGTCGTACTGCCTGGTCGCGTCGGCGCTGGTTGTGTCGGCGCAGGCGGATTCGGGCGGCGCGTCGGTCAGCCGTTCGGCCACCCGCGGCCTGCGGAACCTGTTGCGGTTCTCGTTGATCACGATCCGCCGGACGTAGCCTTCAGGATTCTCGGTCCGCCTGACCTTCGGCCAGAACGCGTAGGCCCGCGCGAACGCGGCCTGGGCCACATCCTCGGCGTGGCCCTGGTCACCGGTCAGGGCGTACGCCAGCCGGACCATGGCCGGCCACCGGCTGTGCATGAAGTCGCGAAACTCCGTGTCCAGCTGCGCGCTCATCGGCTCACCCCTTCAGCCATGCAGACCACAGGGGGACAGCTAATGGTTGCATCCGGCGCGCGCCTTGTGTTAGGGCCCTGTGCTAGCGCACTGCGTCAGCGCACCCCGCGCGGGCGGAACTGCACGCTGATCCGCGGCCCGACCGGGCACGGCGTGCTCCCAGGTGCGCTGGCAGCTGCCGCCCATGACCAGCAGGTCACCGTGCCCGACCTCGAACCGCAGCGAGGTCCCCCCGCCGCGCGGCCGCAGCATCAGCGGCCGCGGCGTACCCAGCGACAAGATGGCCACCATGGTGTCTTCGGTCTTGCCGCGCCCGGTCGTGTCGCCGTGCCAGGCCACGCTGTCCCGCCCGCCCCGGTACAGGCACAGGCCCGCGGTGCGGAACGGCTCGCCGAGCTCCGGGCCGTAGTGCGCGTTCAGCGCCTGCCGCGCGGCGGTCAGCACCGGATCGGGCAACGGCGCGTCCTCGCCGTAGAAGCAGAGCAGCCGGGGGACCGCCACGACCTTGTCGTACATGTGCCGCTTCTCGGCCCGCCACGGGACCAGGCCGGCCTCCTCGGACAGCCGCGCGAATACCGCCCCCGACCCGGTCAGCCATCCCGGCCGCAGGTCCACCCAGGCACCGCGGGCCAGCCGCGTCCGCCGCACCGAGCCGCCCAGCGACCCGAGGGTCGGCTCGTCGCAGACATCGAGCAGGGATTCCTGGACCTGAACACTCATGCGAACAGCATAACTCACACCCAAACGCGTATTCGAGTCTCATGCGCACCACGGGTGTCTCGAGTGCGAGTAGCGCAGGCTCAGGTTCGGGGAGACGCGGAGCTGGCGATAGTCATCTCCCAGCGGCCGAACGAGATGTTCGCCGCCGCGTCTGCCAGCATCAGCGCGGCAAACCAGTAGCAGGCCTTTCTTTGCTCTATCTGCCCGAAACTGGCCACGATCATGGAGTCATGACCTCTCAGCGTGTGGTGGTGGTTGGGGCGGGCATCCTCGGGGCCGCGGTGGCGGCCCGGCTGGCCGAGGCCGGCCCGCGGGTGACGCTGCTCGACCAGGACCAGCCGGGCCGCGCCACCAGCCGGTGGAGCTTCGCCTGGATCAACTCGAACGACAAGCCGCCCAGGCCCTATCACGACCTCAACCACGCCGGGATCAGAGCCTGGGCCGAGCTCGCGCCGGACCTCGATGGCGACGCCTGGTACCGGCCGTCCGGCCACGTCGAGCTGGCCACCGCGGGCACCCGCGAGCTCGAGGCCCGCGTGCAACGCCTCACCGATTGGGGCTACCCGGCCCGCCTCGTCGACGCGGCCGAGGCCGCCGCGCTCGAGCCGGCCCTGCGCGTCCCGCCGGATGCCGCGGTCGCGTTCTTCCCCGGTGAGGGCTACCTGCTGACCGAACCGCTGATCGCCCGCCTGGTCGCGCGGGCGGAGAGCCACGGGGCGCAGGTCAGCACCGGCGAGCCCGGCCGCGTCACCGGCCTGGAACCGGGTGCGACGCCCCGGGTCCGCACCGCCGTCGGCACCGTCCTGGAGGCGGATGAGGTGATCTGCTGCGCTGGCCGCTGGACGCCCGCCCTGGCCGAGGTGCCGCTCGTCCCCTGGGAGACCAGCGGTTCGACCGCCCCCGAGCTGGTGGTCCGGGTCGGCCCGGTCGCCCCGCCCGGCCCGGTCCGGCTGGTGCACACCCCCGACCTCGCCCTGCGCCCGCATCCCGGCGGCCTGCTGCACCTGGAGGCCGAGGACGCCGGGGCCGCCGTGGACCTGCACACGCCAGAACCCGAGCTGCGCCGCTGGGCCGCCGAACTCCTCCGCCGGGCCCGCCGCACCGTCCGCGGCCTCGACGACGCGCGGGTCGTGGAGCTCGAGGTCTGCGCCCGCCCGCTTCCCGTGGACGGCCAGTCCATAGTGGGCCGCCTCCCCGGCGCCCCGGGCATCTATGTCGCCGTCACTCACAGCGGCGTGACCCTAGCCGCTCACCTGTCCCGCCTCATCACCGCCGACCTGACCGCCGGCACCCCGCCCGCCGCCCTGGCCCTCTACCACCCCGGCCGCTTCCCGCGCTGACGGGCAAGCCGGGAAGCTACCCCGACGGCGGGAACAGCAGCGGCTTGGACCCCGACAGGTCTGGCCCGCACGGGATCGACGGATCCTGGTGGCTGGTAACGAGCCGGCCCGCCACGATCACCGAGCAGTACGCCACGACGTGCGGGTCGCCGAAGTTCACGTTGCACCGGATGACCGGGTGCCCGTGGTAGGCGCGGCCGTTCTTGATGCAGGCCACGTTCTGGACGCTCAGGTTCTGGGCCCGCAGTTCCTGGCTGAGCGTCCTGTCCGCGGCCTGCACCGGATCGCTGATGCCCGGGACCAGGGCCACGCCGGGCTGCGAGCGGCTGGTGAGTGCGAATACGCCCGCGACCGCCGCGGCGAGCAGAGCTGCCCCGAGCAGCACGAGCCATACCCTCCTCACGGATACAGCACCGCCTTGGTGGCGACCCGCTGGTCGAACAGCTGGTAGGCCTGTGCCGCGTCGTCCATGGCCAGGCGGTGCGAGACCACGCGCTCGGGCTCGAGCTTGCGGTCCAGGACCATGCGCATGAGCCGTTCCCGGTCAAACCCCGGCGTCAGGCCGTGGATGGGGAACAGGTCTGCCCCGCAGATCGCCGCGGCCGTCACCTTCACCACGGCGTCTCGCGGATCCTTCAGCCGCGGCTCGGGCACGTCGGTCACCCGGACCGTGCCGGGCTCTCCTACTCTCACCGCTCTCAACCGGGCTCCTCGATCTCGACTAGGTATCCGTCCGGATCGACGCAGAAAAAGCGGCTGCCGCCCCATGGCGGGTGGTGGATTTCGGCCAGGAACGGCACGCCCTTGTCGCCGAGTTCGGCATGGGCGGCGTGCGCGTCGTCGACCTCGAGGACCAGGACCACACTGGCCCTGGACCGGTCCGCGGGCGCGGACATCACGACCCCGGGCCGGTCCGGTGCCGGATGGCCCTGCTCGGCGAGCGAGATGCGGGCGCCAGCCGCGGTGAGCGTGGCGTACGGCGGGTCGTCGTAGAGCGCCAGCACCTCAAGTCCTAGCTGATCGCGATAGAAGCGCAGCGACGCGGCAAAGTCGGCCACCCCCAAGATGGCGCCTGCCCGTGTGACCCTGAAGCCCGTCATCGTTAAAGGTGTCCTTTGCTCCGGGGGAGAGTATCGGTTACGCCGTACCCGTGAACGTGTCTGGAGCCATCTCCGCTGCAGGCTGGCCGGCCTCACTGACGGTTTCGCGTAGCCGTTGCGCTGGAACCCGGATATGAGCGGAGGTGAGCTCGGCAGCCTTGTCCGCATCCCGCAGCCTGATCGCCGCCAGGATGGCGCGATGCTCGGTCACCGACCCGTCGAGGCTGCCGCGCAGCGCCAGCGTCCGAGCCTGGAATCTGCCGATCTCGCCCGCCAGCCGGCGGTATACCTCCAGGAGCTTGGAATTGCCGCTCAGCTCGCAGAGCAGTTCGTGAAACGCCACGTTCGCGATGAAGAAGTCGCCGACGGCACCGTTCTTGGCGTGCTCGGACATGCGGTCGACGAGTTCGTCGAGATCGGCCAGCTCGGCATCGGTGACCCCTGGCACCGCGAGTCTCACGGCCAGGACCTCCAGAGCCTCCCGGACCTGGTAGGAATCGATCAGTTCCTCGGGCGTGATGGACCGGACCTCGGCGCCCCGGCGGGGCCGCACCGTGACCAGCCCTTCCGCGGCCAGCCGGCCGATAGCCTCTCGGATCGGCCCCCGGCTCACGGCCAGTTCCCTCGACAGCGCGACCTCGGACAGCTCGGTGCCCGGAGGGAGCCGGTCTCCCATGATCTCGTCTCGTAGGTGGTCGTAGACCCGCTGCCATAGCGTCAGGTTGTCGAATGCCGGCGGCACATGGCCCCCTTAAAATCGCCATGCGTCGGATCCATTGCCACGGTCCTACGGTGCTATGTATGATGCCAAGAGTTGACAGGTTACAGTTTGAAATTAACACACTCAAGGCTTGCTGAACAAGCAGGCCATAAATGCTGGGCGATTCCCTGGCTGGGCTACGGTTCCGAGTCCGGCCCTGACGAACGAGCACGCACAGAACTCCGTCGGAGAACAGCAGGAGGGAGCGTCCGGTGAGCGAACAGATCCGTCGGGCACGGAAGTGGGGTTATGCCGTTACCGCCGCGGGCGCTGCGGTCCTTCTCGCCACCGCCTGCAGCTCGCAGGGTTCCAGTTCGCCGGCGAGCACCCCGACCTCGACGTCATCCGCCGGGACGAGCGCCAAGGTCACCAAGATCGCGATCGCGCTGCCCGCCAAGGTCAGCGACTACGGCTGGAACCAGCAGGGCGCCAACGCGGCCAAGGCAGTCGCCACCTCGTCGGGCGCCCAGCTCACCGTCCTCTCCGACATCGGCTACGACAACACCCAGTCGCAGCTTGGGCAGCTGGCCCGGCAGCACGCCCAGTTCATCATCGCCCACGCGAGCGGATACGACACCGCCGCCAAGCAGGTGGCGATGCAGTACCACGTGCCGATCATGACCTATGACATCGCGACCGAGCTGGTCCCCGGTCTCGTGTCGAACATCACCACCTCGGCTCAGCAGGGCGGCTATCTCGCGGGAATCCTCGCGGCCAGGACGACGAAGACAATGACCGTCGGGATCGTCATCTCGGCCAGCGACACGAACTGGTACGAGATGAGCGGCGGGTTCGCCGCCGGAGTGCACAGCACCAACCCGAAGGTGAAGATCCGGTTCGCCGAGATCGGTCCGGCCGCCTACGACGACTCGGCCGGCGGGAAGCGGGTCGCCCAGACCCTGATGTCGGCGGGCGCTGACGTGATCTTCGGCATGGGAGACGAAGCGTCCTTCGGCTATCTCCAGGCCATCTCGAACGCCAACGTCGGCCACAAGGTCTGGTACATCGGCGACATCGGCGACATCGGCCCGATCGACACGAAGCACGTCCTGCTCTCCTCCGAACTCTGGAACTTCCAGGGCGCCTTCACCCAGGCGGTCAAGGACATCAAGGATGGGACGTACGGGCGCCACGGCTACAACCTGGACCTGGCGAACGGGGGCATCTCGCTGCTCAAGACCTCCTACATCCCGGCAGGCGTCTGGAGCGAGATCCAGGCCGCCCAGCAGAAGATCATCTCGGGGCAGCTCACGGTGCCCGTGACCACGACCCTGCCCAAGGTGAAGGCGCTCGTATCGGCCGGCTAGGACGCCCGGGCAGGGAAGAGGCTTCAGTGGCCGGGACGGAGTCGCCGGAGCGGCCGCCCGCCATCGAGCTGACCGATATCACCAAGCGGTTTCCCGGCGTCCTGGCGAATGACCGGGTCAGCCTGACCGTGCGGCACGGCGAGGTGCACTGCCTGCTCGGCGAGAACGGGGCCGGCAAGTCCACCCTGATCAGCATCTTGTCCGGGATGCTGCGCCCCGACTCGGGGAGCATCAGGATGGACGGCGCCGAGGTCGGCATTCACTCCCCGAAAGATGCCCTCCGGCTGGGCATCGGGACGGTCTACCAGCACTCCACCCTGATCCCCGGGCTCACCGTGCTGGAGAACCTCATGCTCGGTGTCCGGTTCCGGCTAGACCGGGTCGGGGCTCGCGAGCGGCTGGCCGAGATGGCGGCGATGCTCGGCATCGAGGTGGACCCGGAGGCGCGGACGGGCGATCTTGCTCTCGGCCGCCAGCAGCAGGTCGAGATCATCAGCGCCCTCTGGCGGGGATCCCGGGTGCTGGTCCTTGACGAGCCCACCTCCATGCTCACGCCGCAGGGCGTGGAGGAACTCCAGAAGGTCCTGCGGCGCCTGAAGGAGCGGGGCACGGCGGTCGTGTTCATCACGCACAAGCTCCACGAGGCGCTTGCCGTCGGGGACCGCGTCAGCGTCCTGCGGCGGGGGCGGCTCGCGGGGGCGCTGTCATCGGAGCAGCTCGCGTCCTCCTCCGCCGAGGAACTGCGGGCCACGATCATCAAGCTCATGTTCGGGGAGGAAACGGCCGAGGTGGCCGGGGCGGCGGAACTGACCACCGACCTGACCGCGGTGGAAGAGGAGCACGGCATCCCGGCCACGGAGGGTCCTGGGGTCGACGTCTACCTGGAGCTCAAGTCCGTCTCGGCCCGGGGGGAAGGCACCGAGCCCGGCATCGAGGAGTTCAGCCTCCGGGTCAGCAAGGGCGAGATCGTGGGCGTCGCGGGCATGGACGGCAACGGCCAGCGGGCGCTGGCGGAGGCCATCGCCGGGCAGCGCCGGGTCACATCCGGGACGGTCGAGCTGTTCGGCGTCCCGGTGAACCGGCTCAGCGTCTCCGCCCGGCAGCGGCTGGGCCTGCGCTACATGACCGACGACCGTCTCGGCGAGGGCATCGTCAGGAACCTCGGGGTATCGCTCAACATGTTCCTGAAACGGATCGGCGAGCCGCCCTTCTGGAGATGGGGCCGGATCGACCGGCGGCGCATCAACGCCGAAGCGAGCGGCCTGGTCAAGGCGTTCGATATCCGCACCCCCGGGCTGGACACCAGGGCCGGGACCCTGTCCGGCGGGAACGTCCAGAAGCTGCTGCTGGCCCGCGAGCTTTCCTTCGACCCAAAGGTCGTGGTCTTCCACAAGCCCACCTACGGCCTGGACCTCAAGACCACCGAGCATGTCCGCGCGGTCATCCGCGACCTGGTCGGGAAGGGCGCGGCGGTGGTCGTCATCTCCACGGACCTCGACGAGCTGATCGAGCTGTCCGGTCGCATCGCGGTGCTGTCCCGCGGGCGCCTGGCGGGCATCGTGGACAACGGGCCGCACGCGGTCGACCAGGTCGGCTCGCTGATGATCGGGGTGGCCTGATGGGCGCGGCCCTCCGGCTCCGGACCAGGTGGTGGTGGCCGTGACTCTAGGAACCGAACGCATGGCCGGCACCGGCCTGGAGGCTGTCACGCCCGCGGCGGGGGACGCGCGGTCGGCCAGGTGGTGGCGCACGGTCGTGCGGTCCCTGTCGCCGGTGATCCTGGCCCTGATCGCCGGGGGCCTGCTGCTGCTGGCCCTGGGCCAGAACCCGTTCCGCTTCTACGTCGCCGTGTGGCAGGGAGGCGTTGAATCCGGCGGCTGGCAGAACAGCGCGGTCCTGATGGCGCCCTTGCTCCTGATTGCGCTGGCCCTGATCATCGTCTTCCGGGCCGGCATCTGGAACCTGGGGTACGACGGCCAGTACCTGATGGGCGCCGCGCTCGTGGCCGGTTTCGGGCCGAGCCTGCTGCAGAGGTGGCCGGCCCCGCTGGCCTATGCCGCCTTGTTCCTGATCGCCGGGGCCGCGGGCGCGCTGTGGACCCTGCTTCCCGCCGTGCTGAAGGCATGGTACGAGACCAACGAGATCATCACCACGCTGATGATGTCGTTCATCGGGGTGGGCGTCGCGAACATCCTGGTGAAGGGGCCGTTCCAGGATCCCGCCGTGAACATCCCGCAGACCAGGACGATCCCGTTCAGCAAGCTGCTGCCCAACCTGTCCGGCACCCGGGTGCACGTCGGGGTCGTCCTCGCGCTCGGCGCGGTCGTCGTCGTCTACTACCTGATGACCCGGACCTCGTTCGGGCTGCGGCTCCAAGTGCTCGGGGCGAACCCGCGTACCGCCGGCCACGTCGGCATCAACGTGCGTCGGGTCATCGTCTCCAGCTTCCTGTGGAGCGGCTTCCTCATCGGCGTGGCCGCGGCCGTGGACATCCTCGGCCTGTTTGCCTACGTCCGGGCCAACTGGAACCCGGGTTACGGTGACACCGTCATCCCCTTCGTCTTCCTAGCGCGACTCAACCCGCTCGCGGTCGTCCCGTTCGTCGCCTTCTACGCGGTGCTCTCGACCGGCGGTGACCTCGCCGCCCAGCAGGCGAACCTGCCCACCGACTTCCTCCTCGTGCTGGTGGCGCTCATCCTGCTGTTCATGACCGTGATCGAGTACCTCGGACGCAGAAGGGACCTGGGCCAGAGTTACCTGACGCCGGGTCTGAAGGAGGCGCTTCGCCGCCCGCTGGTCCGGAGGCGGCCGGCACAGTGAACGGCCTGCTCACTCAGTCGTTCCTGACCGCGCTCGTGGCGGGCGGAATCGTCGCCGCCGTCCCGCTGATGTTCACCGCGCTCGGCGAATCGGTCTCTGAGCGGGCCGGGGTCCTGAACATCGGCCTCGAAGGCATGATGCTGCTCGGGGCTTACCTGGGATTCCTCGGGGCCCACGAGCTGCACTCGGAGTGGGTCGGGTTCATGGCCGGCATCGCGGGCGGGCTGGCCGGCGCCATCGTCATGGCTGTCCTCAGTGTCAGCATGGGTCTCGATCAGATCGTGGTCGGCATCGCCATCACGCTGGCCGGCGAGGGCATCACCAGCGTGCTCCAGCAGGCGCAGTTCAAGGGCAGGTTCCCCGGCCTCGGCAACCCGGCCACCGTGGCCATCCCCGGGCTGTCCCGCCTGCCTATCCTCGGGCACAGCCTGTTCGACCAGCCGCTGCTCGTCTATCTCGGGATCGGGCTGCTCGCGCTGGTGGCGTGGGTGTTCCGGGCCACGTCCTGGGGGCTGAACCTGCGAGCCGCCGGCGAGAAGCCAGAGGCGCTGGACGCCGCGGGCATCAGCGTCCTGGCGGTCCGGACCTATGCCGTGCTCACCACGGGCGCGCTGGCCGGGATCGGCGGCGCGTACCTCGCGATCGTCGGGGCCAACACGTTCACGCCCTTCATGACGCAGGGCCAGGGGTTCATCGCGATCGTCATCGCCATGCTGGCCCGGGGCAAGCCGCTGTGGGTGGGCGTCTCCTCCTTCGTCTTCGGCATCTGCCTGTCCATCGGCACCGCGCTCCAGCTCACCAGCATCAATATTTCCAGCGACGTCATCAACATGCTGCCCTACATCGCGATCATGGCGGCACTCATCCTGTTCGCCAGGGGTTCCTATCTCCCCCCCGCCCTGTGCCTGCCGTACATCCGTGGTGGAAAGTAGTCGCAGTCCCGCACCAGCCAACGCAAGGAGCGTTCCCATGCGCGATCCGGACTTCACCCTCGCCGCCGGGCCGACCGCTGCCACCGCGCGGACGCTCGCCGCGCTCGGCAGCCCCATCACCTACCACTACGATCCGGTCTTCCTTGATGCCTTCCGGCGCACGGAGGCCAAGGTCGGCCAGCTGTTCCGCACGGAGAACGAGATCATCCTGATGCAGGGCGAGGCCATTCTCGGCCTCGAGGCCGCGGCCCGCTCCCTGGTGCGCCCGGGCATGCCAGTGCTGAACCTTGTGTCGGGCCCCTTCGGCAAGGGCATGGGCTACTGGCTCAAGAACTTCGGGGCTGACCTCCATGAGCTGGAGGTGCCGTACGACCAGGCCATCGACCCCGATGCGGTCGAGCGTTACCTGGACGAGCATCCGGAGACCGAACTGCTGTGCGTGGTCCACTCCGAGACCCCGTCAGGAACCTTCAATGACTGCTCCCTGATCGGCCCGATGGCGCGATCCCGAGGGGTACTCACGCTGGTGGACTGCGTCTCGTCGCTCGCCGGCATGCCCCTGGATGCCGGCTCCTGGCAGCTCGACGTCTGCGTGGCGGGCCCGCAGAAATGCCTCGGTGGCCCACCGGGAATGTCGCTCGTCGCGGTCAGCGAGCAGGCGTGGGCAGCCATCGAGCGCAATCCCCTGGCGCCCCGCGCCTCGTTTCTCTCGCTGCTCGACTGGCGCGAGCAGTGGCACGGGCGCGGGCAGTTCCCGTATACGCCGTCGGTCTGCGACATCCACGGCGTCGAAGCGGCCTGTGATCAGGTGCTGGAGGAAGGCCTTGAGGCCTCGATCGCCCGGCACGAGGCCGCCGCCGCGGTCTGCCGGGCCGGTGCCCAGGAGATGGGGCTCCGGCTGTGGCCCAAGAGCGAGGACATCGCGGCCGCCTGCGTGACGGCCATCGCCGTCCCCGAAGGCCTCGACCACGAGGCGGTTCGCAACCATGTGCGCGAGCACTACGGCGTGATGCTGTCGGCCGGGCAGGGTGCCGGGAACCTCGTGCGAATCGGTCACATGGGACCCACAGCCGATGGCCTCAAGCCCATCGTGGGGCTGATGGCGCTCGGGCGGTCGCTCGCAGATCTCGGCGCCGGTGTCCACATCGGGGCGGGCGTCGAAGCGGCGCTGGACCTGCTGGCCAGCCTGCAACAGGCGAGATTACAGCCGAACGGGCCCTGCTCCCGTCATCCCACGCTTCCTGCCTCGACCCGGGCGGCAGCATCGTCGGCCACGGCATCACCGGCCACGGCGTCGGCGGCCACGGCGGCACCGGGCAAGGCGGCACCGGGCAAGGCATCGGGAGGCGCCGCGTCGCTGGGCAAGGCATCGGGAGGCGCCGCGTCGCCAGGCCCGGGTTCGGTGGAATGCGGGTGCGCGCCGTCGGGCAGCGTCGCCTGGAGCCGCTGCGCGGGGACCCTGACGTGCGCCGCGGTCAACGCGGCGGCCTTTTCCACGTCGCGCAGCCGGATAGCGGCGAGGATCGCGCGATGCTCGGTCAGCGACCCGTCCAGGCTGCCGCGAAGGGCAAGGGTGCGCGCCTGGAACCTGCCGATCTCGCCCTCCAGCCGATGATGCACCTCCTGCAGCTTCTTGTTCCCGCTCAACTCGCAGAGCGTCTCGTGGAACTCGACGTTCGCCGCGAAGAAGTCCCCGATGGCGTTGGCCTTCGCGTGATCGGCCATCTGATCGATGAGCTGCTCTAGACGGGCCAGGTCGACCTCTGTTACTCGGGGGACGGCTAGCCGTACGGCTAGAACCTCGAGCGCCTCACGGACCTCGTAGGCGTCGATGAGCTCCTGCGGAGTGAGCGAGCGAACTTCGGCCCGGCGTCGCGGCCGGACGTTGATCAGTCCCTCGGCCGCCAGGCGGCCCATGGCCTCGCGGATGGGGCCACGGCTTACCGCGAGCTCCTTGGAGAGCGCCACCTCAGAAAGCTCTGTTCCCGGGGGAAGCCGGTCGGACAGGATCTCTTCGCGCAGGTGTTTATAGACACGCTGCGATAGCGTCAGATTGTCGAACGCCTGAGTCACTAACTCCACCTCAATCGGGGCCGCACCGAGTGGGCTGGCCGTAGTCGGCAGCTCCTGCCGTGCGCTCTGCCCAGCCAGGGCACGGCCCCTGTGGCGACGACGAAGCCAACCAGCCAAGAGAAATCTGCACCGCCCGGTGGCGCTACGAGCAGCTTAGTGTAGAGCCTGTGGTCTAGGAGTGGCACCTGAAACCATCAGCGCGGTCACTTGGTTTGGGTCGTGCATTTTTTCCTTGATCCGGTGCAGCCTTCCTTCCCGGGACCTTCTTCCTTGATCCGGTGCAGCCTTCCTCCCTGGGACCTTCTTCCTTGATCCCTCCGCGGGCCTTCTTACCATTTTGTTGACTGCTAACCGTCAACAGACAACTGTTACGGACTAGCAGATCCTGATGCTCCAGTGTCCTTCGACGACTAACAGTAATCCAAAGGTCACGACTCTTCAGGTTCAAAGGAAAGTGAGCCAGTCATCTGTTGACAGTTAGCATTTTAACGAGCTAGCTTAGTTCCGGACCGTCAGGAACCGGCTGGCGCACGAGCTGATGATCGGGGTGCGGCGTGGAATTCGGCGTCAACCTGAACAACCGTGAACCGCTGATCACCTCCGACTACACCCTGGCCGACCTGCTTGACCTGGCGGAACTGGCGGAGCAGCGGGGTTTCGGGTCCGTCTGGGTGGGCGACAGCCTGTTCTCCAAGCCGCGGTACGAGCCGATCAGCCTGCTGTCCGCGATCTCGCAGCGGACCTCGCGGGCCAAGCTCGGCACCGCGTGCCTGGTCACCTCGACGCGGAACCCGCTCTACCTGGCCCTGGAGTGGGCCACCCTGGACCAGCTCAGCGGCGGCCGAACGATCCTCGGCGCCTGCATGGGCAACCCGGAGCACGGCGTGCGGCGCGAGTTCGAGGCGCTCGGCCTGCCGTTCGGCCAGCGGGCCGCGGTCTTCGAGGAGGGCCTGGCCGTACTGCGGTCGTTGTGGACGACCGGGAAGGTCACCCACCACGGCGAGTATTACGACTTCGACGACGTCTCGTTCTACTCCGGCACCGAGATGGGGCCGCTGATGCCGGTCCAGCAGCCGCCGCCGACCTGGGTGATCTCCAACATCAGGCTGACCGGCGAGCTGGCCCCCGAGGTCGCAAGGAAGCGGATGCGGGACGCCTGCGCGCGCGTGATCTCCTACGGCGACGGCTGGATGACCTGCTGCCGGGCCATGCACCCCGAGGAGGTGGCCGAGCAGATCACCGCGCTGCGCAAGGCGGCCGCCGATCTGGGCGAGGACTTCGGCAGGTACACCGTCTCCTACCAGGTCACGATGAACATCGGCGACTCGGCCGAGCAGGCCTCCAGTGCGTTCGGCGCGTACATCGCCAGCTACTACCCCGAGCTCAGCAAGTCCGTGGACCTGTCCAACTGGGGTCCCACGGGCACCCCGGAGACCGTGGCGGACTGGTTCCGCCGGTTCAGCGCGGCCGGGGTGGATCACTTCATCTGCCGCTTCGGCGCCCTTGACCAGTTCGGCCAGGTGGAGCGCTTCGCCGCCGACGTGCTCCCAACCCTCCTCGACCAGAAAGGCTCGGACGTATGACAGAAGAACCCCGCACCGAAGCGCAAATGCGCGGCTCGGCCGAGCTCGTGGTGGATACCTGCTTCGAGGTGAAGGAGGGCGACGTCGTCACGATCATCACCGACGACCGGCGCAAGCCGGAGGCGGAGATCGTGGCGACGGTGGTCGCCGAGCGCGGCGGCCTGCCCATCGTGGCCAACAACGAGACCCAAATCCGCCGCGCCCTGGCCGACACGCTGTTCCCCATGGTGCCGCCGCGCAACCTGCACCAGGCCATGGTCACCTCGGACCAGATCATCATCATGACCAACCTGGAGTGGGCCAACCGCTTCGCGCACGTGCCCGCGGTCAAGGAATCGGTGGCCAACCGGGCCCGCATCGGGTCCATCGAGGAGGGCTTCGGCCGCTGGCCGATCTCGGTCGCCGACATCGAGCAGACCATCGGCAACGCGAAGAAGGCCATCGCCCGGCTGGAGGGCAAGAAGCGGGTCCGGGTCACCTCGCCGGCCGGCACCGACGTGGTGGTCAGCATCGAGCGGCGGCCGGCGCTCGAGGTCGTCCCGGTGAAGCAGCCGGGCGCGATGATGGGGCCGGCCCCGCTGTGGGGCGAGGTGGCCTACGCCGCGGTGGAGGACCAGACCAATGGCACCATCGTGATCGACGGCAACATGCTCGGCATCGGCATCCCGCGGCACGTGGAGCACCCGATCACCTGGCACGTCGAGGACGGCAAGTACCGCGCCATCGAAGGCGGCGCCGAGGCGCGGCGGCTGCTCCAGGTGATCACCGGCGTGCCCGGCACCGAGACCGTGGCCGAGTTCGCGTTCGGCACCAGCGACTTCGCGCCGGTGGGGGATCCGTCGGAGAAGGGCCGCAAGGGCACCGTTCATTTCGCCCTGGGCGACAACCAGAACTGCTATCCCGGCGGCCAGAACAAGAGCGTCCTGCACCTCGACGGCGTCTGCCACAATGTGTCGCTGCAGATCCTGGACACCGGGGAGTACCTCGTCAAGGACGGAGTCTGGCAGCTTTGAACGGCATCGCGGGGGGTCTGGGGGGGTCGTCCCCCCCGAGCCGACAGAGCATCGCGGGGTCCGAGGGGTACGGGGGGGTGGATAACCCCCCCGTGAGCGGGGGGTCCAGGGGGGTCGTCCCCCCGGATCAACACAGCGTCGCGGTCATCACGCTGGCCGACGTGCCGCCGGTTGAGCTGGCGGGCGGCAGCTGGTCCCGGGTCCTGGTGGCGGAGCAGACGGTCGGCGGGAACGTCTCGGCCCTGGGCTACTCGGTGTTCAAGCCGGGCACGTCGACCGCCGACCTGTCGCACTCGGTCGAGGAGCTCGCCTACATCGTCAGCGGCAGCGGCGTGATCCGGCTGGAAACCGGGGACGTCCCGGTGACCGCCGGGCAGGCGCTCTACGTCCCGGCCCGGCTCTGGCACACGGTCCTGAACCCGGGCGCGGAGGACCTGGTGATGGTGTTCTCGTTCCCCTCGCCGGGCTACCCGCCCACGGAGCGACGCGACCCGGCCAGCACGGAGCGACGCGACCCGGCCAGCACGGAGCGACGCGACCCGGCCAGCACCGAGCGGCGTGAGCCAGCGCGGTGACGGTTCGCGGGGGAGAGCCGCCGGTAACGGGGCGGCGGCCGGGCACGGCGGAGGACGCGGTCCGGCAGGTGGCGCTGGCCTGCCGGATCATCGCCAGGTTCGGCCACGAGGACCTCACCCTGGGCCACGCCAGCGTCCGCGGGCCCGACGGGCGCACGGTCTACATCAAGCGCAAGGGCAAGGCGCTGCGCGACGTGCTCGACGAGGACGTCATGGCCATCCCGCTGGACGACCCGGACGGGTACCTGACCCCGGGCGCGCACCTCGAGACGGTCATGCACCTGGAGACCTACCTGGCCCGGCCGGACGTCGGAGCGGTGATCCACACCCACCCGATGTACTCGATCGCGCTCGGCGCCACGGCCGGCGGCCTCGAGCTGCTCTCCCACGACGGCCTGCTGTTCCCGGACGGGGTGCCGGTCTTCGACGGCACGGCCGGCCTGGTGACCACGCCGCAGGACGGCATGGCGGTGGCCCAGGCGCTGGGCGGTGGCCGGGCGTTGCTGCTGCGCAACCACGGCATCCTAGTGGTCGGCGAGGACGTCAGCTGGGCGGTGCTGACCGCGCTCACCCTGGAGCGGGCGGCGCGGATCCAGTTCATCGCCCGGATCCTCGGCGACCCGGTGCCGATCCCGCGCGAGGTGGCCCGCGAGCTGTCCGGCCCCAAGTACCAGGAGGAGTTCGCCGAGGAGTACTGGCAGGACTGGTGCCGGATGCTAGCTGAGCCACGATGATGGAAAAGGTCTCCGCCACCATCAACGGCACCCCATTCAAGGGGGAGGTACCCGCCGAGGAGCTCCTGCTCGACTTCCTGCGCGACCGGCTCGGCCTGACCGGCACGAAGCAGTCCTGTGAGGTCCAGGTCTGCGGGGTGTGCACGGTGCTGGTGGACGGCAACCCGGTCAGTTCGTGCTGCTACCTGGCCGTCGACATCGACGGCCGCGAGGTGGAGACGATCGAGGGCCTGGCGGGCTCGAACTTCCACCGGCGCGCGGCCGACGCCTTCATGCGGCACGCGGCCGTCCAGTGCGGCTTCTGCACGGCCGGCATGCTGCTTACCGCCAAGGCGCTAGCGGCCCGGGGCGCCGGTGATGAACGCCTCGGCGACCGGGACGAGATCGCCACGGCGATGAGCGGCAACCTGTGCCGCTGCACCGGCTACCGGTCGATCCTCGACTCGCTCACCGAACTGCTCGGCGGTACGACATGACCGCCGCCGGGCCCCGCGAAAGCGCCGTCGGGCCCCGCGAAAGCGCCGTCGGGCCCCGCGAAAGCGTCGTTGGGCAGAGCGTGGAGCGCGCCGACGGCCGGCTCAAGCTGGCCGGGCAGGCCGAATTCACCGGCGACATCCGGCTGCCCGGCATGCTCTACGGCGCGGTCTTGCACAGCCCGGTGGCGCACGCCCGGATCTCCTCCGTCGACACCTCGGCCGCGGAGAAGCTCGGCGGCGTGGCCGCCATCCTCACCGGCGAGGACCTGTCCGACCTGGATCCCTACTACGGTCACGCGCTGCGGGACCGCCCGATCGTGGCCCTCGGCAAGGTCCGCTTTACCGGCGAGCCGGTCGCCGTGGTCGCGGCGGAGTCCCAGGCCGCCGCCGACGCCGCCGTCGCGCTGATCGACGTGGAGTACGACGAGCTGCCTGTCGCGGCCTCGCTCGAAAAAGCCCTCGCGCCGGACGCGCCGCTCATCCACGAGGAGCCCGCCCGGCCGGGCAGCGCGCACGGCCTGGGCAAGCTCCCCGACCGGGACGGCAACGTCTGCTACCGCTACTCGTTCCGCCGCGGCGACGTCGACCGCGCGTTCGCCGCCGCGGCGGTGGTGGTCGAGGGGGAGTACACCTTCCCCGCCGTCTACCAGTACTCGATGGAGACCCACACCACGATCGCGCACTGGCACGGCGGTGAGCTGACCCTGTGGTCCTCCTGCCAGCACCCGTTCCTGGTCCGCCAGGAGATCGCCGTGCTGTTCGGGCTGCCGCTGGACCTGGTCCAGGTGATCGTGCCGTTCCTCGGCGGCGGCTTCGGCAGCAAGTCCTACACCAAGATGGAGCCGCTGACCGCGGCCATCGCGCGCAAGGCCGGGCGCCCGGTGCGGATCCTCAACGGGGTCCACGAGTCGATGATCACCACGCGCCGCCACAACATGACCGCCCGGATGCGGACCGCGGCCGCGGCCGACGGCACCGTGCTCGCCCGCTCCTGCCAGGCCTGGCTGGACACCGGCGCGTACGCGGACAACGGCCCCCGGGTCACCGCCACGGCCGGCGACGCCGCCCCCGGCCCCTACCGCTGGCAGGCGGTGGAGGTGGCGGCGCACTGCGTCTACACCAACACCGGGCCGGCCGGCTCCTATCGCGCGTTCGGCGCCACCCACCTGCAGTGGATCGGGGAATCGCAGCTGGACGAGGTGGCCCGCCGGCTGTCGATGGACCGGCTGGAGATCCGCCGCCGGAACCTGCTGCGGCCGGGGGAGGAGGTCCGTCCCGGCGGCAAGCCGCTCGACGCCGACCTGATCGGCGACGTGGAGAAGACCGCCGCCGCCATCGGCTGGGCCGGGGGGGAACGGGGGGGCGGGGAGCCCCCCCGTGCGCGGGGGGTCCAGGGGGGTCGTCCCCCCGGACGGTACCGCCGCGGCCGGGGCGTGGCGGTCGGCCTGCTCGCGGCCGGTGCCCACCCCGTGTCGATGGCCACGGTGCGGATGGGCCCGGACGGCTCGGTCACCGTCCTGGTCGGCACCACCGAACTCGGCCAGGGGGCCAGGACCGTGATGGCCCAGATTGCCGCCGGCGTGCTAGGCACCCCGGTAACCAGGGTCGTGGTCCGCGGCACCGATACCAGGTACACGCCGTACGACCGGTCCACCGGGGCGAGCCGGTCCACCACGGTGGCGGGCCTGGCCGTCCAGCGGGCCGCGCAGGACGTGCTTGACGCGCTGCTGGAAACCGCCGCGGCCCGGCTAGAGGCCCCGCCGCAGCTGCTCACGCCGGTAGAAGGCGGGATACAGGACGCAAGCGGAAGGGGCATGACGCACCAGGAGCTGGTCCGCGCCCGCTTCGGCTTCGACGGCGGCGAGCTCATCGGCCACGGCCGCGTCCAGCCCGAGGGCGGCAGCGGCTCCTACGCCGAGGGTCCGGTCTTCTGGGAGGTGTGCGTGGCCGGGGCCGAGGTGGAGGTCGACCTCGAGACCGGCGTGGTCACCGTGCTGCGCACCTCCACCGTCGCCGACGTCGGCAAGGCCATCAACCCGCAGCTGGTCGCCCGCCAGGACGAGGGCGCCACGCTGCAGGGCATCGGCAACGCCTTGTTCGAGGAGATGCATTTCGCGCCGGACGGCATGCTGCTGAACGACACCCTGCTCAGCTACCGAATCCCTGCTTTCCGTGACATACCGGCCACGATGAACTGCTCCATCGTCGAGAATGGCGATGGCCCAGGGCCGTTCGGCGCCAAGGGCTGTGGCGAGGGCGCGCTGGCCGCGGTCCCGGCCGCCATCGTGAACGCGCTGGCCGACGCCGGCGTGCCGATGAACACGCTGCCGCTTACCCCAGAGCGGGTGTGGCGGCGGATTCAGGACCTGAAAACCAGCTGAAACCCGGAGGCAATGCAGATGAGCGTTCCGAAGGTCGCGGCGGTGATCGGCGCCGGGACCATGGGGCCCGGCATGGCGGCGGTGCTGGCCAGGGCCGGGTCGCAGGTGCGGCTCTACGACATCAGCGACGAGGTGCTCGAGCGGGCCAGGGGTGCCTGCGGGCTGGCTGAGGCGGCCCTGGACCGGATGGAGGCCGCGTCGGCCCCCGGCGGGTCCGTCGCCTTCGAGCCCGATCTCGGGACGGCCCTGACCGGCGCCGGCCTGGTGCTCGAGACCATCCCGGAGGACCTCGGCCTCAAGCGGGAGGTGCTCGCCGCGATGGAGGGCCACCTGGAGCCCGACGCGATCATCGCCACCAACACCTCCGGCATCCCGGTTAGCTCGATCGCCAGCGCGCTGAAGCACCCGGCCCGCTTCATCGGCATGCACTGGTCCAACCCGCCGCACCTGGTCCCGATGATCGAGGTCGTGCCCGGCGAGCAAACCGCCGCCGCCACGACGCAGGCCATCGCCGGGATCATCAGGGATTGGGGCTACGAGGCGATCACCGAGAAGGAGGTCCCCGGCTTCGTGGAGAACCGGATCCTCTACGCCATCCTGCGCGAATGCCTGTCGCTTGTGGAGCGCGGCATCGTCTCCGAGGCGGACCTGGACACCTGCGTCAAGTGGGGGATCGGTTACAAGCTTGCGGTCATCGGCCCGATGCGCCTCCTGGACATGGCGGGTCTTGATATCTATTCAAGCGTGGCTTCTTACCTCAACCCGGACCTATCCGCATCAACCGGAGTCCCCGAGATGATCACAGAAAGAACCGAAGCGGGAAAGCTCGGCATGAAGACCCTTCTACCCCTATACACCAGAGCAGGTGGCCGAGCGCCGGGCGGAAATCGCCAACGGCCTGATCGCCGTCCGCAAGACACTAGAAGCGCTGTGAGGCCAAGAAAATGGTAGCCAAGAAGGTATACATCCTCGATGGCGGCTCGCTGGTCATCGACAGGTCGCAGGTCCTGTGGCACATCGACGTGGGCACTCCGGTGCGGTTCCCGGTCTACAGCGTGCTCATCGAGCACCCGGACGGGCTTTTCATGTACGACACCGGCTACGACCTGGATCACGTCAACCGCGAGCTCAAGGCGTGTGGCTTCGACCCCGAGCAGGTCAATTTCGTGGTCAACTCGCACTTCCACTTCGACCACGTGGGCGGGAACAAGTACCTGACCAGCGCCACCACGCTGGTCAACACGGCGGAACTGCGGCACGCCAAGGTCCCGGAGCCGTTCGAGCATCTCGGCTACTCCGACCTCTCCTTCGATTTCCCCGGCACCAAGTACGAGCGGATCAGCGGCGACATCGAGATCGCGGACGGGATCTGGCTGTACGAGACGCCGGGTCACACCGCCGGGCACTACTCGCTGCTGGTCGAGATGGACGACCAGCCGTCCATGATCTTCGCGGGCGACGCCGCCTACACCCACGAGAACCTGGAGCGGCTGATCGTCGGCGGGTTCCACCTGGACCCGACGGCCTCGGTCGAGTCGCTGCGGCGGCTCAAGCGGCTGGCCCGCACGCACGACGCGCAGATCTACCCGTCGCACGAGATGGCACCGTTCCAGTCCTGGAACAAGGCGCCGAGCTACCACGAAGGATGAAGATGAAACTCGAGGGTCGTGTCGCGATCGTCACCGGCGCGGGTCAGGGCATCGGCCGGGCCATCGCCGAGAAGCTGCGCGCCGAGGGCGCCAGCGTGATCGTGGCGGACAAGAACTCCGAGACCGCAGAAAAGACCGCCGCGGAGATCGGCGGGACCGCGCACGTCGCCGACGTGAGCGATCCGGACCAGGTCAGCGCGCTGGTCGCGGCGGCCGCCGGCCAGTTCGGCAAGATCGACATCCTGGTCAACGACGCGGCGATCGTGCCGTTCGTGCCGTGGGAGGAACTCGATTTCGCGGAGTGGCGGCGGGTCATGTCGGTGAACATCGACGGCGTGTTCCTGATGTGCAAGGCGGTCTACCCGCACATGAAGCAGGCCGGCTACGGCCGGATCGTGAACATCGCCTCGAACGTGGTCACCGCGGGCACCCCGAACATGGCCCACTACGTGGCCTCCAAGGGCGCCGTGTTCGCGTTCACCCGGTCGCTGGCCACCGAGGTCGGCGCGCACGGCATCACGGTCAACGCGGTCGCCCCCGGCCTGACCGCCAGCGAGGGGGTCATGGCCAGCCCGCACGCCGAGGCGTTCGACTTCGTGGTGTCGCTGCAGTCCATCCCGCGCCGCGCGGTCCCGGCCGACATCGCTCCCGCGGTGGCGTTCCTGGCCTCGGAGGAGGCGCACTGGATCACCGGCCAGATGCTCACCGCCGACGGCGGCCACACGCGCCACTAGATGAAGCTGCCGCCTTTTGCCGTGCATCGCCCGGGTTCGGTCGGGCAGGCCTCGCGCCTGCTCGCCGACCTGGGTGATGACGGGGCCGCCTACTGCGGCGGCACCGAGCTGCTGCTGGCCATGAAGCTCGGCCTGGCCAGCTACGAGCACCTGGTCGACCTGAAGCGCGTCGACGGCCTGCGGGGGATAGCCGCCGACAACGGCGCGGTGCGCATCGGCGCGGCCACCACGCACCACGAGATCGAGACCTCCGCCGCCCTGCGCGCCCGCTACCCGGAGATGCCCGCGATGATCTCGCAGGTGGCGAACCTGCGGGTGCGTTCGGTCGGCACCCTGGGCGGCAACCTCTGCTTCGCCGACCCGCACTCCGACCCGGCCTCGTTCCTGCTCGCGGTGGGCGCCACGCTCGTCTGCCAGCAAGGCGACGAGCTCCGCCGGGTGCCCGCCGCCGGGTTCCTGACCGGCCTGTACGAGACCGCCCTGGCCCCCGGCGAGCTGCTGGTCGCGGTCGAACTGCCACCCCGTCCGCCCGGCACCGGCCTCTCCCACCTGCGCATGAAGCTGACCGAACGCCCCGTGGTCACCGTCACCGCCCTGGTCACCCTGCGCGGCAATGCCGTGGCGCAGGCCCGCCTGATCGTCGGCTCGGTCGGCAGCGTCCCGTTCCCCGCCGACGCGGCATCCCTGACCGGCGCCACCCTCGCGGACATCGACTCCCGCGCCGAAGCCTGCGCCGGCCAGGCCGCCGCTGCCTGCACCCCGCTCCCCGACGGCGAGGCCTCCCCGGACTACCTGCGCCACCTGGTCCGCGTCCACGCCCGCCAGGCCCTAGATGAAGCCTTCGCCGCCGCCACCGCATCCTAGTCGGACGCCGCATCCTAGTCCGACGCCGCGTCCTGATCGGCCGCTGCGTCCTAGCCCTCCGGATCTGGCGGCCGCCAGGAACCGGACCATCCCCGACGTGCTGCCGGCCCCGGAGGCGCCGCTGCACGTGCTGTTCTGCGGCATCAACCCCAGCCTGTACTCGGCCGCGACCGGCTGGCACTTCGCCCGGCCGGGCAACAGGTTCTGGCCCGCGCTGCACCTGTCCGGCTTCACCCCGCGCCGCCTGGCCCCAGCCGAACAGCACCTGCTCCCCGGCTACGGCCTGGGCATCACCAACCTGGTGGCCCGCGCCACCGCCCAGGCCGCCGAGCTCGACGTCGCCGAACTCCGGGCCGGCGGCGAGCGCCTGGCCGTCCTGGTGGCCGAGCACCGCCCCCGGATCCTAGCCGTGGCCGGCGTGACCGCCTACCGCACCGCCTTCGCCCACCCCCACGCCACCATCGGCCCCCAGCCCTCGCCGCCCGCTGGCTCCCGGCCCTCTTCGCCCGTCGCCCCCCAAGTGTGGGTCCTCCCCAACCCCAGCGGCCTGAACGCTTCTTGGACTACACCTCGGCTCGTGGAGGCGTTCCGTGAGCTAAGGGAGGCAGTGGGCGGCCAGTAGCGCGTCTGTTCACAGCTTTGGGCGCCATTTCTTTATTACATAATTAACGGTATAAAGAATGGGGTATTATGCGAGAAGTCAAAGCGCCATCACGGCCGGAATTTGATATACGCATCTTCTTGGCCGGAAGTATCGAAATGGGGAAGGCCGAACAATGGCAAGAACGAATTGTGAATGCCATGTCCGATGCCGGCAATCTCGTTATCCTCAACCCGCGTCGTGACGACTGGGATAGTAGCTGGGAGCAACGATCTGATAACCCGCAGTTCTTTGAGCAGGTGAGTTGGGAGCTGGACATGCTCGATGCTGCCGACATCGTGGTCATGTACCTCGCACCCGGCACCAAGTCACCGGTCAGCCTCCTTGAGCTTGGCCTGTGCGCCCGTTCAGGCAAGTTGAAGGTGTGCTGTCCTAAAGGGTTCTGGCGCAGAGGCAATGTGGAGGTGGTGTGCAAAAGGAACCAGATACCACTGTTCGAGACGCTGGATGACCTGATTGCTGACCTGAGAGCGACGTAAGATCATCGTCGCGGGACAGGCCATCATCACCGGCAGCCGTCAGGCAGTCGACGCTCGCGCCGGGCGCTCGGGCGGTACGCAGACCATCCCCTCGCTGAAGCCCGCCGAGCCGATCCCGAACGCCGCGTTGAACCGGTCAAGGTTGACGACCGTCAGCAGCGCGGTGATCTCAACCATCTGCTTGTCGCTGAAGTACTCCTTCATCCGCGCGAACAGGTCGTCGGTGACCTCGACTGGTGTGCGCATCACCGCGACCGTGTAGTCGAGCGCGAGCTTCTCGCGCTCGGTGAAGAGGTCGCTTTGCCGGTATCGCGGCAACGCCAGCAGTTCCTCGTCGGAGAAGCCGGAATTGCGGCAGATCTGCGAGCCGAGGTCCACGCAGAACTCGCACCCGATCATCTGCGCTCCCTTCAGCTCGACCAGGTTCTTGAGCCGCTCGTCCACGGTGTGTGCCTTCCGCACTGCCTGCTGGAACTTGCCCATGCCGCTCATCAGCTTCGGCTGGTGAGCCCAGATCTCGATCGGCTCGATCCCGCTGCCATACGCAGCCTCGCGTCCCGTCATCTTCTTCATGCCTTTGCGCATGAACCAGTAGACGAGCTTGACCATGGGACCGGCCTGGTCCTGCGGAACTCCCTGAATCCGTGCCATCGGGCTACCTCCTGTCGAAACGGTTTGCCGGGTTCATAGAGGATGACGCCGCGCGAACAGACAATGTGACGGGATGACCCACAGCCGGCGAACTTCTCCGGCCGGCTCACCGCATGCTCGGCTCGCTGAACGAGGCGAGTTCGACCTTGACCGCCAAGTATGGCGGGGGACACCGGGAAACCCCATAGTCCGAGGTTCTCAGTTTTGCCCGCACTCCCCTTCTGTCCTTCCCGCCGCCAGAGGGCATGCTCCGGTGCGCCGGTCGACTCGCATACCGGAGCAATGATCAGAGCCTGTGGATGGTTCTCGGCGGGGTGACGTGAAGGGGCGCACCTTCCCGAGGAAGATCTGGAAGCCGTAGTAGTTCTGATCAGGACCGGCGTTGGCGCGCCGGCTCGGGAAGGTACGCCCATGCGCCTCGACACTGCTCGGATCCGGGCGGCTCGCCGGGTAATCGACCCGATTTTTCTCGACACTCCGCTGTACCGCTGCGAGGCGCTGGAGCCCGGCCTCGGGTGCACGGTGAGCATCAAGCTCGAAACGGCGAACCCGGTCCGCAGCTTCAAGGCCCGCGGCACCGAGGTCGTCGCGAGCCTGCTCGCCGGCCATGGCTCGCGAGCCGTGGTGTGCGCCAGCGCCGGCAACCTT
>WNGJ01002646.1_pt1 | contig 26666 bp, 23 predicted proteins | sample 5400611 | NCBI WGS metagenome assembly WNGJ01 (sample SAMN13153375, study PRJNA577476) | soil metagenome | isolation source: 40 cm soil or saprolite under Garry oak tree replicate 1 | place: USA:California | collected 2016-06-15
AACGAGCCGTCGAAGTTCTTGAGCGAGGCCGGACTGGTGCGATAGACCAGCGCCGTATTGCCGGTGGTGCCTGGATAGGGATCGCCTTCATCACCGCGATTCGAGCAGTCCAGGAACATCGATGTGGCCGGGCAGAAGTTCGAAGACGAGGCAAACGCATCGAGATTGCCGAACGCGTCGGCTTGGATCAGCTCGAGCCCGTGAATGGAGCCCGTATTCACACTGTTGCCGGGCGTGGCCAATTTCGCCGAATCGACGTGCCAGATGAGCAATCCGCCGGTGCAGCCTGGGGGGTCGCCGGCGCGACGGCAGTGATATCGGATCCCGGCGCTATCGGACTGCTGTCGCTGTCTGTTTTCCAGCAGGTAATACTCGCCGCGGGGATTCGCCCCCTGCACCGCGACGTAAAAGGCGGTGTCCGACAACGGCGCGGCGTCGAAGGTGTAGGTGCCCGTCGTCGTCAGCGGGGCGATGGTGACCCAACCAAGCTCGTTGAGGGACCAAGCCTCCATGCGCGACGGGCTGAGGGGCGTGGTGAAATTGCCCGAGCTCATGAGTCCCCACTCGCCGATGCCTTCGCTCACGTTGTCGGTGTCGTACAGATCCGGCAACCCGAACCCGTGCCCGGTCTCGTGCGCAACGGTGCAGATCGGCATGATTTCCGTAGGCGTGCAGGAGCTGGCACCGCCGACGGCGGGTTGCAGGATATAGTCGCTGATCTTGACCTTCTGACCGGCGTGACCAGGCCAGTCGTCCTGAGTCGTGAAGGTCGGCAGCGCAAAGCGATGGGCCCACAGGTGATTTTGCGGGGCACTCGAGGGACCGCATTCCCCGCCGATCGCCTCGTGCATGAACAGCACCAGTGGCACGAACCCCGTGGTGGAATCGACGTACTGTGAAAAGTCGATCTGTGCGTCGAGCTTGGTGAGTGCCTCCATCAACCCGGAGCGCATGCGGCTGATGGCCGCGGAACTGAACAGTCCATTGCAGTTCGTGGAGCCGTACGGATTCGCCGCCTGGCACGTCGCGCTCGTGCCACCGGTATAGTAGACCTCGTTGCTATCGAGTGTCGTGTAGCCGTACGTCGTGCCCTGGATGTCGAACACTCCATTCGACATCTCCTTATAAAACGATCGATACGTGTACGGCCGGCCGGCGGCAGCTCCGGTTGGCGTGGCACCAAACAACACATCGTCATAATTCGCTGCGACGAATGTTGGCGCGGGCGAGTCTTTGTAGCGAAAGAGGATGGCCGGCACCTTGAGGGTACCGCTCACGACGGTCGCGGACGCTTCGGCGCCGGCCTGTCGCAGCGGCGCGGCCCCCCCCGCCACCGCGGCGGATGCGTTCAGCTCGCCGAATCGTCCCGCGGCGCGCAGCCGGGCGCGCGTTGCGCGGACGGCCCGAGCCCGAACCCGCCAGACACCATCTTTCCGAAAATCAAATCCGGGAATCTCCCACCGAGGGTTTCGCCGATCCTGCGCAGCTGAGGCCTGGGGAAGCAGAGCGCACAACAGGGCGCTGACGCCCAGGTATCGGACGAGATGTGAAACCACGAGAAACCTCCGGGGAGGAACGGCGTAGAGCCCCTCGATCATCGCAATCTAGGGTACCAGTCCGGGACCCCGAAAGGCTGTGGCAGGTCTCACACTGAGCCTTGCCAATTCGGGACCGCAGGGCTAAGCTGTACCACCGCTTACCCATAGAGAACTGAGGCTTCGTGCGCACAGAGACCCTGCAGCATATCGCGCTGTTCGACAAGTGTAAGAACTTCACCCGGGCGCGCGAGGTCCAGGCTGCCGGGCTGTATCCGTATTTCAAGCCAATCTCCCGCTCCGAAGACACCGTCGTCGTCATCGAAGGCAAAGAGCGGGTCATGATGGGGTCGAACAATTACCTCGGCCTGACCCACCATCCCGAAGTCTTGGCCGCCGCCCGTGCGGCCCTTGAGCGTTACGGCTCGGGGTGCACCGGCAGCCGCTTCCTCAATGGTACGCTCGACTTGCACGAGCAGCTCGAGACCGAGCTGGCAGAGTTCTTTGGCAAGGAATCTTGCCTTGTCTTCTCAACGGGCTATCAAGCGAACCTGGGCGTCATTTCGGGCCTGGTCGGACGGACCGACGTCGTCTTCCTCGACAAACTCGATCATGCGTCCATCGTGGACGGCGCCAAGATGTCGCACGGTGAGACGGTCCGGTTCAACCACGGCGACTTGGCCGGCCTCGAGCGGAAGCTGCAGAAGCTGACCGAGGGCACCGGGTCGATGGTCATCGTGGACGGCGTCTATTCGATGGAAGGCGACATCGCCGACGTCCCCGGGCTGCTCAAGGTCTGCCAGAAGTACGGCGCGGCGCTCGCCGTCGACGACGCGCACTCGGTCGGTGTTCTCGGCCCGAACGGCAACGGCACGGCAGCACACTTCGATCTGGTCGACGAAATCGATCTGATCGTAGGCACGTTCTCGAAGTCGCTGGCCTCGATCGGCGGCTTTGCGGCAGGATCGGAAAACGTCATCCACTATCTCCGCCATCACTCGCGGCCCCTGATCTTTACGGCTGCGCTGCCGCCCGCCAACACGGCCGGCGTGCTCGCGGCGCTGCATGTCATGCAGCGTGAGCCGGAGCGGCGCGAGCAGCTGTGGCGCAACACGCGCCGCCTGCAGGAGGGGATGCGGTCCCTCGGGTTCGATATCGGGCCGACGGAGACGCCGATCATTCCCGTGCTCATCGGACCGCTCGACAAGACGTTCCTCTTCTGGCGCCAGCTGTTCGACGCCGGCGTGTTCACGAACCCGGTCGTCCCGCCCGCCGTACCGCCATCGCAGTGCCGGCTGCGCACCAGCCTGATGGCGACGCACACGGCCGAACAGATCGACCTCGCCCTCGAGGTGTTCGGCCGCCTCGGAAAAGAGCTGGGGGTCATCTGACCGCAGTGGAGATCGCGCCCGTCTCGGACGGGCGCGATCTCGATAGCTTCATCGCCTTCCCGTACAACCACTATCGCGACGATCCACTGTGGGTCCCACAGTTGCGCCGCGACATGCAGACGCTGTTGTCTCCGTCGAAAAACCCGTTCTTCCAACACGCCGAAGCGCAGTACTTTCTGGCGCAGTCCAACGGTCGCGTGGTCGGCCGGATCGGCGCGATCAAGAACGACATGCACAACCGCGAGCACAACGATCGCGTCGGATTCTATGGCTTCTTCGAATCAATCAACGATCAAACCGTAGCGAACGCGCTCTGGGACACCGCCGCCGCGTGGCTCAAACAGCGGGGCTTCGACACGATGCGGGGGCCCATGAGCCCGTCGGTCAATGACGAATGCGGCCTGCTGATCGCGAACAACGGCACGCCGCCGTCGCTCATGATGCCGTACAACTTTCCGTACTACCAGCAGCTCCACGAGCGCTACGGATTCGCCAAAGCGAAAGACCTGTTGGCGTACGAAGGCGGCGGCGCGCAAGCGGCGCCCGAGCGATTCGTCCGCTTGGCGCAACGCGCTGCCGAACGCCGGGGCATCAAGCTTCGCACGCTCGACATGAAACGCTTCGACGCGGAAGTTGAGCTCATCAAGGCGCTCTACAACAGCGCCTGGGAGAAAAACTGGGGGTTCGTGCCGCTGACAGAGGCGGAAATCGATCATCTGGCGAAGCAGCTCAAGCCGATCGTGGTACCCGAGCTCGTGATCTTCGCCGAGCTGGAAGGAAATATCGTGGGATTCGGCGTCGGATTGCCCGATTTCAATCTCGCGCTGCTGCACAACCGCTCGGGCCGGATGTTCCCCGGCATTCTCAAAGTATTGTGGTATTCCCGGAAGATTCATCGCGCCCGGATTCTGCTGCTCGGGGTGACCCCCGAATTCCGCGGTCGCGGCGTCGACGCGCTGTTGTATCAGAAGGTGTGGGAGAATTCGGTCAAACACGGCATGCCCCGCGGCGAGGCCGGGTGGATCCTCGAAGACAATACGTTGATGAACAAGTCCGCCACCCAGCTCGGGTTCCGCGTCTCCAAGACCTACCGCGTCTACGACAAGCCGCTGTGAACGTCTTTGTGACCGGTGGCACCGGCTTTGTCGGTGCTCACCTGGTCAAGGCACTCTGTGCGCGCGGTGATCGCGTCGTCGCCCTGGTGCGCCGTCCCGCCCTCGCCGAACGGCTCGGCTGGGGCCCCGAAGTCACGCAGGTGCGCGGCGACCTCGACGACGAGGCCGCCCTGCGGGAAGGCTGCGCGGGGGCGGACACCGTGTACCACGTCGCTGGAAAGATCACCGCGCGCAGTCTCGCGGAGTTCATGGCAACGAACCGGGACGGCACGGCGAACGTGCTCGAGGCCGCGCGCGACGCCGGTGTCGGGCGGCTGCTCTTCGTCTCTTCGCTCGCAGTGGCGGGTCCGACGACCCCGGGTCATCCGATCGACGAGAGTCGCCCGCCCGCCCCGGTCACCCCGTACGGGCAGTCCAAACTCGCGGCCGAAGTCCTCGTGCACGCGATGCCGGCGTCACTGCCGTGGACCATCGTCCGGCCGCCCGTCGTCTACGGTGAATGGGATCGCGGGACCCTGACAATTTTCCAGCTCGCCCGGCGGGGCGTCGTCCCGGTCTTCGGCGACGGCTCGCAAGAGTTATCGGTCATCCATGCGGAGGACCTGGCCCGCGCGCTGATCGCGGCGGCCACTTCACCCGGCTCGGCCGGTCGCGTTTATTTCGCGGCGCACCCTGTGGTCACGACGAGCCGGGCGCTCGTCCTGGCCGCGGCTCGGGCACTCGGCCGTGGCGCGCCGCGTATCGTCCCCGTGCCCGCTCTGATCGCGCGCGGCGTGCTCTGGACCGTCGGGACTCTTGCGTATCTGGCGGGGCGCGCCACCTTGCTGTCGGCCGACAAGAGCAACGAATACCTCGCCCCGGCGTGGACGTGCCGGAGCGACGCCTTGACCCGCGACACGGGCTGGCAAGCGCAGATTGACCTCGAAACCGGCTTGCGCCGGGCCGCAAATTGGTATCGGGAGGTGGGATGGCTCTGAAGCCATTGTGGCGCGAGTACACCGCGGTCGATATCGCCACCGCCGCTTACATCGCGATCGCGACCGGTGCGGTCCTGCTCTCCTTCCGTGTGGACGGAATCCCGGGTTGGCCATGGCTCCTCAGTGCCCACACCCTGATCATCGCGCTGGTGCTGCTGGCCCCGCGGGCGCGCACCGCCGGCCCGATCGGTCGGTTTCTCGGCGACTGGTACCCCATGCTCCTGCTCCCCGCGCTGTACGGGGAAATCGGCATACTCACGCTCAGCGCAGGATTCCAGAACGACTTGCTGATTCAGCGCCTCGAGACCTGGGTCTTTGGGTCGCAGATCTCATATCGCTGGATTCGCGAGTCGCCCAACCAGGTCCTCTCGTGGGCTCTGCACGCCTGCTATCTCGCCTATTACCCGATTCTGTACGCGTCACCATTCGCGCTCTGGATTGTCGGGCGGCGTGACGCCTCCCGCCATACGATTTTCGCAGTGATGGCGACCTTCTACCTGTGTTACGTGGTTTTCCTCTTCTTCCCGGTCGCCGGCCCGCGCTACGCATTCGATAACGCCCACAATCTCGCCACCAAGGTCGGGCCGGCGCGGTTTGCCGCGTGGCTTTTGGACCGGGGCGACTCGTGGGGCGCGGCCTTCCCGTCGTCGCACGTGGCCGCGTCCGTCGTCGCGACGGGGATGGCGTTACGCTACTGGCGTCCCGTCGGCTGGTTGCTGCTGCCGTTCACCGCCGGATTGATCCTGGCCGTCGTGTACGGACAATTCCACTACGCCGTGGACGCGTTGGCGGGCTTGATGGTGGCCGCGGTGATGCTGGGGATCATGCAGACCGCCGAAGCCACCGCGCCGCAACGCCTGGCGGTTGCCGACTACGGCGTGGAACCGGGCAGCAGCGCTTAGGGAAACTCCGCACAAGATAGGTGACGACTTGTGCCGAGATTCCCTAGTGCCCCATGTGCATGTGGCCCATCTCCAGGGGCATGCCGACGACCGGGTTGCCGACCGGTCCCATGAAGTGCCGCAGATCCTTTTGGTAAAGTGAATCGCTCGGATCCGTAGCCGGCCAGATCGCCTTGCGATCGGGCATGAACAACCCGCCGACGACTCCCATCCCACCGTTGGGAATCGCGTGCCCCGTTGGATTCTCGTAAACCACGTGCACGCGATAGCGGTGCGACGGTGTGATCCGCATGCCGAGTCCCTTCAAACTGTAGAGCTTCCCGACCGGAACGGCGCTGGCTGCGCCGGCCGGCGCCGGCGCGGGTTCGCCGTGCCACAGCAGCTTGCCGGTCGTCGCATCCCAGAACTCGATGGTCCGTCCGTAGGCGTGCATATGGCCACCGATGACGATCAGCTTGCCCGCGACCGCCGGGCTGCCTTCATACGAGCGCTCGCTGCGGCCCGGCGGCAAGTCGAACGACTTGTCGCCGAGGGGGAAAGCCACGTCGAGTTGCCAGGGAAGCACAGAGAAGAAGGGCCACGGCCGATGCTCAGGGATGTAGTTGAGGACGAGCCGGACGCGAACGCCCCGATATCCCACATTCGTGGGATTGTGGACCATCGCATTGGCGAGAATGCGCTGGCCCGCGTGAATGCGCGACCCGAACAACAGCCAGGGGAACCGGATTTCGCCGGTCTCCATGCCGGACGCGAGGATCCGCCGGCCGATCGGCAGAAAGAGCTCGCGCTCGTTCGGATCCATCACGTTCATGTGATGCAGTAATGACGCGGGCAACTGCCGCCCGTTCTCGTCGACGAGCTCGGCATGCAAGGCGTAAATCGATCCATCCACGGGAAACTCTCCGACGGACGCCGGCTCATCCACGAGGGTCCCCGCCGGCAAATCCACCGCCGGCAGCTCGAGCGTCAGCTCGCCCGGCTTCGAACCAGGGATGATCGTGGCGCGCTCCAGCGCGCTCCAATCGTTAGGCACCGCCGGACCGGCGGCGGGGTGATGGGTGGGCATCGCGCCGACTGCTGAGCCGGCAACGACTACACGGAGTGCGGCCAGGACCACGAACAACCGTGGACGCATCGGGAGTCTCCTACCGAATCAAGGGTTCAGTGACAGCAGCAAGTTTGGAAAAGGGAACGCCATCGAGAGCGACACCGGATGGGACGGCGACGTCGAGGCGTTCCAATACCGTCGGCATCAGATCTACTGTACGCAGGCCAACGTCGGGAAGAGCCACGCTGGCCGCGATCGGGACTTCCATGTGTTCCGCAATGAGACTACCATGACCGGCTCGGTGCTCGGGCATTTCCCAGGGACCCCGGAAATCTGCTCCCGGGGTGGCTGCCAGGACGAGATCTCCGGCGCGCGGAGTCCCAAAAAGCTGGAGCAATTGGCGCGGTGCGTCGGGCACGTCACTTTCCCTGGTTCGCGTCAGGAGCTCTCGATCGTCGAGCTCTACATACCCACCGAGGCCCAGGGGATCGCCAGACTGGGGCTCGTAGCAGATCAGACCCATCGACTCCGTCAACGACGCGCGGGCATTTTTGGTTCGCACAATGATCCCCCCGGTCGAATCCGCACGACATGCGGCCAGTCGCACCGCCGGGAGGGCGAGCAGCTGCTCGAGGATGGCGTTGGGGATTTCCGATTCCGTGAGCGGGCGCTCCCGCCCAGACCGGGGCTCCAAGTAGAGCTGCACGCTGGCATTCCCGGAGACCATCGTCGCCACCCGGGCACCTCGCCGCCACACATGGACCGGATGACGCAGCGTGCGCACCCCACGGCGCTCCAGCAGCACGGCCGGGTCGGCATGCTCGCGCATGACCGTCATCCCATGATCCGAGACGACGAAGAATGCCGGCAGTTCGCTTCCCTGCTTCCGAAGCCGCGCGACGAACGCGCCGAGGGCCCGGTCCACTAGCCGGTAGCTCTCGAGCACCGCCGGATGCAGCGGATCCTTGAGATGCGAGATGCCGTCGACGCCGGGAAAAACGACAAACAGGAACCGCCACGGCTCGTCCGCGGCATCGAGCCAAGCGCGGGCGACCGCACGGTCGAGCGCCGGGTACGTCCCGAGATAGTGTGCCGCCGATCCCAACACCACTCGCCGCAAGGCGCAGCGATTGGCGCCCGCGCGAAGGCCGCGCGTCAGCGGCGTGCAAATCGCGATGCTTTCGGGGACGAGATCGAAAATCGAAGGCGTCGCCGCGATGTCGGTGTTCAACCAGCCACCCTGGACTCCGCAATAGCTCCGCGCGGCACGCCATTGTGTGCGCGAGCCCTTCCCTTCCGCGGCACCGCGTCGATCGAGCCAACGAATGCCCGGAATGCCCACGCTGCCGGGATAGCGTCCGAAGAGAAAGGGGATGTAGGCGACGCCGGTGGTGGACGGAAACACCGTCGTCCCCGTTCGCAGGCCGCCGGGCTCGATGACCCAGCGGGCGAGATTCGGGAGGTCCCCACGCGCGAGCAGGTCCCGCAGCACATCGGACCGGGCGCCGTCGATGAGCACGAGAACGACTCTCATTGTCTCCGAATCTACGACACGAAAGCGGCCCCGGCATCCGCCGAGGCCGCTGATGTTGCCTGCCCCAAAGACACTCTACTGGACCGTGATCGCGATCTTCATGCCGAGCGTCAGGTGCGGCGTGCAGTACCCCCTGTACTTCCCCTTCGGCGCGTTGGCGAACGATACCTCATAGGCTTCGTTCGGCTGCGTCAGGAAGGGGCCCGACAGATTGTCGACCGTGTTCTTCATACCGGCGTTGAGCGCTGCCGCGCCGCCCGCCGGAACGGAATCGGGCCAGAAAGTGATGTTGTGCGGTCCGCCCGCGACGTTCGTGAAGCGGACGGTCGCGCCCGCCGGAATCGTGATCGTGCTCGGCTCGAAGGCGGCCTTGGTGCTGCCGTTGCCGGTCATCTTCACTTCAACGACGGGACCGGTCGGCGCGGCTGCTGCACCGGCGGGCGGCGCGGGAGGCGCAGCCTGCGTCTGGTTCTGGTTCTGGTCGCCCTTCTGACCGCAGGCGAGCGCGCCGATGGCCACGACCGCCGTGAGCAAAGCGAAGCGCATTGCGGGACTCCTCCGAGACATGGACTGAGGGGATGTGTCGCTTGTGAACTGTTTCACAATCGGGAATATAGACGCGGGTCCCCAAAACGGGAGCCCCACAGAGACACTAGCTTCTGAGCCCATGAGACGGCTTGTCCTCGCCTTTTTCCTGGCGACCGTTGCACACTCGTCCAGCGCCGGCCAGACCTGGACCCCGCAGCTGGGCGTCCAGGGCGGCATCCTGCGACAAAAGCCCGCCGGAACGCACCTGGCCGACCAGGTCGATCGTTGGGAACTGCCGAGCAGTGGCACGATCCAATCGAGTTTTTTTCTGATCGCCCCGCTCAGCGGCAGGATTGGACTGGAGTCGAGTTTGGCGGCGTCGCACACCAAGTTCAGGGAAGCGAACGGCCTCGTTCCCGGCTCGTCGAGCAGCGATACTCGGCTTACGGTTCGAGTCGACTTCGCGCTCAAGTCGAGCATCTACGTCGCGGCCGGGGGACTGCTCCGCCGCCGCGAAGTCGATGGTGGTCGTTCCATTCAAACCGGTTTGTTGGGGGCCGTGGGCGTGCAACCGCGGATCAGCCCAGGCCTCACCGCGCGGATCGAAGCGCAATGGCTCACGCAGCGCCGCACAGATTCGATTCTCCCGACCAACGTGTATGCCTTGTTGTTGGGCGTGTCCCAACACCTGCTCTCCCCGGTCGCTCGGCCGAGTCGTGGGACTGCGAGCTTCAAGACGTGGCGACTCCAGGTGGGGGCAGCCGGCGGCTACGTGCGCATGCATCTGTACGGATCGATCTCCGGCGTGTACGTCGACGCCAGCCAGACCGTCATCAATCTTCCCGGTTCGCAGGGGACCGCGCCGGCACCATTGTTCTTGGACGTCCCATTGCGTGGCCGTCTGGCCTTCGAGGCGGGCTTCGGGATGCAGCACACTCAGCAGAACGGTGCCACTTTCTTTGATGGTCACTTTGCGCCGCGTCTGAACGTTGCGATCTACGATGGGTTGTACGCCGCCGCGGGTGGAGATGTGAGGTATATCGGACAGACGGGACAAAAAGGATTCGCCCTCGCTGGCGCGAATGTCGCAGCCGGGTACCGCTTCCCCGTCGTCGGGCCTCTCGAGGGACGCGTCGACATCAGTTACACGGCATTCAAGGAACGCTCAAATTTTCCGATCGCGCAGAACGCCGCGGCCGCCATGCTGGGTATCGCAATGGCTCTGCAATGACGCGAGACTCGCTTCCGCAAATCGCTCCACAGGAGCTCGCCGAGCGGCTCGACCGCGGTGAGCCGCTGCAGGTGCTCGACGTGCGTGCGCCCGAGAGGGTGGAGCGTGGCCACGTTGCCCTCGGCTCAGAGCTCGATTTCCATGCCCATCCGAACTCCCAGCTCTTTGCCACGCCGGACGTGGCCACGTTGCAGCTCGACGCGGCACGCCCGATCGCGGTGATTTGCGGTCACGGGAACTCGAGTAAGAAGGCGACGGCATTTCTGCGCGAACGGGGATACGAAGCCTATTCGGTCATCGGTGGGATGGCGGCCTGGGAGACCGTCTATGTCGCCCACCGGCTGTCGCCCACGCCGTCCCTCTCGCACGTGGTCCAGCTCGATCGCGTCGGCAAGCGCGCGCTCAGCTACATCCTCGTGAGCGACGGGGACGCGGTCGTCATCGATCCGGGCCGTCATGTCGAGCGCTATGACGCGTTGCTGGCGGAGCTGCGCGCGACCCCGGCGGCAGTGGTCGACACCCACATGCACGCCGACTATTTGAGCGGTGCGCGCGCGGCGGCTGCCCACTGGCGGGTGCCCTACTTCCTGCACGCGGCCGACGCCGTATCCCCGTACGATGAGAGACCGGGGCGACTGACCAGTCAGGGCCTCGGTGACGGTGACACGATAGCGTTTGGCCGAGCCACATTGCGCGCGGCGCACGTCCCGGGCCACACGCTCGGCAGCATCGCATTGCTCGCTGACGATGGCCTGGCGCTGACCGGCGATTTTCTGTTCGTGCAGTCAATCGGCCGGCCCGACCTGGCGGGACGTTCCGACGCCTGGGCGAAGCTGCTGTGGCAGAGCCTGGAGCGGGTCCGACAGACGTGGCCTGGAGACCTGCTAGTCCTGCCCGCGCACTACACAAGCGAGGGGGAGCGACGGGCGGACCGTGCTGTCGCCGCGCGGTTCGATGTGATCGCCGCCACAAATGGCGCCGCCGCGATTCAGGACGAGCGCGAGTTCCTGCAATGGATTGCGGATCACGTCACGGCCTTCCCCGATGCCTACCGCACAATCAAAGAGGTCAATCTCGGCCTGCTCGAGGTCTCCGACGCGGATGCGGAGATACTGGAAACGGGCCCGAATCAGTGCGCCATAGGCTAGCCTGAGGCAGCGTGTGCAAGCTTCGCGGGGATGCCCGTCTCTCATGGCGTCCCTTACCGGAGTTTCTCATGTCGTGCTCGCGTGTGCTGGGAGCCGTCGCCCTGCTGTGCACCCTCTCGTCGCTTCTCGTCGCCCAGGGGTGGATCGACCCGGTTCGCCCGGTTCCGCAGGATCTCAACGGGCGAGTCGAGCGGCTCCGCAGCGCCGTCCAGGTCAGCATCACCGGACGCGTCGCGCGGGTGACCGTGGAGGAATGGTTCCGCAACAACGGTCCGGCGCTGGAAGAGGGGATGTACCACTTCCCCCTCCCGGGTGAGGCTGTCTTCTCGAGTTACTCACTCTGGCAGGGCGATCAGGAGTTGCGCGGCGAAGCGATGGATGCCACCCAGGCACGCTCGATTTACGAAGCCATCGTACGCCAGAAACGCGACCCCGCGTTGATCGAGCTCGCCGGTCAGGGACTCATTCGCGCGCGCGTGTTTCCCATCGCGCCGGGTGAGACCCGAAAAATCACGCTGAAGTACACGCAACTGCTCGACCGCGCTGGTGATGCCTGGCGATTCCGCTATCTCGGCGATCGCAATCGGCACAATGCGCCACGCAGCTTCCGCCTCGAGGTCGACAGCGCGGCGCGCTTTGGTGATCCGTATTCACCCACGCATCAGGTTCAGGTTACGCGGCGCGACAATCGCCTCGAGGTGACGCTTGCCGACGGGGCGGCCGCCGGTGACTTCGAGCTGCTGCTGCCGCTGGCGCGGGGATTGGTCGGTCTCTCGCTCATGCCGCATCATCCCGTCGGCGAGGACGGCTACTTCATGCTGCTACTCGCGCCGGGCGCCGCTGCCGATGCGGCCGCGCTGCGGCGCGACGTCGTCGCCGTGATCGACGTGTCGGGCTCGATGTCGGGCGAAAAGATCCAGCAAGCAAAGTCGGCGTTGATCCAATTGCTCGGCTCGCTCAGGGAAGGCGACCGCTTCCGGCTCGTCGCGTTCTCGGGTGGCGTCCGCCGCTACGCGCAGGGATGGACCAGTGTGACGACTGACGCGCGCCACGACGCCGAAAGCTGGATTCGCAGCCTGGACGCCGAGGGCGGCACGAACATCGCGGGCGCCTTGACGGAAGCATTTGCGGAATCGCCCGCGGAGCAGTCGCTCGGCGTCGTCGTATTTCTGACCGATGGCCAGGCAAGCACGGGTGAAACGGACCCCGAGCGCATCGTGGAGCGTGCCGAACAGGGACGCGGCCGGTTCCGCGTCTTTTCGTTCGGCGTCGGGGACGACGTGAACACGTATCTGCTCGATCGACTCACGGAGCGCGCCCGCGGTGCCACGGAGTACATCCGGCCCGGCGAGAACATCGAACGGGCAGTCGGCGCCCTGGCCGCGAAAGTGGCAAGCCCGGTGTTGACCGATGTCACCATCAATGCAAGCTCCGGTGTCGAACTCTATGACGTGCAGCCGGGCAGCCTGCCAGACCTGTTCGCCGGCGATGAGATGGTGGTCTTTGGGCGATACAGGGGAGTGGGGAGTGGGGAGTGGTCGGTAACGGTGCAAGGTCGTCGTAACGGCCGGCCGGAAGAGTTTCGGACCAGCGTTGGCGACCGTGAGAACGCCGACGCACGCTACATCGAGCAGCTTTGGGCGTCTCGCAAGGTGGGTGCACTATCACGCGAGATCCGCTTGCACGGCCAAACGCAAGAGATCATGAACTCGCTCAAGCAGCTCGCGCTGCGATACGGCATCTTGACTGAGTACACGTCGTACTTGGTTCAGGAGCCGAACATCGCCATGCGCCAGCGCGCCGAGAACCGGGTCATGCAGGCTCCCGCACCAGCTCCGGTCGATCAAGCCGGGGCAGCGTCTGTCGGACGCGCTGCCGCTGAGAAATCGATGGCCGACGCGGTGCATCTCGAGAGCGTCGTCGTAACCGTGAACGGGTCCGAGCTGGACGAAATGCGCCGCGCGAAGTCGGGCATCAACCCGACGCAGCGGCTCGGCGGTCGGCTCTTCATCCTCCGCGACAGCACCTGGACCGACCTGGGACACGGCGACTCGTTGCGCGTGGTCAGCATCGCTCCGTATAGCGACGCCTATTTCGCATTGCTGAAGGCGCTCCCGGACCTGCGGGAGGCCGCCGCGCTCGAGCCAGCAGTGTTGGTGGCCGGACGGCATGCGAGTATCAAGATTGGAGCCGGTGGGAAGACAACCTTCGACCCGGGTGAGTTGGAGCGACTGGTGCGAGCATTCCGGGGCTAGGACACTAGGTGCCCGACGACATCGCTGAAGTGTACCGCAACACCTATCCCGCGCTCGTGCGCTTCCTGTACCGCAAGGTCTGGGACGCCGAGCGCGCGGCGGATCTGGCCCAGGAGGCGTTCTCCCGCGCCCTCGTGCACCGGCCGGAGAACACACGCGGATGGCTCTTCGTGGTGGCGGCGAACATGGCGCGTGATGAGGCGCGCCGGGCGGCGCGAGAGAAGCGGCACCTCACGCTCCTGAAGGGTGAGCCGGACGTTGTCAGCAGTGCACCGGAAGACGAGATCGACGCGGACACACAACGCACGCGGGTGCGCGCCGCGCTGGAGCAGCTCAGCCCGCGCGATCGGGAGGCGCTGCTCTTATGGGATGCCGGCATGTCGTACGACGAGATCGCCGCGCAGACGGGACTCGCGCGGGGTGCGATTGGAACCACGTTGGCGCGTGCGCGCCGGAGATTGGTCGAAGCCTATGATGCGGGACAGGAAGGAGGAGAGCATGTCGCACGTGCATGAGGGAACGCTGCACGCGTACCTCGACGGCGAGCTGCCCTCCAGTGAACGAGTCGCGCTCGAAGCGCATCTCGCGCAGTGCGCGACGTGTCGAACAAGTCTCGACGAGCAGCGCGCGCTGCGCGCGCGCGCCAGCACGCTCTTGGGATCTGCGCGGCCGCCCGAACGAGCGATTCCGCCCTTTGAAGCGCTGCGACGCGCGCAGCGGCGCTTGCCCTGGCACGTCCGTACGCCGTTCGCCTGGGCGGCATCGATCGCCCTCGCGCTCGGCCTGGGCTACTACCTCCGAACGCCTGGTGCCGGGGGACCAGCAACAACGAACGCGCCGCCGCCGGTGATCGTTGCGGATCGTGCGGCATCAGTGGAGCGACAAAAGGCGTCCGCTCCGGCGGCCACGGTCTCCGAGGGCCGGCGGCGAGCACCGATGCCGCGCCCCACGGAACAGGTGGCGCACCTGAAGCAACCTGGCGACTCGGGCGCCGCAAATGTGTCGCTCCGCGATGAGGCGCAGGCGGCGCAGACCAAAGCGCGTATTGCAAACGCACCCGAGAGCGTCGCGGCCCGGCTGGGACGCGAAACACTCAGGCTGGATGCCGTCACGGTAACGGCACGGGGTGAGCCCGCCGCGGCCCCCACGCCCGCGCGGGCGGAACGCGAGCGCGCCGCTGCTCGGGCACCGAGCGTGTTCATCGACGGCTCAGTCGTGCAGCCATTGACCGCCAAAACCTGGCCTGTGATCGATCGTCGGGTCGCGACGTTACTGCTGGGCGAGGAGGCCCCCGTGGGACTTCCGGGTCTCAGCGTGCGGGATTTCCGCCGCGCACCGGGGAATGACGGCACGATCGTTGTCGAGCAGGCGCTCGACTCATCCACGGTGATTCAGATCTTTCAGCGGCCGGCGAGCAACGCCGCACGCCCGGACTCTGGCTACACGTTCAGCCGGCTCTTCGCACGATTCGTTGGACGACTGCGTGTGGAGATTGCCGGTCCCGTGTCCGTCGATTCATTGAACCGGCTGCTCGAGCAAGTGAAACCGCTGCCCTAAGGGGCCCCCGCGCTCCGGCGCCAGGCGATCAGCTCGGCGACGACACTCACCGCGATTTCCTCGGGCGTCACGGCGCCAATCGCCAGTCCGACGGGCACCCGCACGCGGCGCAGGCTCTTGGCGGGCACGCCCGCCGCCGTCAGACCCTTCGTCACGACGATCTTCTTGCGCCGGCTTCCCAGCAGACCGACATAGCCCGCTTCCGACGGCGCAACGCGTTCGAGAATCAGCGCGTCGTTGCGATGTCCGCGGGTGGCAATAACGACTGCGTCGGCGGCCGTCAGCGGAAAGCGAGTGAGCGCATCATCCACGTCGGCGGCAAGGACCGCGACACCGTTCGGAAAGCGGGACGCGTCGGCATAGTCCGCGCGGTCGTCGATGACCACGACGCGAAATCCCGCCGCTGCCGCGGCGCGGGCGATCGCGGCCCCGACATGCCCTGCCCCGAACACGAAAACACGCGGTGCGGGCATCAGCCGCTCCTCCACGAAGCGACCATCGCGGGTGAGTGTCGCCGCAGCTCGGGGCGATTGATTCGCGCGGAGAGGCTCGAACGTTTTCAGCGGTCCCGCGTCCCACGCGGTCGCGGTTCGCACCAACCCTGAATCGGCGGTGGCGGCAAGCTCGAGCACACGCACGTACTGTTCGTCGGCGACGAGCGGCTCGACGAAGATGTCGACGGTGCCGCCGCACGAGAGACCGAGATCACCGGCGAGATCGGCGTTCAGGTGATGCGTCAGGAGCGCGGGCCGGCGGTGCGCCTGCGCGTCGAGCGCAGCGCCGATGACTTCGGCCTCCACGCAGCCGCCGCCCACCGAGCCGAGGAGCCGGCCTTCGGGCCCCACGAGCATCTTGGTGCCGGCGGGGACGGGCGTGGACCCGCGTGCGCGCGCGACCGTCGCGAGCGCGCCCGCTCGCGTTTGGCGTACAAGCTCGGCCGCGGCCTGCCAGACGTTCATGCTTCCAACATACGCGCACCGCGGCTGACTCTCATCGTCTTCCCGGTGTTACGGCGTCACAACGATTTGACCGGACATGCCGCTGGTGAAAGAGCTCGAGTGGAGCGTGCAGCGGTAGCGAAATGTCGTCGCGGTCGTCACCACCGGAAAGGTCCGCTGATGGGTGCCAGAATTCTGGGTACCTGAGTTGCCTTGGCCATCCTCAAATGTGACGTTGTGATCGGCCGCAACACTCCAAGTCCAAGTCACGGTGCCACCGCTCAATACCGTTCCGTTCGATGGGTTGAATTGGTTGCTTGTCACCGATACGCCGAGAGTGGAACCCGGTGGCGGCGGGGGTGGCGGCGGTGGCGGCGGCGGTGGAGGATTCCCACCGGATCCCGTGCTGCTGCCGCACGCCGCCCCGAACGCAATCGCCGCGATTGCCAACAGACGATTCATCGACATAACGCCTCCGCGTAGGTAAAGAAAGAAAACGAAGTGGTAAGTAGTCTTTCAACTCCGTTGTCCTACACCGAGGTCCGTCAAACGAGTCGGATGTGGTGCTGTCCGCACCGCGGCGCTAGTGCTGCTCCCGCTCCAATGCGTCGGCGGCGAGACGTGGCGAGAGGATCGGATAGCGGCCCGCGAACCAGGCCCAGGAGAGAAAGAAGAGACCAGCAAAAAACAGCGTAACCCCAACCTCGGTGACGCCGATTACCGGCCCCTGCCCACCGTTGATCGAAGGCACGATCTCGAGATAACGCTCGAGCCAGATCCCGGCGAGACTCACGAGCGCGAAGCCCACCATCGTCGGCGAAAACGTCTTCGGCTTGACGCCGAGCAGGCCGATGAATGGAATCAGGAAGACCATCAGGAAGACCGCGATCCCAACGGGGCGCCATGCCCCGGTCAGCCGATAGAAAATGAAATACGTCTCCTCTGGCAGGTTGCCGTACCAGATCACGAGGAACTGCGACCACATGAGGTAGGCCCAGAAGACGGTGAATCCAAAGCACAGCTTGCCAAGGTCATGCTGTTGGCGCGAGGTGTAGATGCCGGCGAGGCCCATGGCGCGGCGCAGGGTGATGGCGAGCACGGCCAGCATCATGAGCGCGGCCAGGAAGCTACCCATAAAGTAGAACGCACCGAACAGGCTACTCACCCACTTCTGCGCCAGCGACATCATCAAGTCGAACGCGAGCAGGCTGTAGCCAAAGGCGTACGCCAGCACCAGGATGGCGGCGTCGCGACTGATCACGCCGGAGTCCGTGAGACGCTCAACTTCTTCGCCGCTCTGGAGCTCTCGCGCATCGGGCGCGGTGTCGTGCCGTACGAATCGCCAGGAGAGCCATGACAGAACGACCAGGATCAAGCCGTTCCGGAAGAAAAACCACTTCGTGGTGAGCCACCACCCGACCTCGGGCCGCGGCTCGTGAATCCACGTAAAGATGTGCTCGCGGCCGATGACGAGACCGATGAACAGCACGACCGTCACGGTCGTGAAGGCGGCGGCGGCTTCCGCAAACCGAATCACGACGCCGCCCCAGTGTCCTTTGGCGAGTTTGAGGACCGCCGCGAAGACGACCATGCCCTGCGCGAGGCCCGCCCAGAACATGAAGTTGGCATGATAGGCCCACCACGTGCGCTCCGGATGTCCACTGATGAGGCCACCGACGAGCACGATGCCGCCCACCATCGCGGCGATTGCGCCGAACATCGTAAAGCGACCGAGCGGCGCCTGGCGCGCCTTTTGGACGAGATCGGACCGGCCGGCGACGGCGGCGCTCACCGGTTGCCCCCCCCCCGAGCGTTCAGCTGCAGGCTGCGCACGTAGTTCACGAGGTCCCAGCGATCGTTGCCGTGAATCTTGTCACCGTAGCGCGGCATCAACCCGCGACCCATGCGCTGGGCTTCGACGATCATGCCGTAGATCATGCCGTCGGTCATCTTCGGCCGCGTCGGATCGACAAGCGAGGGAACGCCGGGGAACGGGCCACCACCGGCGAGCGAAACCGGGCCGTTGCCCTCGCCCCTCTCGCCGTGACACACCAGGCGCGTCAACGGGAGCTCGGCGCCGGACACCGGAACGGCGCCCGCGACCGGCGGAATCGGCCGGGCGTAGGGTTTGATGTTGCGCTGGTGCCGCATCGTCGCGAACCAGCCGACCTTGTGCACCACGTCGTCGGGATTGCAGGCAATGGCGGCAATGGCGGCAATGGCGGCAATGGCGGCCAGGGCGACACGGCGTTTACCCACGACGCACCTCTTCCGCACCAGCATCGCGCAACACCTTCTCCACCGGCGCTGACTTGGCGCCTTCGGCCGGCACGAAAATGCCAAAGCGATCATTGGTGAACCGCGCGTCGTACTGAATCGTGCCCAGGCGCCGAGCCGTGAAGGCGGCGTTGAACAAGATCCCGAGAATGGTCGAGAGCGCGCCGAACAGTATCGTCATCTCGAACATGATCACGACATACGGCGGCACCGAGCCGACCGGCTTGCCGCCGAGCACGATCGGCCAGTCGTACGACATCCACAGCGTGAGCCAGGCCCCGACCGCACAGCCCGCGATCCCGCCGATCAGCGTGAACATCCGCACGGGGCTCACCGGCTGGCCCAGCGCGTCCTCGATCTCGTGGCGGGGGACGGGCGAATAGACGGTGAAATCGGTGTGCCCGGCCGCGCGCAGCTTCTTGATGGCGTCGAGCGTCGCGTCGAGATACGGAAAGACACCGAGGACGCCGGGGGTTGGTGGCGGATGGAAGATCTCCTGGAGCGGCTTGGGCAGCGGCATCATGCGCGCACCTTCGACATTGTGCTGCGCGGCGGCGCAAGGACTTCCTTCACTTCACTGATCGACACCGCCGGAAAATTCTTCACGAAGAGCAGGAACCACATGAAGAACCAGCCGAAGCTGCCGGCCATGATGCCCCAGTCCGCCCAGGTCGGGTTATAGACCGCGTTCGTCCATGTCGTGTAGGGCTCGCCCGCGAGCGACACGACAATGATGACGTAGCGCTCGAACCACATCCCGATGTTGACGAAGATCGAAATCACGAATAAGGCCGTGATGTTCGTGCGGACCTTCTTGGACCAGAGCAGCCAGGGGAGCAAGCCGTTGCAGATGTTCATCGTCCAGCTCGCCCACCAGTAGGGCCCGAAGGCGCGATACCAGAACGCCGCGCGCTCGTGCGGATTGCCGCTGAACCAGGCGACGAAGTTCTCGGTCAGGTATGAGAAGGAGACGATCGAGCCGGTCAGCAGACAGAGCTTGGCGAGGTTTTCAAAATGCTTGACGGTGATCAGCTCTTCGAGGCCGAACAGCTTGCGAATCGGCGTGAGCAGCGTGATCACCATGCCGCAGCCCGAGTAGATCGCGCCGGCCACGAAGTAGGGCGCGAACAACGTCGCGTGCCAGCCCGGTACGATCGCCATCGCGAAGTCCCACGACACGACGCTGTGCACCGACAGCACGAGCGGTGTGGCGAGCGCGGCCAGATACAGGTAGCCGCGCGTGAAGTGCCGCCACTGCTCGTTGGTGCCGCGCCAGCCCACCGAGCATAGCTGGTACAGCTTCTTGCGCCACCCCGTCGCGAGATCGCGCACGGCGGCAATGTCGGGAATCAGACCCATGATGAGGAACACGGTCGAGACGGTGAAATACGTCCCGATCGCGAACTCGTCCCAGATGAGCGGCGATTTGAAATTCGGCCAGAGCCCGCGCTCGTTGGGGTACGGAATCAGCCAGTAGAAGTACCACTGCCGCCCGATGTGAATCAGCGGAAAGAGGCCGGCGGTCATGACGGCAAACACCGTCATCGCTTCGGCTGTGCGATACACGGCGGTGCGCCACCCCGAGCGGAACAGGAACAGGATCGCCGAGATCAGCGTCCCCGAGTGCGCGATACCGACCCAGAAGACGAAGCAGGTGATGTAGACGGCCCAGTAGACCGGGTGCGAGTATCCGGCGAGACCCAAGCCATAACGGATCAGGAGCACCAGGGTGGTGATCCCGATGGCGAGCAGCGCCACCGCCGCGCCGAGCAGGACGAAATAGCCCCGCGAGGGCGAGCCCAGCGTCCGCGCGATGGTGCGCGTGACGTAATCGTAGGTCAGGCGCGAGGGCGAGCTGTGCTGCTCAGCCACGGCTGGGACTCGCTGCCGCAACGACGCGCGCGAGATACGTGATGGCCGGCTTCGTATTCAGGCCGGCGAGCACGTGGTACCCGCGGGGATTGCCGGCGAGCTCGAACACGCGGGAGTTCCGGTCGTTCAAGTCGCCGAACACGATCGCGTCCGAGGGGCAGGTCTGCTGGCATGCGGTGACGATGTCGCCGTCGCGCACGTTCCGATTCTCGAGCCGCGCCTGATTCTGCGCGCCGCGAATCCGCTGGACACAGAACGTGCACTTCTCCATCACACCCTTCTCCCGGACGGTGACGTCGGGATTGAGGAGCATGGACAGCGGATCGGGGAAGGCCTCGTACTGTCCGTCTCGCTCGGCGTAGTTGTGCCAGTTGAAGAACCGGACCTTGTACGGGCAATTATTCGAGCAGTAGCGTGTGCCGACGCAGCGGTTGTAAACCTGCGCGTTGAGACCGTCGGGCGTGTGATACGCGGCGTACACGGGGCAGACCGGCTCGCAGGGCGCGTTGCCGCACTGCTGGCACAACATCGGCTGGTTGACCGCACCATGTGGGTTGCCGCCTTCGTCGGTGCGCCAATACCGCTCGAGTCTGAGCCACGCCATTTCGCGGCCGCGCTGCATGAGCTCTTCACCCACGGTCGCGATGTTGTTTTCCGCGTAGCACGCGGTCACGCATGCGCCGCACCCCGTGCACTTCGCCAGGTCGATCGCGAGACCCCAGCGGGGATGCTCGCCGCGGTAGTTTCCGAGCGAGGCTTTTTCGTGCTGGCGCTCACCCCACCACTCGACGGCGTCCTTGGCGTACTCGGGGGTCTCTTCGTAGTGGAACGGATGGTCGCCCGGATGGAGCGCCTTGGCACGCGCGAGCGGCAGGACCTCCGTCGTCCCTAACCCTAGCTCGCGTGGCCCGCCCTCCGTGGAAACGATCTTGCGATGGTCACCGGTCTTCGTCGCGCTGGCCCGCACGGTAAACGTGCGACCGCCGTAGTCGTTCGCCTGCGCGCCGAGCAGCTCGAACGCGTTCGCCGACCGGTCCTTGGCGTACCGTCCGTAGGCCGTGTGGCCTTGCCCGGTCGGCACCGCGAGCACATCGGCACGCACCGAGCGCGTGATCCACGCAGGGAATTTCTGCGCGCCAAAGGAGGATTTGAGCAACAGGAAGTCACCGGTCGCGAGACCCCATTTCGCCGCCGTGTCGGGATGTACTTCGACCCAGCTGTGCCAGGCGATCTTCGAAACCGGATCCGGAAGTTCCTGCAGCCAGGGTTTGTTGGCCCCGCGCCCGTCGTGGAGGATCGAGTGCGGGAAGACGATGACGTCCTGGTTCTGATCGGCGGCGGTGGCCGGGGCCGGAGGAGCCGGACTGATCCTCGACACATCCACCGCCAACCGCACCGGCCGCGTAGGTGCCTCGGCGTAGATCCCGCCCTTTTCCAGCGACTCCATCCAGTACTGATCGAAATTCGTCGCGTGCCGCGTGCGCCACCTGGCCTGGAGATAGTCCTGGAAGGTGCCGGGCTTGCCCGAGAGTTTGAGAACCACGTCGCCTGTCGGCCGCGTGTCGAACACGGGCTGCACGACGGGCTGCTGCAGCGCCGTGATCCCAGCGCGCGGCCGGCTGTCCCCCCACTGCTCCAGCGGATGATGATCGGGCAGGATCAGGTCACAGGCAGCGGCCGTCTCATCCATGTACGACGCGAAGCTGACTCTATACGCAACCTTGCTGAGCGCCTGCGGGAACGCTCCCGGAACGGAATGTGCCGGATTCGTGCCGTGCACGAACAACAGCGCCACTTTCCCCGCCGTCATATCCGCCATCAGCGTTGAGAGATCGGCGAACGTATTCGTTGATCCGACCGCGAGGTCCGCGCCGAACTTCACGAGCGTGCCCACCACTCCGGCGGCGTAGTTCAAGACGTTGACGGCGGCGACGATCTGCGCGGCGTTGGGACCCTGTGTGGCCATGCCGCCCGCAACCGCAAGCCCGCCACCCGAGCTCGCGAACTCTCTCGCGAGACGCACAATCATCGCTTCGTCGATGCCGATCGTCGCCGCGACGGCGCGAGGGGCATAGCCGGCGAGCAGCGCGCTGAGCCGGCTGGTGTCGGGGGGGGCAGGCAGCCGCGCCAGGTGCTGCGTGACGATGACTTGCGCGAGCGCGAGCGCCAGCATCCCCTCGGTTCCAGGGCGTGCGGCGATCCATTCGTCCGCGTTCATCCCGGTGAGCGACAGCCTAGGGGCCACGTACACGAACTTGGACATCGATGCGGGCCGACCGGCATCGAACGCGTGCGCGCGCGAGAAGCCGTTTTGGAATTCCACCGGGGAGAGCCACGTGTCGAGGAAGTCGGCGCCGAAGGACAGGATGTACTTCGCGTTCGCGAAGTCGTAGGTCGGCAACGTCGCCGTGCCGAACGCCATCCGGTTGCCGGCACGCAGCGCTTCGAAGCCGAACGGCTCGTAGCTCAGGTGGCGGCCACCGACCTGCTTCATCCACTCAGCGACGAGATCACCGAACGACGACTGCTCGGCGCCGGTCAGGAACACGATCCCCTTGCCCTGCGCCTCGCGCACCTTGGTCGCGAGCCGCTGAATCGCGCCGTCCCAATCGATGTCTTCGAAGGCGCCGCGCACGTTACGCACCATCGGATGCGCGATGCGATCGGGATTGTACAGCCCCTGCAGCGCGGCCTGTCCGCGCGCGCACAACCTGCCGCGATTGATGGGGGAGTCGGGATTCCCCTCGAGCTTGACCGCGCGGCCCTCCCGCACGCGCACGCGGACGCCGCAGCCCGCCGCGCATTCCCGGCACGTCGTGGCGTAGTACGTGGCGGTCCCCGGAATCTGGTCTTCGGGCTGAATCAGATAGGGGATCAACCGCTCCGTCGGCTCCGGGCCGATGCCGCAGGCGGACACCGCGGCGGCTCCGGCCCCGGTGACGCCGAGAACTTTCAGAAAGCGGCGGCGATCGACGGAGTTACTCATGTCAGTAGTGGCACACGCTGCAGTCGCGGGTCACGTTGTTCTTGACGTGGCAGCGCACGCACCACCCCATGCGCAGGGTCGAAACCTGGGATACCTGCGCCATCTTTTGGACGTCGCCGTGACATGTCACGCACGCCTGTGTACCGAGCGCCTTGATATGCCGCATGTGCGGGAAACGGACGAAGCCGGGGAGGGCGTGGATCCGAATCCATTCCGGCGGTTTTCGCTCGCGCCAGGCATCCCGCACCTTCTTGATCTCCGCCTGATGGGAGGGCGGGCCTCCGCCGATCAACTGATGGCAGCCCATGCAAGTCTGCAGCGCCGGAATCCCCGGCTCGCTGGAGATGGCGGCCGAGTAGTGACAGTACATGCACGGGATCTGATCTTGCCCGGTATGGACGTCGTGGCGGAAAAAAATCGGCTGGCGCGGCCCCTTCAGGCTGCTGGTATCATCGATGACCGGTGCTGTGTAACGCGAGGAAGCGGGTTGAGCCTGTTGGCCGTTTAGGGCCGCAGGCGGGAGGGCGAGGATCAACACCACGACCGCAGCTGAACGCAGATTCCCTCTAATGGCTAAATCGGTGGTTCGGTTTCGGTGTGGGACGGCTTCTGTGTAATCAGAAGGCCCAAGAATGTATGCATCCGCCCGAATTGGGCACAAGTAGGGGCGCAGTATGCTGCGCCCCTACATTTATTCTGGTCGGGCCAACAATTGGTACTTCAGTCGCACCACGTCGACAAACGCCTGGACGCCGTCGAGATCCGCGAACTCCATCCAGCAGTGGCGCACGCCGTCGAAGAGTGTCCCGTCGCGGACCGCTTGCTTGATGACGCGCGGTAATCCATTCGTCGCGCTGATTTCCTGCTCCTCGGGCGCCGACAGAACGAATGTGCCGCTCACACCGGACTGCATGGGGTGCAGATAGCCCAGTTTGCGGCCTCCCACTTCGTACATCCACACCCATTTCCACGTCGTGCCCAGATAGACGACTTGTTCGGTGACGTGGCGCAGACTGCGGAGCTCTTCGCGGGCTTTCTTGAAACGTTGGGCCGCGCGGGGCGACAGATCCCGCGCCGGCTGATCCGGTTTGGGGCGTTGGCGCGGGCTCATGTAGAGGTGGTTAGCCCAGTAGTCCGTGTTCGGCTTGTTCATGACGCCCCAAAAAGTATAGGCGCGGTCAAGAGGCGGAATCGACCCGGATCGAGCAGCCGGCCGCACGACGGATAGACGAATAGCGGCAGGGACGCCGCGGCGAGCGCCGCCTGGGATCCGATTCCAGACTCCGGCATCGTCCCCGCCCACAGCTTCGCTCCGTACTCCGCGGCGAGGCGGTAGAGGCGGCAGACCTCGGTCAGTCCACCGATGCGATGCACCTTGATGTTCCACACCTTGGGCCCGTTCAGCTCCATCACCTGACGGGCCGCGCGCGCGTCGCGCAACGTCTCATCCAGGCAAATCGGCGTCCGCAGTTTCTCAGCCAAGCGTGCATGCCCCACGAGCTCGTCGGGATGGAGTGGCTGCTCGATGTAGAGCAATCCTGCATCGTCGAGCGCTCTCAGCGCTGTTTCGTCGCGAGGCCACTCGTATGCGCCGTTGGCATCCACAGTGAGGGGAAGATCGCTGCCCTCGAGCCCCTGACGCGCCGCGCGAACTGCGGCGACGTCCCAGCCGGGCGCGACCTTGATTTTGACACGGCCGTAGCCGTGCCGCACCGCGTCGTACACCGAGCGCGCCAGTTCGGCGTGGTCGCATCCCGGTGGAATACCCAGGGCAACACCACAGGCGACACTGGCTGCCGGTGTGACACCAAGGCGCTCGCCGAGGAGCATCGCGAGACCGGTACCCCGCGCGTGGGCTTCGAGATCCCACGCCGCCGTCTCGATTCCGGCGCGGGCGAACCAGTTGCCGCGCACTCCTTCGCGCAGCGCGGCATCGATTGCCTCCGGACCCTCGAACTCGTGACCGACGACACGCGGCAGCAGCACCCGCGCGATCATATCGCGCGCGCCGGTCAGGGTCTCCTCGGAGTAGAATGGGAATTGAAACGGCGGGGACTCGCCGTAGCCGGCGTGGCCGGCGTCGTCGTGCAGCACGACGACTATGGATCGGCGTTCCGTCATCGTGCCACCCGAGATGACGAACGGCTCGAGCAACGGGAGTGTCAGCTCGAACACCTCAGCGCGGGCGATTCGCATGGAATGGGGGCAAGAGATCCAGGAAATGCAGCTCACCATCGCGCCGCTCGAGCTGCCCCGCCGATTCCCGCTCCAACATGACGGCGATCAGGCCGTCGCGCGGATGGAAGATCAAGGCGTGCAGAGCACGTTGCGTGCGCGAGCCATCGGTTGCGGGATACTCCTCGAGCGGCAACTGGAAGAATGTATGGAGCTGCACCGACGCACAACCACGCAGCGTGTAGTCGACGATCATCCGGCCCGAATTGATGTTCCCGGTCCCTGAAAGCGGCGGTCGGGCGGTCGGGCGGTCAGGCGGTCGGTTCAGCACCCGCAGGTTGCGGTCACTTAGCTCCAGACCGCCGTATGCGACGCCCTGCTTCTGATCGAAGAGACGATTGAAAACGACGAGCGCATCGGCACCGCTCGCAGCGTGCATCATCTCTACTTGAAAGTCGTCGTCGAAGCGCGCGTTCATCAACTTCATGGCGAGCCGCACATCGGCGTGGGTTCGGATGCGCTGCGGAACTTCGCCCAGCCAGCGCAGGATTTGCGGTTTCTCGTCCGCCAGGGGATCTCCCGCGAGCGTGGGCGAGAAGTCCTTCTCGAGTAGCAGCGGCGACTCACGCCAGGCCTCGGCCAGTGCGCGCGTCGTGTACGCGTATTCGGCGTCGCGAAACGGCTCGTCGAGACGGGGCAAGTGGTATTTCACCGAAGGCACCGTGAGTAAACGACCCCCGCGTGTGAGATCTCGACCGAAGCGGACGAGCGTTAGGTAGTCGTCGAACGAACGATCCCAGCCCCTGCCCTTCCAGGTCACGGTCCACCCGTCGCCGCGGCGCTCGATTTTCATTTTGGTCTCGTGAATCGCCCAGGCGGCCATCGACTGCGCGCCGGCGGCGTCCTGCGCGACCACCGTCTTCAGCACCGCGAACGCCAGGCCGGCTGCAGCGTCCGTCTCGAGCTGTCCCGTATTGAGCGACAGCTGGCCGGAGCCCTTCCCGACGGGATGCGGCAGCGGCTGCCCGAGATAGTGGGCTGAGAGGTCGATGCGATACGTGTCGCGCACGTGCGCGGGAAAATCGCGGGGCAGCTCCCGCTTGAACCGCTCGAAATCCTTAGTGAGCGAATCGCGCGAGCTTGAATTGCTCATCGGGCGCCCCCGCCCCCCCCGCTCCACTCAGAACCAGACGCGCG
>WNGJ01004198.1_pt1 | contig 26658 bp, 23 predicted proteins | sample 5400611 | NCBI WGS metagenome assembly WNGJ01 (sample SAMN13153375, study PRJNA577476) | soil metagenome | isolation source: 40 cm soil or saprolite under Garry oak tree replicate 1 | place: USA:California | collected 2016-06-15
AGGACACCATCCGGCGCCGCGGCGAGAATATCTCATCCTTCGAAGTCGAGCAGGTCCTGCTCAGCCACGCGGGCGTCGCGAATGCAGCGGCATTTCCCGTCCGTTCGCCGCTGGCTGAAGATGAAGTCATGGCCGCCGTCATCCTTCATCCAGGCCAAGAGCTCACGGAAGCCGAGTTGATTGCGTTTTGCGAACCTCGCCTACCCTATTTCGCGATTCCGCGATATCTCGAATTCGTGCGCGAGCTACCGACCACCGAAAGCGGTAAGGTGCAAAAGTACAAGCTGCGCGAGCGCGGCGTTACTGAGAAGACCTGGGACCGCGAGACCGCCCATGGCAGGCGGACGCAGCAGGCTGAAGCAGGAAAGAGGCCGCCCACATAATCACGGCGTTGGGACTGAGTGATCGTCCGGCATCCTTCGCCCCGTTCCATAACCCGTCATTCTGCGAATCAGACCTTCTCCGGTCTCTGGTCGTCGATGTCGCGCACCCGGCCGTCCGGTTCCACCAATTGGATCCGGATGCATCGTGGGATCTGTTCCTCTTTCATAAGATCGTACTGCTCCATGATTTATCAGCAAAACGGCTAAGCGGGTCGACGGTCGAAGCTGCGCGATTTCAGCTTGCGCTTGCCTCGCGACGCCCGCGGCATGTCCGCTATACTCCAAGAGCGATTAAATCGGTGCATCGCAGCGAACTGTCGCCTTGTGCCACGAGCGGGCTCAGCGGGTGTCGGGCTTCTTTATTTATTTTCGTCGAAAGCGCTTCGTCGAGCTGCCTGGCGTAGGCTCCCGGCGCGGCGGTCGCAATCAACCAAAGACCTCGCGCTCCTTGAAATGCAGGTCGTTCTGATCGAAATACCGCAGCGACCAGGCATCGTCGACATAAAGAAACATGCCGTGCGCAACTGCGGCCTCCTGGCAATCAACCAAAGACCTCGCGCTCCTTGAAATGCAGGTCGTTCTGATCGAAATACCGCAGCGACCAGGCATCGTCGACATAAAGAAACATGCCGTGCGCAACTGCGGCCTCCTGTTTTACTTCTGGCTGCTTGCTGATCAGCCCGTTTTTGCCTTTCCCATTGGGAGGCAGCCCCGGCGCCGGCTTTTGTCCCACGGACTTCTTTCTGGCTTTCTTCATCGTCACGACCTTTGTGCTGCCAATATTTCCCACTTTTGCATCAGTGCAATGCCACTTTCGTACGCACTCACTGGCCTTTCGCGCGTGCCGGCTTCTTCTTCGCCGGCGCTGTCTTCACATCCGAAGGCGCCCCCGCTTGCGTCTTCGGAGCAGCCTTCTTCGGATTGGCCATGCGATCCAGGAAGTTGTAGTGATCAACGAGCCCCAGGGCCTCGATGGCGAACGCCGTGGCTACATCGGCGTCGTGGATCGCGAGCAGGTTATCGCCATTCGCAGCTTCGCCGCCCGACGCCAAGTTTGAGGAGCCGCAATAGACCACTGGATCACCGCCGTTCAGGCCGCAGACCACGAATTTATCGTGAATCTCGTGTCCCGGAGGGCTCGGTACCTGATCGAACGGCGGCGGCAGAGTGACTTGGCCGGGCTTGCCGGTGACCTGAACCCCGGTCGCGTGTGCGGGCGAGTAGAGGAAAATGCCGTTGGGCGCGTCCGAGATGCCATAGCTGTACACCGTTTGCGTCGCATGGAGATCGCCGAGCGTCTTGTAGACAGGGCTCTGGCTCCCGGTCAGCTGCATCACCGCAAACAGCACGTTGCCTTTGGCCGAATGCGTCTCCTGCATGATGCGATCGGAGATGCCGCCAAGAATTTTATCCACATCCGCAGACGTATGCGGCGAAAATGTAATCTCCATTTTCGGCACGAAACCGGCTTGAGAGTTATAGGGCTGAGTGGCGAGGTTCGTATTGCTGAAGGCAGCGGCCGCTGCCTTGCTCGGTGATTTTTGGTCTTCCAACACCTGCCAGCTTTTATCGAAGACCTCATCATAGTGCCCGGCCACGTTGGCATCCTCAAAAACCAAAACGTGATTGGCGTTCACGTAAAGTCCGGTCAAGGAGAAATTCGTCGAGCCGGTGAGGACTTGTATGGGGGTTCCTCCGGTTCGCGAGACGATAAAAATCTTGTCGTGCGAGAAGCGCGCGAACGACCCGCGCAGGATGTCGGACGGAGCTTTTTTCTGCTGCTGAAACAGGTCGGTGAACTGGTCTTCCGCCGTCTTGGCCGTGGCTCCCGGCTGGGTGACGTGCAACGCCGCATTATCGAGAATGACGCGCAGCCGTCCCTGCCCCGCCAGCGTCAGCAGGATTTTCGCGACGTCCGGCTCATTGAAATCGTAAGCGAACACCTTGAGCGTGAGGGTCGGATCGTTGAGCACCCTGTTGAGCACACCAAACACCTGCTCGCGCGCGGTCTCGCCCATCCAATTGTAAATCTGCGCAAAGGTTATCGGCTGTCCGTTTTTGTCCGTACCGGCCTGCGTGTTGGTGTCGAAATCCAGCTGCTTGGTCTTCGGAACGACCGGCGTGTCTTTTCCGAAGTGATGCACATAGGCTCCCGACTGCATGTATCCTCGGGTAAATCCAAGCGTAAGCGCGCCTTTTTTGAACGGCCCAACCGGCACCTTCACCGAGACACTCAGGGCCGAGTCCAGCGCTTGCATAGAACCGGCGGAATCAAAGTAGCGCGGAGTGACCGTGTAGGTGTAGTCGCCAAACGTGGGCGAAAGCCCTTGATGGGTCGTGCCCGGATAATGGGTCCAGCGGTATTTCTGGATGGGGGCATTCACAGTAGAGTTAGGCGGCTCACTCGCAACCGGCCTGTGTTTGGTGGGCTCCTCAAACTGAAGGAGGTTTTGCAAATAAAAGCCGGGCACTTGTCCAGGCGGCTGGCAAAAGATCGTGAAACCCGCAAGATTTTTTGCATTGTCGCGGCTCTGGAAGTTGAAGGCCAATAGCGTCTTCTTGTCGCCAACGTAGGCCTTCACGAAAAAGGAATTCTTGCTCGCAGTTACGAAGGACATGGAATCACCTGGTGAAGATACTTGCTTCTCGCCTCGCCGCACGTTTTTGGCGGTGGCACCGGCCGCAGCATCCAGAGCCAGCGTTTCGACATGCCTCGTCTAGAGCCGGCGGGCAAGGCTAGCTAGCCGCTCGTCAGCCCAAGCCGGGGCGAGTAGCGTCACGCCCATCGCAACGCCGGAGGATAGCACGCCTCCTGGAACCGCGATCGCGCAGAGATCAAGCAGATTAGCGAAGTACGAATAATGGCCAAGCTGGTTGTTGAGTCGGATCGGATCAGCTGTCATCTCGGCGATCGTGAATGGCCGCGGCGCTGTCGGCACTATCAGCGCATCGATCGTGGCGAACTGTTGCGTCACTACGCGGCGCAACTGCGCAAGGCGATGGATCCCAGCGAAGGCAGCGCCTGCCGAATATTGGTTGCCAGTCCGCAAGACCGAGCGAGTCACCTCGAGCAGGTCATTGCCATGTTTATTGATGAACGGTGCGAGCGCCGCATGCCGCTCGGCGATCCAGGGCCCGTCGAATAACATCTGGCCCGCTTCCCGGAACGGCGCAAAGTCGATCTCGATTAGCTGGTCGCCGAGTCGACCAAGCCGCTCGCACGCCGCCTCGTAGATCCGGGCGCATTCGGGCATGTCGTACCACTCGCGGTCGCGCGGTGCGAGCACCCCATAGCGAAACGGCGCGGAGCCCGCCGACGCGGCCGGGCGCGACGGCGGCGGACGCGAGAACGGATCGTCAACATCGAAACCCTCAATCACTGTGAGCACTTGCATCCCGTCATCAATCGAGAGCGCGAAGACGGAAACGCAGTCGAGAGTCGGACAATTCGGCACGAGCCCACGGGTCGAGATACGCCCGACCGTCGGCTTGATGCCGATGACGCCGTTGAAGCCGGCGGGAATGCGTCCGGAGCCACCGGTGTCGGTCCCGAGCGCGAAGGAGACAAGGCCTGTCCCCACAACGACCGCAGAACCGGAACTCGAGCCGCCCGATACATACAGCGGATTGCCGACCGCCCCACACGCTCCATACGGCGATCGTGTTCCGGAAAGGCCGGTGGCGAATTGATCGAGATTGGTCTTGCCGAGGCAAACCGCCCCCGCGGCGAGCAGCAGCTCGACGCTGCGTGCCGAGCGTTCCGGAGTGTAGCTAAATGCCGGGCATGCCGCCGTGGTGGGCATCCCCGCTACGTCGATATTGTCTTTCACTCCGAACGGCACGCCGTAAAGCGGCAAGCTTTCTCTGGCAGCGGCCTGCGCTTCAATTTCGGCGCACGCACGCAGCGCCTCTTCGCGCGGCCGGAGGTGAATCCAAGCTGGCCCGATCGCGGCGCTGCAAATGCGGTCGTAAATCGCTGCAATCAGCTCGCTCGGCCTCGCACCAGCGGCGTAGGCCTTGCGCAGATTGGCCAGCGATAACGAGTCCAAGCGCAGCATGGCGTCTCCGCCGATGGCATGAAACGGTGCTCGCAGACCGGCTTGCACATTCGCTGCCAGAGCGGCGGCGAACAAGCAAGTTATTCGCCAATTGCACTCCGATTGTTGGAATTGCCGCCCCATCGGATTGATCGCAATTGGGCGAACAACGATCGACTAGATGATCAATTGGGCAATCGCCTGCGCTTTAGGCAATTTGGCGAGCAGCTGTCGTTTCCTCCTATCACCGGCGCTGGATGAAATTCAACGATAAGTCAATCGCTTAAGAGCTTTGTCCGCTGCCCTGGCTGCCCGATTGCGAAGGGCCGGTGGAGGGTTGGGCTGGCACACCCTTTGCAAATCCCCACACCAGAGCAAAGAGAAATCGGATGAACGTCGCGCCGAGCGGTCTTGCCGGGAGATTGCGTGGCGATCGAGAGCAGGAGGTGATCGCCGAGATCACCGAGCAGCGTTGGCTCGCCCTCGCGCGTGCGCTCGTCGCCGCCGGTCAGCCCTGCGCCGAAAATCCCCTCGATCCCGACATGCCGCCTGGTCGAGAGGAGGGAGTGGCGCACGTCGTCGCCGCAAAACTCGCCGAACTCGGACTGTCGGTGGAACTCGTGGCGAAGCGCGAAGGCCGCCCCAACGTTATCGGCACCCTGGCGGGCGCCGCATCGTCAGGCCCGACGCTTATTCTCAACGACCATCTTGACACCTATCCCGCCGGTGATCCCTCTCGCTGGGACAAGACCGGCGGCGATCCGTTCCGACCGACGCGCGACGGCGATTTCCTCTACGCGCGCGGCACGTCTGACACGCGCGGCAATCTCGCCTGCACCATTCTCGCCGTGGAGGCTATCCGTCGCGCCGGCATTTGCCTTAACGGTACCCTCAAGTGCGTCTACACGGTGGATGAGGAGAAGAACGGCCCGGATGGATCCATCTTCCTGCTCGAGGAACGCGGGCTGCGCGCCGACTATGAAATCACCTGCGAACCAACTGGTTGGACCAAAGCGGATGGTTCATGGGGGATCGATATCGGCGTGGCTAATTGTGGACATTTCCTCGTCGTGGTCGAGACGCACGGCGTTAAAACCCATATCTGGCGACCCGACACCGGCATCAACGCCGTGTCGGAAATGGCAGCGCTGATCACCGCGCTGGAGACGACGCGGTTCACCTATCGTCCGGCCAAACTTCCGGGCGGCACACCACCCGTGCTCACCCCCGTGCGCATCGGCGGTGGCGTGGCTGGCGAAATGCAGTTCACGCCAGACCGCTGCACTGCCGTCCTGGCGGTCGTCGGACTTCTTCCCGGGATGACTGAGGACAGCGTGCTTGCCGACATCAATGCCGTGGTGCAGGCCTTCGCCCGCCAGCGGACTGGCTTGCGCGCCGAAGCGCGAAGATTTCCCGGTGCGCTGTTCGTTGCCGGCACGGCGGAACTCGACGCGAATGCCGAGCCCGCGGCGGCGCTCGCGCGCGCCTATCGCACGGTCCTGGGCGCAGAGCCGAAACACTACCGCAAGAATGCCTTCAACGACACCATCCGCTTCGCCGAACGCGGTATCGCCGCGGTGACCTTCGGTCCTGGCGAGGACGGATGGCCGCCGTTCAACGAGTACATCCGGATCGGAAAGTCCGTGGCAGCCACGAAGATTCTCGCGCTCGCTGTCATGGATCTCCTCGAGGTCGTGCAATGACGACCCTAGACCAGGCACCGACGGAGCTTGCTGAGACAAAGTCGCGTTTCGCTCTGCGTCTGCGCATCGAACATGCGCTTACGGCGGGAACCGTGGTCAGCCTACTCGCTTTGTGGACCCTGCTCAGCCACTACGGACTGGTCAATCCGCTGTTTCTGCCGTCACCGGAGGCAGTGTGGAGTTCGTTCGTTGAGGTCTTGACCAAGGGTTATCAAGGCCAGCAGCTGCACCAGCACATGGAAGCGAGCCTTGCGCGCATCCTCGCCGGCTATTTTACGGCGTGTGTTGTCGGCATTCCGCTCGGCCTCCTCATGGGATTGAGCACGCGCGTGAAAGCGGTGTTCGATCCGATCGTCGAGTTCTATCGGCCGCTGCCGCCGCTCGCACTCTACACGCTGCTGGTCATGTGGCTTGGCATCGGCGACACATCGAAGATCGCGCTGCTCTTTCTCGCGGCGCTACCGCCGCTCTCGATCAGCGCAATGCAAGCGGCGCGCTCTATCGATCTAGGCCACGTCCGTGCCGCGCAGATGCTCGGCGCCACGCGGGCACAATTGTTCCGTCACGTGTTTCTGCCTTCATGCTTGCCGGGAATCTGCACCGGCATGCGCATCAGCCTTGGCTTCACCTATACGGTGCTTGTCGCGTCCGAGATCGTGGCCGCGACCGCCGGCATGGGCTGGATGATCTGGGATGCCAGCAAGTTCCTGCTGAGCGACGTCGTGATCATGGGTCTGTTCGTTCTCGGACTGACAGGCTTGGCCCTCGATTGGGCGATCCGGCAATTCGAGCGATTCGTCACACCCTGGCGCTTCGCCTGAGCATTTTGACACGGAGGAGTGAAGAGCATGAGATGCAAACGTACCCTCCTCGCTATCATCGCCAGCACCGCGCTGGTGCACGCCGCTTCCGCGCAGCAAAAGCCGGACAAAGTGGTCATCGGCTATCTCAACTTGGTGAACGCACAACTCGTAACCAAGGCACTCGGCTTGCACGAGAAGGAAATGGGCGTGCCGATCGAGTGGGTGAAGTTCGGGTCGGGAGGCGACGTCAATCGCGCGGTTGCGGCCAACCAGCTCAGCTTCGGTGGAGTCGGAAATCCGCCCGCCACCATCGGCATCGGGCGCGGCCTAGCTTACCGCGGCATTTTCGTTCTCAACATGCTCGGGCCAGTTGAGTCGCTCGTCGTGAGGACAAGCAAGCAGATCGAGAAGCCGCAGGATCTCGTTGGTAAATCCGCGGCAGCTCCGTTCGGATCGACGACGCACTACCTGATCATCGTCTACTTGCGCGGTGCGGGGGTCGATCCGACTTCGGTCAAGCTTCTCGACCTGGCGCCGAGCGACGCGGTCGCCGCCTGGCTTCGGAGCGACATCGATGCCGCCTACGTGTGGGAGCCTTCGCTCAACAAGATGGTGGCCAACGGCGGCAGGATCCTCATGGATAGCGGGACGATGGCCACGCGCGGCTATCCGACGTGGGACATCGCTGTCGTCATGGACGATTTCGCAGCCAAGTACCCCGACTACGTCACCAAGTTCGTGAAATCCGAATGCGCTGGAGTCGACTTCTGGCTCAAGAAGCCCGAGGAAACCGCTGCCATCATTTCCAAGGAATTGAGTCTCCCGTTGGACGACGCCCGCCGCATGATGCAAGGCACAGGGGTCGTTCCATGCGACAAACAGCTGACTGATGCCTACCTCGGCACTTCGAAAGCAAAAGGAAAATTCGTTGATACCCTGGTCGCGACGGCGACGTTCCTAACCGAGCAGAAGCGCTTGCCGAAAGTCGAGTCCCGCCAGAGTTACGAGGACTTTATCGCGCCGAAGTACCTGGAAGCGGCGCTGGGGAAATGAGCCCTAAGCCATGAACCTCCACCACAGCGCTGCGACTGCTCCGGAGGTGCGCGGGCCTATGCCTGGAACGCTCGAAGCAGCGCCGGCGCGCTTGGGCAATGTCAACTTTCACGAAGTCACCATCCGGCTGGGTGCTCGGGCACAGCCACGCCTCATCCTCGATCGCATTTCGCTCGATATTCCCAGTGGCCAGTTCGTGTGCGTGCTGGGTCCCTCCGGATGCGGCAAGTCGACCTTGCTCAATGCGCTCGCCGGATTCGTCACACCCAGTGGCGGCCGTCTTGCAGTGGACGGCGATACGATTAGTACGCCCGGCGCCTATCGAGGCGTGGTCTTCCAGGACCCGACGCTCTTTCCCTGGAAAACCGTGCTCGCGAACGTGAGCCTCGGCCCGCTGCTTGCGGGGGTTGCGTCAGATGAAGCGGAGCGCATCGGCCGCAAACTGCTCGGTCGGGTGGGCCTGTCGTCCCGCTGCGAGAGCTTTCCCAAACAGTTGTCCGGGGGCATGCAGCAACGCGTCGGAATAGCCCGCGCGCTCGCTAACAATCCACGCGTTCTGCTGATGGACGAGCCGTTTGGCGCGCTCGACGCGCAGACCCGATCGATGATGCAGCATGTTCTGCTCGACGTATGGGCCGAAGTCGGCGTCACCGTCCTGTTCGTCACCCATGATATCGACGAGGCCGTCACACTCGGCGACCGAATCCTGATCATGAGCGCCAGCCCGGGCCGCATCATCGACGATATCACCGTGCCGATTGCACGGCCGCGCGCCGACGATGTGATGTTCCTGGCCGAGTTCAATCACATCAAGCGCCGCTGCTTCGACCATATACGGCGCGAGAGCATGAGTGCCTTTGCGCAGCACGAGGTTTGAACAACGAAACCAAGAGGAAGAAGCATGCGATCGGCCCCGCTGCGGACGATAAGACTGCCAATCGTGCTGATGGCTGCCGCGATCGCGGCCGTGGCGAGTGCTGCGCCGACTCAAGCCGTCGAAAAGGTGCGCCTCGCGCAGAACCAATCGCCGATCTCCGGCGTGTCGATCATTGCCGATCGCAAGGGTTTCTTCGCGCAGAACGGCCTCGACGTCGAGGTATTCAATTTCACCACCGGCAAACAGTGCCTGGACACGGTCATGGGTGGCGGCGCTGATATCGCTACAACTGCTGAAGCGCCGACCACCGCCGCCGCCATGTCTGGTCAAAAGATCGCGTTGCTCGCGCGAACCGAGTACTCCTACATCAAAACGTTGACCGCGACCGCGGCGCAAATCCGCAAACCTGCCGACCTCAAGGGAAAGCGCATCGCGTTCACTGCCGGCACCGGCGGCGAGGTCTATACGATGCAGCTGCTCAAGGCGGCAGGATTGGGCAAGGATGATGTCACGCTAGTCAATCTGCGGCCGCAGGACATGGTCGCCGCCCTCGCCAGCGGCAGCATCGATGCCTACGGCACCTGGGAGCCCCATATTTTCAATGGGATCAAGGCGCTCGCTAGCAAGGCGGCGCCGCTTGACACCAAGGGCATCTATGCAGAGACGTTCAACATCGTCCTTATGCAGGACTATTTGCAGAAGAAGCCGGAGGTTGCGAAAAACTTCCTGAAAGCGCTGGTCGAGGCCGAAGCCTGGATGAAAGCGAATCGCGAGCAAGCGATCAATGTGGTCGCTGAGTTCGTGAAAATGCCAGTCGACGAACTCAAACCCATCTGGGACGACTATGTCTACCAGGTGGCGCTCGACGACCAGACACTTGACATCCTCAACGCACATGCGAGCTGGCGGCTCGCTTCCGGAAATCATCCGCCAGGCGCCGTCATGCCAGACTGGCGCACTGTCATCTATTCTGAGCCGCTGAAGGCGGTCGCTCCCGATAAGGTGATGATTTCCTACTGATTGCCGTCGCCCGATGCGAGCGGGACATGAACTGCGTCGCCGTGAAATGGATCGAAAGACTGGCGCTTTGCGCCTCGATCCCACTCTTTCTATTGATGTGGCAGTTTGCCTCGACCTCTGGTCTTGTCAACGAGCTGCTGTTTCCGCCACCGACCGCGGTCGCAGCGGCGCTCTGGGACGAGTTTGCCAACGGCACGCTTATGCTCGATCTCGGTATGAGCACGATGCGGGTCGCGGTCGGCTTTCTCACCGGCGCGGCGGTGGCAATCCTGATCGGACTTTTGACCGGCCGTTACGCCATCGTATCCAACTTTCTCACACCCATTTTCCAACTGCTGCGGCCGATTCCCCCCATCGCCTTTGTACCCATCGTCATCCTCTGGTTCGGCCTCACCGAGTGGGGAAAGTGGTTTCTGGTATTCTGGGGCGTGTTCTTCACCGTTTGGGTCGCAACCCATCTGGGCGTGCATCGCGCCGACCCAGCGCTGGTCCGCGCCGCCCGCTCGCTTGGCGCCTCCGACCGGCGATCAGCATCTCCTTCTACACTTTGGTGGCTGCCGAACTGGCTGGCGCCTTCGCCGGTCTTGCCTACCGCATCGACCTCGCACACCAGAACATGCAGACAGGCCAGATGCTGGGCGGTCTGGTCATGCTGGGCGTGGTGTCGGCCGCCGCCGATCGTGGATTTGCCATGCTGTCGCGGCGCCTGGTGTGGTGGAGCTGACGGGATGGGCCAGGTGTTGTCGGTCAAGCCGGTGACCCGCGAAACCCGGGCAGGGCAGTGGAGCGTCGGGCGCGTCAACATCGAGGACCTGGTGGTCGCGTTTGACGGCGCCAGGACCATGCGAACTGCAGTTGATCACCTCAGTCTCGAGGCCGCACCAGGGGAGTTCGTATGTATTCTCGGACCCTCCGGCTGCGGCAAGTCGACCGTGCTCAACGTGGTGGCCGGCTTCATCGCGCCACATGCGGGACGAGTAACCATCGATGGCGCGCAGGTGCGCGGGCCCGGAGCCGATCGCGGCGTCGTCTTCCAGCAGCCCACGTTGTTCCCCTGGAAGACCGTTATCGCCAACATCGCCTATGGGCCGATCATCGCTGGCCGCGGACGAGCGGAAGCGGATCGCATCGCACGTCGGTTCATGACGATGGTGGGGCTCGCTGCTTTTGCCGAATACTACCCGCAAGCGCTTTCCGGCGGAATGCAGCAGCGGGTCGGAATTGCTCGCGCCCTTGCCAACTCGCCGAAGGTATTGCTGATGGACGAGCCATTCGGCTCGATCGATGCACAGACTCGCACGATGATGCAGGAGGTCCTGCTCGGCCTCTGGGAGGAGCTGCACACCACCGTGCTGTTCGTCACCCACGACATCGAAGAGGCGATCTTTCTTGCCGACCGCGTGGTCGTGATGAGTGCAGGTCCGGGCCGCGTGATCGATGAGGTGCCGGTGCCTCTACCGCGCCCGCGCCACGCCGATGCCGTCTACACCCAAGAATTCGTGCGGCTCAAGCGCCACTGCGCCGGCCTAATCCGCACCGAGAGTCTGCGTGCCTTCGAGCAGCAGAATGCTGAACTTGCGTGATTGCCGCTAGGACGTCCCGACCGTGTTCCCTACGTCTCATTCTGCGAATCTGCGGAGCTGCATTCGCCGCCCTTTTCCATACGGTCTACGACCGCGCGGGCTCCGGTAGCGAAGCCGCTGCACTGGTCTGTCCACTCGTCGAGCTGAACAACGAGAAGCAAGGCAACACACCCCGTATCCTTGCCGCTCACGCAGATACCACATTCATGCGCGGGAGCATTGGAAACGACGGCTGATCGTCAGGCAATGTCAGCGGTTGGACAAGAACCCCGCTGCGACGAAGAGCGCCACGCTCGTCAGCGAGACAAGGTAGCCGACCCATACTATCAAATGCGCCAATCGTGCGGACTATCAAATGCGCCAATCGTGCGGTATTGCGGCTCCGGCTCCGCAACAAGGTTCCCGCCGTCGCGAGGCACGCGCCGGCGATCGCTAGAGCGATGATCGTCGTGCGGTCGGTCAGAAGCTCCATGCCGGGGCGCGAGTGAGCCGGGTGCCGGGAATCACGGACGGCCCGGTAAGCGTCCGGTTACGGAAGGCCTGAAGCTGCGCATCGCTTCCTGGTGAAGGATCTCCATCGCCGCGCGCTTGTATTCGAAGGCCTCGGGCGAGCTCAGCACCTGATAGTGTCGGGGGCGCGGCAGATCAATATCGATGACCGTGCGCAACTGCGCCGGCCTGTTCGAGAGCACCACCAGCCGATCCGCGAGGAAAATCGCCTCCTCGATCTCGGATGTCACGTACAGATTGGTGTGCCGATTTTCTTCGAACAGCCGCAGGAAGAACTCCTGCATCAAGCCGCGCGACATGGCGTCGAGCCCACGGAAAGGCTCGTCCATAATCATGATTTGCGGCTGATTGATGAGCGCCCGCGCCAACTCGGCACGCCGCTGCATGCCTCCCGACAGCTGAAGCGGGTATTTGTCCATGAAGTCCTGAAGCCCAACCTTGGTCAGCAGCTCATGGGCGCGTTGATAAAGCGCCTTGCCTTTGATGTCGCCGCGAAGCTTCGGGCCGAACACGACATTCTGGTACGTCGTCTGCCAGGGGATCAGCGCCGTCTCTTGGAATACCACCATCCGGTCCTTGGAGGGGCCGGTGACGCGCCGGCCATTGAGCAGAATCTCACCTCGATCCGGCCGCTCGAAGCCTGCGATCAGATTGACCAGCGTCGACTTACCGCAACCGGAAGGGCCGACGACAACAGTGAGCTTTCCGGGCAAGATATCGAGCGTGAGATCCTTGATGACATCCTGCTGCTCCCACTCCTCGCCGTAGGATTTGCACACTCCCTTGATCTCGACGCTGGCCTGCGATGCGGTGCTGCCCGCCAGGCTGGCAACGGAGGCCGGCTGATCGGTATTATTGAGCTGCCTGTGCATGATCGGCGCCTATTTTGCGAATCAGAACAGCTTGCGCCAGGGCATGGCACTGCGGCCGATCATGCGGATGACGGTGCTTGAAAGGTAGCCGGCAATGCCGATCGAGATCATGCCGACAACGATTTGCGGCAGCGATCCGCCCATATACGAATTCCAGATGAAGAAGCCGAGACCGCCACCGCCCTGCGTGCCTCCGCCCGAGATCATCTCGGCGGCCACGACGACCTCCCAGGTGATGCCCATTCCCACCGCCGCACCCGTGAAGATCGAGGGGAGCGTGCCGGGCAAAATGATCCTCCAAAACAAATCCCACTGGCTTGCGCCCATCGATTGGACGGCCCGCAGATAGCGCACGTCGATCGTACGGGCGCCGCCGAGAACATTGATCACAATCGTGAAGAATGCGCCGAGGAAGGTGACGAATGCGATCGACATCTCGTTGGTCGGCCAAAAAATCAAGGAGGCCGGCACCCAGGCAAGCGGAGGGATCGGGCGGAGCACTTCGAAGGGTGGGAAAAAGATGTCGCGAAAGTATTTGTTGACCGCCAGCATCAGGCCGAAGGGGATCCCGATGATCTGCGCGGCGATGAAACCAGTCAGCACCCGCTTGAAGCTTTGGTACCAGCTTTCCCAGTATCCCCATTTCATCAAAACCTTCGACCAGGCCACCGCAACATCGGACGGCGGCGGCAGAAGGCCGACATGGGGAAGCGTGTATCCGAACCACTCCCCGGAGCGCGACCCGATCTCCCACAGGATCAGGAACACAACGATTGCGAGGCAACCTCGCCAGAACTCCTGCCGGCCCAGCGTCCTGCGCAGGAACGAGCGCCGCGAGCGCGCGATGCCGATGGGACGACTGACCTCGCTGACGCTGACCATGATTTGTTTCTCGCCTCGCTCAGGCAAGCTCTCTCTCGCCCAATTGGAAGGCCTTGATGGCTTCCTCGTGCACGGCATCCCTGGTTTCCTCGACCAGCAGCCTGAACGGCTCGGACGACAGGACTTCATAGTTGCGCGGGCGCGGGATGTCGACGTTGACCACTTTCTTGAGACGACATGGCCGTGTCGTCAGCACATACACGCGGTCGCCGAGGAAAATCGCCTCTTCGAGGTCGTGGGTAATGAAGAAGATGGTGACCTTGGTCCGATCGTATATTTCGAGCAGCGCCTCGTGCATGATCGATTTGGTCAGCCCGTCCATGGCGCGGTAGGGCTCGTCGAGCAGGAGTACCTTCGGCCTGTTGATGAGCGCGCGCACGATCTCGGCGCGGCGGGCCATGCCCGAGGAAACCTCGCCCGGATACTTGCCACCGAACTCGCCGAGGCCCGCCTCGGCCAGCATCTCGTGCGCCTTCGCCAGGGCATTTCGCTTCGACAGGACGCCTTGCACCATGGGGCCGTAGGCGACGTTCTCTGCCAGCGTCTTCCATGGAAACAACGCGCCGTTCTGGAAGACCACGATGCGGTCGGCGCCTTGTGCCGCTATCGGCTTGTCCGGTCCGCACAGCAGCTTGTCGTCGAGAAAGATCTCTCCCGACGTGATCGAGTGGAAGCCCGCAATAGCGTTGAGGAGCGTCGTCTTTCCGCATCCCGACGGACCGACGATCATGCAGAACTCGCCCGGCGTGATCTGCATGGAGCAGTGGTCCACCGCCATGATGTTGACGCCCTCGGGATCGTAGATTTTGACCAGGTCGCGGATGGTGAGCGCGCCACGAGTCGGCATACCGCTGGAACCGTTGAACTCGAGTGACGCGTCCGCGCGCTTCATCGGCCCTGCAGCGCGAGCGCGCGCGCATGCCATTGCATCAGCCGATTGCCAACGAACCGAACCATCGCCGAGGTGAACCAGCCGACGAAGCCGAGGGTAAGCATCGCGATGACCATCGGCACCGTGACGCTGTTCATGTACGAACTAAGGATCAGATAGCCGAGGCCGAAATCCCCGGACACCATTTCCGCGGCGACCAGTGAGAACCAGGCGACGCCGATGCTGATTTGCAGCCCGGTAAAGATGAAAGGCAGTGCACCCGGCACCACCACATGACGGAAGACGTCCCAACGGCTGGATCCGAGGCAGCCGGCCGCTCGGAAGTAGACCTCATCGATCGACTGCACTCCGAGCATCGTGTTGAGCGTGGTAACGTACAGCGAGGCCAACGTAGCGAGAAAGATGACCGGGGTCTCGTAGCCGCTGAACATCAGGATCGCGAGCGGCACCCAAGCCAGGATCGGGATCGGCCGCAGCGTTTCCAGGATCGGGAAAGTGTAGTCGCGGAACGTACGCGACCAGCCCATAACCAATCCGAGCGGAACGCCGATCGAAGTCGCGATGCAGAACGCAATGAAGATGCGACGACAGCTGACGTAGATGTGCTCGTAGTACTCCGGGGTGAAGATCGAGATGCCCTGCTGCGGGTTGGGCGACAGCCACTCGCTCAAGACGGTGATCGGCCCCGGAATCTTCACGAAGCGGGGCAGCTTCAGGCCCTCACACAGCAGCCAGTAGACGAAGACCCAGAGTAAAATGCCGAATGCCATCAGGTAGGGCGTCGGCGATCTAGCCGTCTTCGTCAGCAGATACCATGCGCGCGCGAGCCGATTCGGTGTGACCCTGGGGGCACCCTGAAACTCACCTGGAGAGACAACTTGATGCATCGGTTGGCGCCTGTCGCCGCCATCACACGAGCTTGGATGCTGGGAGGCTGTTCATCACGCGGATCCGGCCGAACCAAACGCCCGACGCACACTCGCCTCGCGCCCTTTCCAGAGTCATACTGCGGCATGCGTGTTCGGGACCGCCGCTCGCATGCCGCCAAGAGACGGCGCGCCTCGCCGCTATTTGAATGCCGACAGCGGTTGGGCCTTGATCACGCTGACAGGGCTATTGAGACCGCGCTTCTCGAGCACTTCGCGCGCGATCTTATCGTAAACACCACCGTCGCGGATCTTCGGCGATGCCGCCGGCTTGTTCGGCAAGCCGTTGAGGAACTCGGTTGCTTCCGCGATAAGCTTCTGCACCCGCTCATTGACGATGAAGTCGAGCTGCATCTTCACGTCTCCGCCGCCGGCATCCTTCGGAGTCTCCCCGTACAGCGAAGCCCACAGGACCTTTCGGTCGAACTGCTCGGTCTGCTGCTCTGCCAGCTTGGACACCTCGGCCGCATTATTGGGATCGGCAAGAAAAAGCTGGGCGTCAAGTTCGGCTTCGAGCCAGGCCCGGTGCACGTCCGGCCGCTGCGTGATCAGATCGTTGAGCATGACCAGGAAGCCCCCATCGAGCGCGTCAAAATCCTCGCCGCTCGCGGCGCGGCGCGCCAACCCACTGTGCGCGATCTTGCTGGCGGTGGGTTCCCAGATAACCGCCGCATCGAGCTTGCCGGCACGGAAATTCGTGGTGATGACCTCGATGTTCTGGTTGAGGTAGGTCTTCGGCTGGATGCCCGCCTGCTTGAACGCCAACCGCGCAAAGCGATCCGTACACGAGCCGTGCGGCGAGGAGGTGTCCTTGCCGGCCATCCACTGCACCGCCTCCTTGCCGCTCTTGAATTGCGGCGCATCGTTGCGAACGAGGAAAATGTTGCACTGCTGCTTCGACGTGCCGAGCGTCGCCACAATGCGGATATCCGTGCCGCCACGATCCGGCAGATTGCGGAAGGTGGATACGATCCCCGGCATGTCGCCGACGTAGCCGATATGCTGCTTCTCGCCGGTCATCGCGTTAACGATGATGGCGCCCTGCAGTCCGACCTGAAACTCTACGGTCGAGCCCGGCGGCAGGTATTTCTTCCACAACTGCTTGCCGTTGATGACGACGCCGGACCAGGACTCGGTGTAATAGGGCTGATAGCCGACGACCAGCTTTACCGGCTCGCCCTGCTTGCCGAACTCGACTGCCGCGTATCCCGCGCTCGGCGCCAGCAGGGCTACGCACGCCAGCGTCGACCAAATTCCGATTCGCTTGCTGAGCTTCGACATCCCTTCCCTCCCTGGACCAAGATCGCCCGGTTGCCCCGGGCTGATCGACGTGTCAAAAACCGCAATGAGTCCCGAAACACGCGCCTCTGGTCGGCGACCAGGCAGCAGTCGCTCCGCGACAGGAAAAGTCGCCTCCTGCCACGACGCCGCAGCAAGTCGAGCGTACGCCTGAGAGCGGAGCGCCCGCAAGGGACTTCGCGCGCGATGCAATATTCGTGCTCTCAATTACGAAATAGGAACTTTCGATCCCATGTATCTGTTGGGATAAAATGATGCCTCTGTTAAATTACGCGTGATCTTGGCACCCCCGCACCCCGATGTGGGTGCAAGACTGGAGGAATGAAATGCCGGCAAAGAACCACAAGCAGTGGCTGGCGGATCCGCCGCTCCAGCCTGGTGAGTGGGTTGACAGCCGCGTCTATTCCGACCCACGGATTTTCGAGGACGAGCTTAAGAACATTTTCAGGCGTACGTGGATCCCGGTTTGCCACGAGTCGGAACTGCCCAACTTGTACGACTTCCGCACCACCAGCATCGCCCGCGAGCCGATCATCGTGTGCCGCGGTCCCGACAACGAAGTGCGCGCGTTTCTCAACGTGTGCGCGCATCGCGGCATGATCATCGAGCGGCGCCCCTCCGGGAGCTTCCTCGACGGCCAGCCTTCGGGGAACCCGAAACGCATGACCTGCATGTTCCATGCATGGCAGTACGATCTGAAGGGAAATTGCGTCTACATCAGCCGCGAGAAAGAGGGCTATCAGGACCGGCTGTGCAAGGAGAATGTTGGTCTGCGGCGGTTGCGCTGCGAGGTGAAGTTCGGCGGGTTCGTGTGGGTGAGCCTCAACGACAATCCGATCCCCCTGGAGGAGTGGTGCGGCAAGCCGTTTGAATGCCTGAGGAAATCACTCGAGGCCGAGCCGCTCGAAGTGTTCCACTATCACAAGGCGATCATTCCGACGAACTACAAGCTCTGGCACGACACCAACAGCGAATTCTACCACGACTTCATGCACTATCATAACCGCGTGACGGGCTTCAACGACGCCTACTTCGGACGCAAGAACGAGTCGTTCGAACACGGCCACGTCGTGGTCGGCACCTTCGAGGTGAACTACGACAAATATGAGGGATTCGAGAGCCGCGCCGCGCTCTCGTTCCCGTACCTGCCGCCGAACCAGTGGTACATGATCGATCTATTCCCCGGCATGAACTTCAACCTGCGCGGCTCGGCGCTGCGTTGCGACGTCGTCACGCCGCTTGCGCCGGACAAGGTGATGATCGAGTTCAGAGGCCTCGGCCTGAAACGCGACACCGAGGAGGAACGGCAGACGCGCGTCAACCATCACAACTCGATCTGGGGCCCGTTCGGTCGCAACCTGCACGAGGATCTGCTCGGCGTCACCGGACAGGGTGCAACCATGCTGCCCGGTTCGGAACCGCGCCGCATCCTGCACGGCCGTCGCGAGAACCAGACCATTCACGACGAGAATGGGATGCGCCACTACTACAGCGAATGGGGCAAGTGGATGAACCGGCTGCCGAGAGATCCGGCGCAGCCGTACTTGGCCCCCGCCGCTGCCGACGCCGCGGAGTGACGCGGTCACCGCGCGGCAGCCGGGAGGATGTCTAAATGACGCGTAACGGCGCTGACGTCGCCGATGTCGTGCGCGATACGATCTATCGTGCGACCTTGCTGCTGGATGATCAGAAGTGGGAGCAGTGGCTGGATCTTTGCGACGACAGCTTCCACTACGCGATCAAGTCGTTCAGCCCGGAAATCAATCGCGACATGACGTATTTCCAGGGCAGCCGAAAGGACCTGGCGACCATGGTCAAGCTGCTGCCCAAGCACAATACCGACCACTCGCCACTTCGGCGGCATACTACGGTCTATACCGTCGATGTTGCCGATGATGGCAAGACCGCCTCCGCGGTCAGCTCCTTCGTGGTCTATCAGAACCTCCTCGACGGCGTGAACTCGCACATCGACGCCGGAGAAAGCCGGTTGTTTCTGGTCGGCCGTTACATCGACACGCTCAAGCTCGAAGACGATCAGGTCCGATTCATCAAGCGAGAAGTGCGTCTCGACAATCGCCGGCTTGATAAGGGCTCGCACTGGCCGATCTGAGAAACGTGGTGCGCCTTGGGCCGAGCGCGATTTTGCTGCGCACGAATGGCGGACCCGCGACTATTCCATTACGTGTGCCGCGGCTTGGCAGTAACCGGAATGCAGGCTCTCATGCCTCCGGTCGGCGTGGAACATTGCATGAGCTAGCGAGGCCGTCATGACCTGGAAACGCGTCTGTAAAGTTACAGACGTTCCCGAGAACACCTTGAAGAAGTTCACGGTCGACAAGGTGACGCTCCTCATCGCCAACTATGGCGGCGGTTTTCGCGCTATTCCGCCGTTATGTCCGCATATGCAGGAGCCGCTGGAGGAATCCGGTGTTATCGCCAACTGTGCGCTGACTTGCACCAAGCACCTATGGTCGTGGGACTTGAGCTCGCTCGACATGCTCGGCGAGACCGAGCGGCCGCTGCAGAGCTACGAAGTGAAGCTGGAAAATGGCGACATCCTCGCGTTGATCGACAAGGAACTCGTCTACGAATTCGAAGACGAGGACGACATCAAGGACGACGATTTCTTCAGCAAGGCCTGATCCGCCGCGCTCGAAACCCAACCGCCGATAGCCGTCGTCAATGAAAATCACCGTCGAAACGAATTCGGGCGTTTTCGATTTCGAGTGTGAGGCGACTGACAAGCTGCTTTATGCTGGCCTCACCCGAGGCCTCACGCTGCCCTACGAATGCGCCACCGGGACGTGCGGCACCTGCCGCGGGCGGATCATGCAGGGCTCCGCTCACATCGACTGGGATCAGGCGCCGGGATTCGCCAAACTAAAGCGCGACAAAGGCGATGTCCTGATGTGCCAAGCGCGCCCGAGCAGCGATTGCCTCGTACGCGTCCCCGCTAGGGTTGTGGCAAGGTCGGGATGCGGCACCCTACCGCAACACCGGACCGCCCACATTGACGCGCTGCGCAAACTCACGCGCGATGTGGTCCATTTCGAGCTTGCTCTGTCGCGCCCGATGAGTTTCGAGGCGGGCCAGTTCGTCGTGCTCGAAGCCCCCGAGGTCAAAGGTGGACGAGCCTACTCGATGGTCAACTTTGGCCGCGAGGTCGACCGACTCGTCTTCGTGATCAAGCAGAAGGCCGGCGGAGCGTTCTCGGACTGGGTGTTTCGGAACGACATAGCGGGCCGCACAGTCGACATCTTCGGTCCGCTTGGCCGCGCGACGTTTCACCCTGAGGAAGGCAAGAACATCCTATGTATTGCCGGCGGCTCAGGCATCGCCGGGATGCTCTCGATCATCGAACGCGCCGCCAGAGAGGATTATTTCCGTGACCATACTGGTCACGTCTTCTTCGGTGTGCGCACGCTGGATGACGGGTTCTACTTACGCGAGCTTTGCGACTATGCCGCCCAAACGGAAGGCCGGCTGAAAGTGACGCTGGCACTGTCGCACGAGCAGTCGCCAGCGGCCGTGCATCCAGAATTCCCTCACATTCGCCTCATGGACGGCCTGGTCGCGGATGCGGCCCAGCAGACGATGAGCGGACGCTACGACAACATGGTCGGCTTCGTCGCCGGCCCGCCGATCATGGTAGACGGTGCGCTCCGCGTCTTGATCAGGGAGGCGCGGCTGCCCCCGCAATTCGTACGTTACGACAAGTTCTCTTGAACATTGGTTGCGCCAACAAGCGCCCGTCCCGTTTCGCCAAGCGGTCGGGCCAATAATAGTCTTGCTCTCTTGCGACATAGGCCAAATTTGCTTGGCGGTTTTTGCTTGCCAGCTATAGGGTTGGCGGCGCTGACGCTGGCAAGAGCAACATTGCGTCGCGCAGACTATGCCGCGTTCCGTTTGGTCATTGCCTGGTCTAAGCTTGGAGCGATACCAATCGGGTTCATGAAGCTTGGAACTTGAGCTCATCGGGGAATGTCGACGCATGTTGACGAGGAATCCATTCGCCGAGCTTGCAGCGTTCGTGCCGCCCGCAATCATGCAGACGTACATCGTCGCAATGATCCTCATGGTCGCGGGCGGCACGCTGTTCGACATCATGCACAAGAAGAGCGCCAAGTACTTTTTTGACCATTGGCGGAATGCAAAGAACAAAGGGACGCGGCAGGTCGGCGGAGGGGAAATGGTGTCCCTGGCGATTCAGACCGCCGGAGTGGAAATCCTGACGTCCGGCGAATTCTGCAGCGCTCAGCGCAGAATAGCCCATCTCCTGACAATGTACGGTTTCTCGCTTTATGTCGTCACGACCGTAATCATGGTCTTCGCCTACCCCACGCCCGCCACCCCTACGCCCGCCATTCTGCCGGCATTGTGGTACATCGGGGCATTGATGGTTTGCCTCGGCGGCTACTGGTTTTGGTTTTTCATTCGCGCCGACGTCGCCGCAGAAGGCAACTCGCCGTTCCGTATTGTGCAGGCTGACCTCTTCGTCCTTTCGCTTCTGGCGAGCGTGACGCTGGGCCTGATATGGGCGTTCGTGCAGACGGCAGGCAGCCACTCCTCGGCAAACGTGTTCCTGGCTCTGTATCTGCTCGCCACGACCGTGTTATTTGGATCAATTCCCTGGTCCAAGTTCTCTCATATGTTCTTCAAGCCCGCAGCGGCCTTCCAAAAACGACTGGAACAGGCGAACGGCTCGAGGAGGAATCTGCCTGCTCCCGCCGAACGCCCCGAAGTCTACGCGAGCGCTCGCCGACGACCGCAAAATTACTAGTGTCGGCCAACATCAGTGTTCATGCAGGAGAGAACGTAACGCCATGCCCACATTTGTTTATATGACGAGTTGCGACGGCTGCGGACACTGCGTGGATATCTGCCCGTCCGACATCATGCACATCGATACGACCTATCGTCGTGCCTATAACATCGAGCCCAACATGTGCTGGGAGTGCTATTCGTGCGTGAAGGCGTGTCCGCAGAATGCGATAGACTGCCGCGGCTACGCAGACTTCGCCCCCTTGGGCCACAGCGTTCGGGTTCTCAGGGAGGACAAGAAGGGAACCATTTCGTGGAAGATCAAGTTCCGGGACGGCCGCGAAAAGAACTTCGTTTCCCCGATCAGAACCACGCCATGGGGATCTATCAAGTCACCGTCTGATTACGAGCCGCCCATCGCGGAGGCGTTGAATTCCCAGCAGCTCGCGCACGAGCCTGAGGCACTCAACATCGATGCGCTGCCAGCGCTAACGCCGGGCCAACTCAAGCGAGGGGTGTTGTAATGGGCCTGTTCACTCGCCGAAAAACCGTGATGGTGGATTCGGATATCCTCGTCATCGGTGGCGGCATGGGCGGGTGCGGGGCCACTTACGAGTCCCGATACTGGGGGCGTAACCTAAAAATCGTCTGCGTCGAAAAAGCGAACATCGAGCGCAGCGGCGCCGTCGCACAAGGCCTGTATGCGATCAACTGCTACATGGGCATGCAGTGGAACGAGAACCGACCCGAAGACCATGTCCGCTACGCACGCAATGATCTCATGGGTCTGGTGCGCGAGGATCTGGGTTACGATATCGCTCGGCACGTCGACTCCACAGTGCACAAGTTCGAGGAGTGGGGCCTTCCCATCATGAGGGACCCGGAAACCGGGAGGTACCAGCGCGAAGGCAAATGGCAAATTATGATTCACGGCGAGAGCTACAAGCCGATCGTCGCCGAGGCCGCGCGCAAGGCCGCCACCGAAGTCTACAACCGGATCATGGTGACCCACTTGCTCATGGACAAGACGCGGCCCAACAGGGTCGCTGGGGCCGCCGGCTTTAACGTCCGAAACGGGAACTTCTACGTGTTCCGTGCCAAGGCGGTCATCGTAGCTGCCGGCGGCGCGTCGCACATCTTCAAGCCCCGCGCGGTCGGAGAAGGTATGGGACGGACCTGGTACGCCCCGTGGAGCAGCGCCTCTGCCTACGCGCTGCCGATCCTTGTGGGCGCCAAGATGACGCAGATGGAGAACCGGATCGTCCTCACCCGATTCAAGGACGGCTACGGTCCGGTCGGTGCCTACTTCCTGCATCTCAAGACCTACACTCAAAACGCATATGGGCAGGATTACGAACCCACCTGGTATGAATCGATCAAGGAGAGGGTCGGGGATTACGTTGAACGGCACCCGGTGCCGACATGCTTGCGCAACCACGCCCTTCTCGAAGAGGTCAAGGCCGGTCGGGGTCCCATCCGCATGGTGACGAAAGAGGCCTTCAAAGATCCGCACAAGGAGACAGTTGGCTGGGAGAACTTCCTCGGCATGACGATCGGGCAGGCGGTCGTCTGGGCGTCGCAAAACATCGATCCCAAGGAAATAAATCCCGAGCTGACCACGTCCGAGCCTTATGTCATGGGCTCGCACGCGACGTGTTCAGGCGCGTGGGCAAGCGGTCCGGAGGACTGCGCACCATCGGAATACCAGTGGGGATACAATCGGATGATGACCGTCGAGGGCCTCTTCGGCGCCGGCGACGCCATCGGTGGCTCCGCCCACAAGTTCTCGTCGGGATCCTTCACGGAAGGCCGCATCGCCGGCAAGGCGGCAGTTAAGTACGTGAAAGACCTGGGCGCGGAACAGCCTCAGCTCAGTGAGGCGGAGTACGAAGACCTCAAGAAGATCGTTTACAAGCCCCTGGAAAATTACGAAGTCGGCCGCAACGAAATCGTCGCCGGGACCGTTTCGCCGAGCTATCTCCTGCCGATTCATGGCCTTCAGCGTCTTGAGAAGATCATGGACGAATATGTCGGCGGCATCGGCGCCCATTATACGACCAACGAACCGCTACTCACCCGCGGGCTCGAGTTGCTGGGCATGTTGAAGGAAGATCTCGCCTATCTCGGGGCCGAAGACCTTCACCAGCTTCAGCGCGCATGGGAGCTTCAACACCGGGTCTTGGCCTCGGAATGCGTCACGCAGCACACGCTGTTCCGGACGGAAACGCGGTGGCCCGGATACTATTACCGGGCGGATCATCCGAAGCTCGACGACAAAGATTGGCATTGCTTCACCCTGTCCCGCTACGACCGGGACTCCGGGAGGTGGGAGATGGAGAAGGCGCCCGTGTATCACATCGTAGATTGATCACCGGGCTGCTCAGAACGCCGTGTCTCCCGTGTCCTGCGTGCTTCGGGGCAACTCTTCCATGAGCGCCGGGTTCCGCCAGCCAATCCAGCCCGCAAAGGTCATCCTTTCCCAGATAGTCTGATTTCAGGAAGGGTCGCAGTGTCCCAACTCGTGCCGCCGCACAATTCGGAGCAGGTCAAGCCACTGTTGCTGCTGGAGACGGAGCGGGCCGAGGAACGCAAGCGGGCGGAGAAGTTCAGGAAAATTCCTCTCGACTCGCGCACAGTCTCCGACGTTTTCATGCTGGCAATGGGGGCCTATACGCCGCTCGATGGTTTTATGGGGCATGACGACTGGCGCGGTTCGTGCCTGCATATGAAACTGACCAGCGGCGTCTTCTGGCCGATCCCGATCACACTTTCGGTAAACAAGGACCTTGCCGATAGCCTATATGCCGAAGAGAAGGTGACGCTCATCAACGCGGAGACCAGTGAAATACTCGCCGTGATGGAGATCCACGAGAAATATTCAATCGACAAACAACTCGAGGCCGAACACGTCTATCGCACCGTCGATCCGAAGCATCCAGGCGTAGCGAAGGTACTGCATCAGGGCGATGTTAACCTGGCCGGGCCCATCATGGTGCTGAGCGAAGGCGAATATCCTGCCAAATACCCGGACCTCTATATCCGCCCCGCCCAGTCACGGGCCATGTTTCTTGAGCGGGGCTGGTCCAATGTCGCCGCCTTCCAAACTCGAAATCCCATGCACCGTAGCCACGAGCACCTGGTAAAAATCGCGGTTGAGGTATCGGACGGGGTTTTCATCCATCAGGTGCTTGGGAAATTGAAAGCAGGCGACATCCCAGCCGATGTTCGTACCCGAGCGATCCAGGCGATGATCGACAATTATTTCCGCCCGGGAACGGTAATCCAGGCGGGCTATCCGATCGAGATGCGCTATGCCGGTCCACGCGAGGCGCTGCTTCATGCCCTCATTCGCCAGAACTTCGGCTGTTCGCACCTTATCGTCGGGCGCGACCACGCCGGCGTCGGCGACTACTACGGTCCCTTCGATGCGCATCACATCTTCGATCAGCTGTGGCCGGGTGCACTTCATACCAAGCCGCTAAAGATCGACATCACTTTTTACTGCCGGAAGTGCTACGGAATGGCGACGGCGAAGACCTGTCCCCACGATCCCCAGCATCACATTTCGATCTCTGGCACGGAGCAGCGTGAGATGCTCTCGTCCAATGCGGACATACCACCCGAGTTTAGCCGGCCGGAGGTGGTGGTGATCCTCAAGGAGTACTACGCAGGCCTGCGATCGACAGGCTAGAGTCCGGCATCATGATCATCGCGCAGATCTCCGATACCCATTTGGCCCTGGATACACCCGACGCCAACCAGAGAATACGCGATTTTGCACTCACGGTCGTGGACATAAACGCGCTCGATCCGGCTCCCGACGTGATCGTTCACACCGGGGATATCGTTCATAACGGACGACAAGACGAATACGCTCAGGCCGCGGCTACGCTCGCGAAAGCGCGTGCGCCGGTATATGTCCTGGGCGGCAATAGGGATAACAGGGCGAATTTACGCGCGGCCTTTTCCACATGCGGATATCTTTCGCCCGATTCCGACTTCATCGATTATGCAATTGACGATTACCCGGTAAGACTGATTGCGCTGGATACTCTGAGTTCAGGCAGCAACAAGGGTGACTTTTGCGCTGAGCGAGCCAGACGTCTGATTGAGCTGATCGACGCCGAGACCACCAAGCCTATTGCGGTTTTCACGCACCATCCGCCATTTGAGGTTTTAGTGGGGCCGGATCGGCTCCACTTCGAAACAGCGGAGACGGTGTCGCGGCTGCGCCAGGCTTTGCAGCACTCCGGGCGGGTCGTCGCCATTTTCAGCGGCCACGTTCATCGTGCTGCTGAGGGTTGTGTCGGAAGCATCCCGGCCACAGTGGTGCAGTGCATCGCAACGACACTGCGCAAAGGCGACTATCCGCCGCACATGAAGATACGTCCGGTCTATCAGATCCATCGGTTTGATCCGGTTTGGGGCTTTGCTACCGAAACACGGATTGTGGGAACGGGGCCATCGGCGGCATAGACCTGCGAATGCCATGCTGTCTCGGCTGTTCTTCGTCGTACGTTGCGACAAACTCACTTGAATATTGGTTGCGCCAGCAAGCGCCCGCCCCGTTTCGCCAAGTGGTAATAGTCTTGCTCTCTTGCGACATAGGCCGAATTTGTTTGGTGGTTTTTGTTCGCCAGCTATAGGCTTCCCGGTGCGGACGCTGGCCAGACAACCTGGCAAGAGCAACATCGCGTCGCGCAGAGCCGGTGGCCGGCGGTCGCCACGAAGCCGCTTTGCGTGAACACGACAACAAACAGTGCCGCGAGAAGCCGGGAGGACGCCGTCATGCAGAAGACGGAGGTGGCGCGAGGCCCAAGGTCTCGCAGCGGGTCGGCAACTGACAACGTCGTAGACACGAGTTCCCCCCAATCGCAAGCGAGACGCAGGTTTCTGCGCCGCGGCGTGGTCTTGGCCGGCGCGACCGCCGCGTCGGCGACCGGGATCGCTGCCGCGAGAGCGCAACGGCTGGAAATCCCGCCGTCGAACCTCGAAATGGGTCGCATGATCGAGCCCACGGCGTACGGGATGCCATCGAAGTTCGAGGCACACGTGAG
>WNGJ01001048.1_pt1 | contig 26640 bp, 23 predicted proteins | sample 5400611 | NCBI WGS metagenome assembly WNGJ01 (sample SAMN13153375, study PRJNA577476) | soil metagenome | isolation source: 40 cm soil or saprolite under Garry oak tree replicate 1 | place: USA:California | collected 2016-06-15
TACCGGGCCAACCCGCAGGCCCAGGCGCTGCGGCGGGGCCGCACCACCACCTACGGCCTGGTCATCCGCAACTTCAGCAATCCGTTCTTCCTGGAGGTGCTGACCGGGGCCGAACGGGCGGCGTCCGAAGCCGGGGCCACCTTGCTGCTGCTCGACTCGCATTACTCGGCCGAACGCGAGCGCCTGCTGGTGCGGGAGATGGCCGCCCAGCGGCTGGCCGGGCTGGCCATCGCCCCGGTTGGCAAGGGCGAGTCGCTGCGGCTCTGGCAGGAACTGCGGCCCGGCACTCCGGTGGTGGCGCTGAACGCGGCGGTGGAGGGCATCCCCGGCGTCTTGCGGGTGTATCCCGACAACGCGGCCGGAGTGGAGGTGGCGATGCGCCGCCTGGCCGAGCTCGGGCACTCCTGCGTGGCCTTCCTGTCGGCGCCGCGCGGCCTGGTGGCCGATCCGGACCGGCTGCGCCACTTCCGGCGGCTGGCCCGCGTGCTCGGCCTCCAGCCGGTCATCATGCGCTCGCCGCTCACGATCACCGACGTGCGCAAGGCGGCCGGGGCGCTGCTGGCCCGCCCGGATGCCCCCACCGCGATCATCACCAACTCCGACTACACCGCGCTCGGCATCTACAAGACCGCCCGCGACCTGTCGCTGCGGATCGGCCCGGACGTCTCCATCATCGGGCACGACGACCTGCCGACCTCAGAACTGCTCGATCCGCCGCTGGCGACCATCCGCCTGGACGGCCAGGAAATGGGCCGGGCGCTGATGGCGCGGCTGCTCGGCGGCGACGGGCGCGGCGACTACGTCGCCCCGGTTGAACTGGTCGAACGCGCCTCGCTGCAGGCACCCCGGGTACCGGTCAACCCGCTGGTCACCCCGCTCAGGGCGGCAACTCGGTAACGAACCTTGACACCCTCGCGGCGGGTGTGTGAGCATTCGAACGCTAAACGTTTTAGGTGCGTTTATCCTGCGCTCTTAGCTGGGCTAATAGCTGGGGGGAGAGGTGGGACGGCAAACCGTTTTGGTAAAGCCGCCCGTGGCCTTTTCTGGGCAGCCGTCACCCACTTCGGGATAGGTAAAGCTTTCAGGAGGCACTGGTGAGATCCTCATATCGACTGGCGCTCGCGGGCGCCGCGGCCGCGTGCCTGCTCGCGGCGGGCTGCTCGTCGTCGGGTTCCTCGGGCGGCTCGAGCAGCAGCACAGACTGGGGCACGAAGACTTCCGTCTCGGCAGGCGGCGGGATGAACGCGCTGGTCGCGGCGGCCAAGAAGGAAGGCACGCTCAACGTCATCGCGCTGCCGCCGACGTGGGCGAACTACGGTGCCATCCTGTCCGCCTTCACCGCCAAGTACGGCATCAAGATCAACTCCGCGCTTCCCGATGGCACCAGCCAGCAGGAAGTCAACGCGGTGAAGACAGAGAAGGGCACCGCCAAGGCGCCCGACGTCCTGGACGTCGGCATGGCCGTCGCGCTCGCCAACACGACCCTGTTCGCTCCCTATCAGGTCGGCACCTGGTCCGACATCCCAACCGCGCAAAAGGAGTCGACCGGGCTCTGGGTCCAGGACTACGGCGGCTACATGGCGGTCGGCTACTCGAGCAAGTTTGGCACCATCACCTCGCTCAACGACCTGCTCGGCCCGAAGTTCAAGGGCGCGGTCGCGCTGAACGGAAACCCGACTTCGGCTAACGCGGGCCTCAACGGCGTCATGATGGCGAGCCTCGCGGAAGGCGGATCGGCCAGCAGCATCGGCCCCGGCGTGGACTTCTTCAAGAAGCTCAAGGCCGCCGGGAACTTCTCCCCCATATCGGCTACCGGCGCCACGATCAAGGCGGGCACGACCCCGGTCGTGTTCAACTGGGACTACCTCAACCTGCCGAGCTACGTGGGCGTGTCGAACTGGAAGGTATTCATTCCGCAGAACGCCGTTCTGGGCGGGTACTACGCGCAGGCGATCAACAAGACCGCGCCGCACCCGGCCGCGGCCAGGCTGTGGGAGGAGTTCCTCTACTCGCAGGCCGCCAAGGGCGGGCAGAACCTCTGGCTCCAGGGCGGCGCCCGGCCGGTGGAGCAGACCGCGATGCAGTCCAACGGCTCCATCGACAAGGCCGCGGCCGGCAAGCTGCCCGCGGTCACCGGGACCCCCACGTTCCTCAGCGGGCCCCAGTCCACTGACGCCGCGAACTTCCTGGCGGCGAACTGGGCGAAGGCCGTCGGCTAGCGAGGGAACGTGGCCGTCGCTGCGACAACCGAGACCGGCGCCCGGGCCTCACGGTCCGGGCGCCGGCCGTCCATTCCGGCCTGGGTCGGTACCGTACCGTTCCTCGGCTACGTGGCCGTCTTCCTGCTGTGGCCGACCGGGATCGTGGTGGTCGACTCGCTCAAGAACCCGAACGGCAGCTGGGCCTTCGCCAACATCACCAAGCTCGGCGACCCGCTGGTGCGCGGCTACTTCATCGGCTCGTTCAAGCTGTCCCTGCTCTCATCGGTGTTCGGGGCCGTATTCGGCGCGATCCTGGCCTACGCGGTGGCGTCGGGCAATCCTGACGGCCTGATCCGCAGGCTCTACCTCGCCATTTCGGGCGTCCTGGCCCAGTTCGGCGGCGTGACATTGGCGTTCGCCTTCCTGGTGCTCATCGGCCCGGTGGGGCTGCTCTTCCATGCCAGCTGGTTCTATTCATTCCCGTGGGGCATCACGCTGATCTACACGTACTTCCAGATCCCGCTGATGGTGCTGGTCTTCCTGCCCGCGCTCGACGGGGTGAAGGTCCAGTGGCGGGAGGCGTCGGAGAACCTGGGCGCATCGGCGTGGCAGTACTGGCGGTACGTCGGCGGCCCGCTGCTGGCGCCGGCCTTCCTCGGTGGCACGCTGCTGCTGTTCGCGAACGCGTTGTCAGCCTTCGCTACCATCCAGGCCTGGGAGAACCAGATCGCCTACGTCGTGCCGCAGCAGATCAGCACGGCGCTTTCCAGCGAGGTCGGGCTGAGCAACGTCAACGTGGCTGACCTGCTCGCCCTGGGCATGGTCATCATGGTCGCCATCGTCATGACCGGATACGCATTGCTACAGCGCAGGGCGGCACGATGGCTGCGCTAGCCTCGGTCGGCGAGACACCCGCCCCCGCGGAGGCCATGGGGACGCGCGGCATGCAGGCGCGCCGCCGCAGGCGGCTGAACGTCTTCCGCTACGTCGTCTTCACGGTGTTCGGGGCGTTCTTCCTCCTGCCGCTGCTGGCCATGGTTCGCTTCTCCCTGGAAGGGAGCAAGCTCGGCACCTGGTCCCTGACGGCCTGGAAGCAGATCGCCTCCTATCAGGGGACCGGCGTTCCCCCGCTGCTGAGCTCGATCGAGATCACCCTGGAACTGGCCGTGATCACCTGCGTGGTCACGCTGGCGCTGCTGGTGCCGACGATGATCTGGGTCCGGCTGCGGGTGCAGTGGCTGGCGCGCCCCATGGAGTTCCTCTCCCTGCTGCCGCTCACCATCCCCGCGATCGTGCTGGTGGTGGGCCTCGGCCCGATCTACAACCGGATCCAGCATTATGAGCTGTCCGCGTTGATGCTGTTCTGGGTTTACGTGATCCTGGCGCTGCCCTACGCCTACCGGGCGCTGGCGTCCGGGCTGGGCACGATCGACGTGGAAACCCTTTCCGAGGCCGCCCGCAGTCTCGGGGCGAGCTGGTTCACCGTGATGTTCCGGGTGATCGCGCCGAACATGCGGCAAGCCATCCTGAACGCTCTGCTGCTGACCTGGGCGCTGGTCCTGGGCGAGTTCACCATCGCCTTCCTCCTGCTGTACAACAATTTGCAGGCGGAGCTGTACTCCATCAGCCGGAACACGCCGAACGCCGGGGTGATCTTCTCCACCTCGACCGCCGGGCTGCTGTTCGCCTTCGTGCTGCTGCTGATCCTGTCCTACGCTGGCCGCCGCCGCCGCGGCCGGGGATGAGGTGCCGCTCGTGACTTCTTCACCAGTAGCCAGAACGCGGGACGGCGCGGCCAGGACCGCCGTCGAGGTGCGGCTGGAGGGGCTGAGCCGGCACTACGGCCCCGTCGTGGCGCTCGACCGGCTCGACCTGACCCTGCAGCCCGGTGAGCTGATCGCGCTGCTCGGCCCGTCCGGCTGCGGCAAGACCACCACGCTGCGCCTGCTCGCGGGGCTGGAGGACGCCGATACCGGACGCGTCGTCGTCGGCGGCCGGGACATCACCGGCTTGTCGGCGGCCAAGCGCGACATGGGCATGGTGTTCCAGGCCTACTCGCTGTTCCCGCACATGACCGTGCGGCAGAACGTGGCGTTCGGGCTGCGGCTGCGTAAGGTGAGCCCGGCCCAGCGGGACAAGCGGGCGCTCGAGATGCTCGACCTGGTCGGGCTGTCCGTGCAGGCGGACCGGTATCCGCACCAGCTCTCCGGCGGGCAGCAGCAGCGGGTCGCCCTGGCCCGGGCCCTGGCCATCGAGCCGCAGGTGCTGCTGCTCGACGAGCCGCTGTCAGCGCTGGACGCGAAGGTCCGGGCGCAGCTGCGGGACGAGATCCGCCGGATCCAGCTCGAGGTGGGCATCACCACCCTGTTCGTCACCCACGACCAAGAGGAGGCGCTGGCCATCGCGGACCGGGTCGGCGTCATGCGGGAGGGCCGACTGGAGCAGCTCGCACCGCCCACCGAGGTCTACTCCCGCCCGGCGACCTCGTTCGTGGCCGAGTTCGTCGGCCTGTCCAACCGGCTGGCCGGCGAGGTCCGCGGCGGTGAGGTGATCGTCCGCGGCTGCACGCTGCCGCTGGTGGAAAAGGACACGCCCGACGGTGAGGTGGTGGCGCTGGTCCGGCCGGAAGCGGTGAGCCTGGCGTCGCACGCCCCGGATTCCGGGCTCGAAGGGGTTGAAGGGTCCGGGTCCGGGTCCGGGTTCGGCTCGCTGACGGGCACCGTCATCGCCATCACGTTCCTGGGCGCGACCAGCCGGGTCACGGTCGACCTCGGCGACACCAGGGTCATGGCCCAGCTCCCGACCTCGGAGGCGTCCGCGCTAACGGCGGGCAGCCGCGTCGTGCTGGCCATCCGCCCCGATCCGGTGCTGGTATCGGCCGACGCGGACCCGGCTGCGGCGGCAGCCGGGGAAGAAGCGTGAGCGGCCGCCATGCACCGCTGACCATCCACCGCCGGCTCGGTCACGGCGCGGTGCTGCGCCACGGGCGGTCAGCTCCCTACCGGGCCATCGAGATCGGCGCGGGCGAGCCGCATCTCGTCCGCGACGACTTCGGGGCGGCCGGGCCCGAAGGGTCCGAGGCGGCCAGCGACCCCGGCCGGCCGCTGCTCTGCCTGGTTCACATCACCGACCTGCAGCTCGCCGACGTCCAGTCGCCGACGCGGTTCGAGTTCCTCAACGCCCGCTTCGCCGACCCCAGGTACGCCGAGATCATCCCGGTGCAGCGTCCGCAGGAGGCGCTCACCGCGCACGCCGTCGACGCCACCCTGCGCACGCTCGGCTCCGTGCGCGGCCCGGCGACCGGGCGGCCGACGCAGCTAGCGGTCACCACCGGCGACGCGATCGATAATGCGCAGTGGAACGAGCTGCAGGCCTTCCTGGCCCTGTTCGACGGCGGCCTGGTGTCGCCGGATTCCGGCGGCCCCGGCTACGAGGGAGTGCAGGCGCCCGACTGGCCGGGCGACATCTTCTGGCGGCCGGACGGGCCGGGCGCCGAAGGCCCCGACTTCTTCCGCCGCGAGTTCGGCTATCCGCATCATCCCGGCCTGCTGGAGCGCGCGCTGCGCGAGTTCTCCGCGGCCGGCCTGAGCATCCCCTGGCTGTCCTGCTTCGGCAACCACGAGGCGCTCAACCAGGGTGTCGGTACCCAGACCCCCGGTCTCGCCGGCGCGATGACCGGCGGCAAGAAGCCGGTCAGCCTGCCCGAGGACTTCGATCACGACGGGGCCCTCGCCCTGTTCACCGAGCATCCCGAGGCGTTCATGGCCGGGCCCCAGCGCCAGGTCACGCCCGATCCGTTCCGGCGGCCGATCACCAGGCGGGACTTTGTCGACGCTCACCTGCGGGCCGGCTCGCGGCCGTTCGGCCACGGGTTCACCGAACGGAACCGGCTGGACGGCACCGCCTACTACGTCCACGACACGCCCGCGGTCCGCTTCATCGCGCTGGACACCAACTGCCTGGCCGGCGGCGCATCCGGATGCCTGGACGCGCGTCAGGCCCGCTGGCTGGAAACCCGCCTGGCGGAGGTGCACTCGGCTTACCGCGGTGCGGACGGCGGCGAGGTCAGGACCGGGCACGACGACCGGCTGGTCATCGTGTTCTCCCATCACGGCACCGACACGCTGGACAACAGCCGTGGCGGCCACGAGGGCCCGGACGGCGAGCCGCTGCTCGGCGCCGGGCTGGTAGCCCTGCTGCACCGGTTCCCCAACGTGGTCCTGTGGCTGAACGGCCACACGCACACCAACACGATCCGCCCCCGGTCCGACCCCGGCGACCCGGCGCGGGGGTTCTGGGAGGTCACCACGTGCGCGGTGGTGGACTGGCCGTGCCAGACCCGGGTGGTCGAACTGCTGGACCACGGCGAGTACCTGTCCATTGTGACCACGATGGTGGATCACGACACGCCGGTGGCACCGCCCGTGACGCTGGCTACCTCGGATGACCTGGCCGCTCTGCACCGCGAGCTCGCGGCCAACGTGCCCTGGGACATCACCGTCATGGCCGGCACCGCCGCGGACCGCAATGTGGAGCTGCGCGTCGCCCCGCCGTTCCCGCTCAAGCGCCTGCCCGGAGCTTGACCCGCAGCGCGTCCAGGTCGTCGGCTGACAGGCCGTGATCGGTCAGCCACGACGCGACCCCGCCGTACCGCGCGTCCATCTGCTCGAGGAACGCGGCCATCGTCTCGGCCCGCGGCCGCTGCAGGTCGGCGGGCTTGCTGTTGACGTCCCGGGAATACAGGCGCGACCTGCGCAGCCGGGCCATGATGGCTTCGGTCCGCTCGCCCGTGGCCGCGTAGTCGGCGACCACCGCCTCGGCCGGCACGCCGGCCACGGTGAGCGCGAGTGCCACCACGACCCCGGTCCTGTCCTTGCCCGCCGCGCAGTGCACCACCGCCGCTCCCCCGGCGTGCGCGACGCTGCGCAGCGCGCCCGCCACCTGATCCGGGCGGTCCTCGAGGTAGCCCAGGTAGTGCCCGCAGACCGGGTCCCGCGGATACCTGACCTTGTCCATCCGGTCCCGGGCCAGCAGCGCGTCGGCGATGACGTCGGTGCTGGAGCCCACCTCGGGCAGCACCGGGTGGTGAGCGTGCCGCACGCCCGCCACGGCGTCCAGCGGCGCCGGGCCCTCGGCCGCGAGCTCGTTGGAGCTGCGCAGATCCACGACCGTGGTCAGGCCGATGTCATGCACCAGCTTCCTGATGTCGGCGGCCGACAAGTCCTGCAGGTTGTCCGCGCGGAGCAACCTGGCCCTCGCCGTCTTCTGCCCGTCCTCGGTGGGCATGTCCCCTAGGTCTCGCACGTTGACCGCGCCGTCGAGCTCAATCCACGCCATGACAACACCATCGCAGACCGCGCGAAGGCCCCCGGAACCGGGCATGGGCCCAGGCCACCGTTCCGCCCCGGCGCCGATCGCCGTCGCCGTCCTGGCCGCCGGTAAATTGGCACGGACTTCTGGCCATTTACGCGATTGGGATTCCGGTCCGCAACCGGTCACATCGGGTAATTACAGTTCGGCAACCGACTAGTCCCGTTGTGACTACTTGCTGATATGGTCGGCGAATGATGATCTTTCAAGGGTGGGGCCGGGATTGGCGTTCCGGCGGCAAGCCTCGCAAGGCTGCGGCGGTCGCGCTGCTGTGCGCGGGGCTCTCCGCGGCCGGCTGCAGCTCGTCGGGTTCGTCGAGCACGACGGGCGGCGCTTCGGCGTCAGCGTCGGCCACGGCGTCGTCATCCGCTTCGGCCAAGGGGTCGGGACCGGTCAACGTCTTGTACGCCGGCTCGCTGGTGAACCTGATGCAAAAGCAGATCGGGCCGGCTTTCCAGCAGTCGAGCGGTTACAGCGTCACCGGCTTTTCGGCCGGCTCGAAGGATCTGGCGGCGGAAATCAAGGGCAAGGTCCACCAGGGGGACGTCTTTATCAGCGCGAGCCCCAAGGTCAACGCCACGCTCGAGGGCGCCTCGAACGGCGACTGGGTGTCCTGGTACGGCACGTTCGCCACCTCCGCGCTGGTTATCGGCTACAACGCGAACAGCAAGTTCGCCAGCGACCTGAAGAGCAAGCCGTGGTACAAGGTCATTACCGAGCCGGGTATCCGGATCGGGTTCACCGATCCGGCCACCGACCCGAAGGGCGTGCTGGCCGTCCAGGCGATGACCGAGACCGCCAGCAAGCAGAAGCTGCCGGCGCTGAAGGCGCTGTCTACCAACTCCTCTGACATCTTCCCCGAGGAGACCCTGGTCGGGCGGTTGCAGTCCGGTCAGCTCGACGCCGGGTTCTTCTACACGGCCGAGGCGACCGCGGCCAACATCCCGACCGTGCTGCTCACCGGTGAGGACCTCAAGGCCACCTACACGGTAACCGTGCTGAACAAGGCGCCGCACGAGGCCGCGGCCGGGGCCTTCGTCTCCTACCTGCTCGGCTCGAGCGGGCAGGCTGTCCTGAAGCAGGACGGGTTCACGCTGGTCTCGCCGCCCAAGCTCACCGGTACCGGGGTGCCGTCCAGCTTGCAGAGCGTATTGTCGCCATAGTGGGTCACCGGGCTGTACGCAGCCCGCTCACCTGGCTGGGCGGGCTGCTGGCCCTGTATATCGCCGTTCCCATTGCCGCCTTCCTGGTCCGCCTGGCCAGTTCCAGCGACAGCGGGTTCGGCACGCCCGGCCTGTGGTCGGCGCTGGAGGTCTCGACCGGGAGCGCGACGATCAGTACCGCGCTGGTCGCCCTCTTCGGCATCCCGCTGGCCCACTGGCTGGCCCGTTCCCGCGGGCCGGTTGCCACCGTGACCGGCATCCTCGTGCAGCTGCCTCTCGCGCTGCCGCCGGTGATGAGCGGGATCGTGCTGATCTACCTGGTCGGGCCGTATACGGCCATCGGGCAGTTCTTCAACGGCGCGCTCACCGACTCGGTCATCGGCGTCGTCATCGCGCAGACCTTCGTGGCCTCCCCGTTCCTGATCATCGCGGCCCGCTCGGCGTTCGCCGCGATCGATCCGGCGCTCGATGACCTCGCCGCCACCCTCGGGCACCGCCCGCTGGCCCGGTTCTGGCTCGTGAGCCTGCGCCTCGCCGCCCCCGGCATCCGGGCCGGGATGCTGCTGACCTGGCTGCGTGCGATCGGCGAGTACGGCGCGACGGTCCTGGTGGCCTATCACCCGTACACCCTGCCGGTCTTCACCTACGTGCAGTTTTCCAGTACCGGCATCCCGACCACCCAGGCGCCGACCGCGCTCGCCCTCGGCATCGCCACCCTCGTGCTGATCGTCAGCCAGCTGCGACGTCCCCTTCGGCTGCGCACGACCGCCGTGCTGCCCAGCCCGCGGCCTCCGCGGCCCGCCACGCCGACCACCCTGAGCTTCGACCTCGACGTCGCGGTGGGCACGTTCCGGCTGAAGCTGGCCCATCAGGCTGCCAGCCACCGGCTGGCGATTCTGGGAGCCTCCGGCGCAGGCAAGTCGATCACCCTGCGCAGCCTGGCCGGCCTGCTCGGTCCGGACGCGGGCCAGGTGAGCTACAACGGCCAGCCGGTCTCGGCGGTTCCGGTGGAGGCACGCCACCTCGGCTACGTACCGCAGAGCCTGGGCTCCTTGTTCCCGAACCGGACCGTCTGGCAGCAGATGCTCTTCGCCACCGACGCGGACCCGGACGTGGCCGCCTGGTGGCTGGGTACCCTGCGTCTCGACGGCCTGCATAACCGTTTTCCCGGCCAGCTCTCCGGGGGCCAGCGCCAGCGTGTCAGCCTCGCCCGGGCGGTGAGCCACGGCCCGCGGCTGGTCCTGCTCGACGAGCCGTTCTCCGCGCTCGACGCTCCGGTGCGCGAGGAGCTGCGACGGGAACTGCGGCGGCTGCAGAAGGAAACCGGGCTGTCTACCGTGCTCGTCACCCACGATCCCGAGGAAGCCGCCCTGCTGGCCGACGAGATCCTGGTGATCGCCGACGGGCGGCTGCTGCAGGCCGGACCGCGGAATGAGGTCTACAACCGGCCCGCCTCGCCCGAGGTCGCGAGGCTGCTCGGCATCCAGAACCTCACACCCGGCACTGTGGCCGGGCCCGGCGAGATCATCGCGGGCACGCTGCGGATCCGGGCCGATACCGGGGAACTGCCGGCCGGCAGCGACATCCTCTGGTGCATCCGTCCTGATCGCATCGCCATCGCCGAGCAGGGTGACTACGAGGCCGTCATCACGGACATCGCGGATATCGGGACCCTGGTCACGCTCACCGTCCAGCTCACCGACGGGCCGGAACTGCGCATCAGGACGGCCGGCGCAGACGGCCTGGACCTGGGCGACAGATGCCGGATCGACCTCAAACCCGAGTCGATCACACTCTGGCTGACCACTCCCCCGGCCGGGCCCCGGCAGTCCTGGGAAGGCTCGCTGTCGGCTTGACGTGCCGCATGCGAACGCCGGAGTCCTTCCGCAACGGTTCCCGGTCGGTCCGTGCTGGCCGCTTGCGGCCAGGCGGATGTGGGGCATACTGAAAGGCAGTCATGATGCCGCCCAGACCCCTGCGGCCCGCCGCACGGTCGATGCTGGCCCTGCTACTTCCTGGCTTCCGGCCGGAAGTGGCCCCCTGACAGCAGCCGGCTGAATCCTGTTCGATGCTACTGAATGGGAGTCTCATGACGTGTCTATGCTTCGCTTCCCCCGCGGGTCCGGCGCAGGAGGGCCGGGTTACGATCGAGGTGGAGGCCCGCCCGGGAATCACCACGATCGTCATCACGGGAGAGCTTGACCTGGTGACGATGCCGTTCCTCGCGGCCCGGCTGGCTCTGGCCGCCCGGGATCGCCCCGGCCGGCTCGTCTTCGACCTGGCCGGGGCGCACTTCATGGACTGCGGGTCGGCGAGGCTGATCGCGACCGCCGGGCACTGGCTGCCCGGCTCCCCCCGGCCGGTCATCCGCCATCCGGGGCCCGGCGTGCGCCGGATCCTCGAGCTCACCGGCCTGGACGCGCAGTGCGAGATAGAAGAGTTAGCCGTGGGTAGTATCCGGACCTGGCCCTTCGTGGCAGCCATGGAACACCCGGGAGCGGGCAGATGAGCGTCTCGGTTCAGGATGTGCGCCACGCCTTGAACGAGCTTGGCAAGCTGCGGTTCGGCGAGATGCGGGTCGAGGATGCGATGCACCAGATCGTCCAGACCACGCATGCGATCTTCGATGTGGACGGCGCCGGGCTGATGCTGGCCAACGTCGACCACCACCTGCTGAACGCGGCGGTGTCGGACGAGCGGATGAGGCACCTGGAAGAACTGCAGATACGTCACCAGGAAGGTCCGTGCATCGCGGCCTTCGAAGACAAGGAGCTGGTCCGGGCCGAAGACCTGACCCAGGAGATGCGCTGGCCGTCGTTCAGCAAGCACGCGGTCACTCGCGGGATCCGGGCCGTGCTGGCCAGCCCCATCCCTTACAACCAGGACGCCGTGGGCGTCGTAGCCGTGACATCTGAAGACCGCCGACCCTGGTCGGCCGAGGCCGAGCTGGCGCTGCTCGCGTTCACCGACCTGGCCGCCCTGCTCATCGCCAGCATGCTGGTCGGCGAGCAGCAGACCGAGCTGGCCGCCCAGCTGCAGTTGGCGCTGAACTCGCGAGCCATCATCGAACAGGCCAAGGGCGTTCTCATCGGCCAGCAGGGCCTCACCGCACATGACGCGTACACCCAGCTCAGGGCGCGGGCCAGGGCCGAACGCCGCAAGCTCGCGATCGTCTCCGCCGAAGTGGTGCGCGACGCCACCCAGGCGGACCGCGAACACTGAAACTATCGGCGCCTGACCCAGGCGCTCCCGATGCCGGCTTGATGCAAGGCCAGGCACGCCAGGCCGATGAACAGCAGATCGGTTACCGAGAACCACGCGTTGGTGGCGATGCCGGACGCATTGATAACCCAGGCGATGGCGAAGATGATCGTCGCGATGATGGCAAGCATGCCCATGCTGCTTCCCATACCGCACCGGGATAATCGGGCCGGGCAATAGCGGGCCTGTTCTCGTTCTGCCAGGCCAGGTGGCGGCGCCTGTAACCGTCACAGCTTGTACTGGGCGGCCTGCAGGGTGAACAGCTCGGCGTACTGGCCGCCCAGCGCGAGCAGGTCGGCGTGCACGCCCTGCTCGATGACCTGCCCGTCACGCAGCACGTAGATCCGGTCCGCGTGCTTGACGCTGGCCAGCCGGTGGGTGATCAGCAGCACGCTGCGGTTCCTCGCGTGCCCGCGGATGGAGCTGAACAGGGCGTACTCCGCCCGGGCGTCCAGGGCGGCGGTGGGCTCGTCCATGATCAGCAGCGGGGCCGACCGGTAGAAGCCGCGCGCGGCGGCGATCCGCTGCCACTGGCCGCCGGACAGCTCGGCCCCGTCCTTGAAGTGCCGGTCGAGCAGGGTGTCGTAGCCATGCGGAAGCTTCTCGATCACCGTGTCCGCACCGGACGCCTGCGCCGCCCCGGCCATGGCGGCCGGTTCGGCGTGGCGGCCCATGGCGATGTTGTGCCGGACGGTCAGCGGCCAGTTGGCGTGATCCTGGGCGATGACGGCGATCCGCTCCAGCAGCGGCTCCGGGTCGACGTCGGCGATCGCGGTCTCGTCCCAGCGCACGGTGCCGCTGTCGGGCCGGTACAGGCCGGCCAGGATCTTAGCCAGCGTGGTCTTGCCCGAGCCGTTCTCGCCCACCAGGGCGACGACCTCACGGCGGCCGATCTCGACGCTGACCTCGCGCAGCGCCGGGTGGCTGGCGCCGGGATAGGTGAAGGTCACGTTATCCACGGTGATCCGGTCGAACTCCGCCGGGACCTGCTGGCCACCCGCCGCCGGGATCCGGCTGGCGGCGTCGGCGCAGAAGGCCAGGTAGTCGGAGAAGTACAGGCCCTCCTCATAGCACTGGTTCACCGCGTAGAGCAGCGAGTTCAGCGATGCCTGCGCGGACCGGATGGCCAGCACCGCGGTACCGGCGACGGCGAGCGGCAGCGCGCCGACAGCCAGCAGGATCCCGAGCGCGATGTACACCCCCGCGGTGGCGACGCCCCCGGCCACCTGGGCCATGACCCGGGTCAGGGCCTGACGGCCGGCCGCCTTCAGCTCGGCGTCCCGCGCGTAGGCGGCCAGGCGGGCCACCCGCGCCAGCATGAAGTGCCGCAAGGTGAAGGAGCGCAGCTCGGCCGCTGTGTGGCGATCGGCCATCAGGTCGGCCAGTATCCACTTCCTGCGGCGGCTGTCGGCCAGCGCGAAGCTGGTGATGTACTCGATCCTGGCCGCACGCACCGCGGCCCAGCCGCCCGGCAGCTCGGCGAACAGCAGCAGGACCAGCAGGACGGGCTGGAGCACGGCTACCACCAGGGCGGCGGAGACGATGCCGGCCGCTCCGGTGAGTGAGGTCTGACAAGCGGCTAACGAATATCGCTCGCCGCCGGGATTCTCGACCTCAGACGCGGGCGCAGACGCGGGCGCGGGCTCAGTCGCCCCAGATGTCGCGGGCGGTCTCGACGATCAGGCGGAGCTTGGCCACCTGCTCGTCGTAGGTCAGCGCGTTGCCCTCCACGGTGGAGGAGAACCCGCACTGGCCGGACAGGCAGATCTGGTCCAGCGGCACGAACTTGGCCGCCTCGTCGATCCGCCGCTTCAGCTCATCCTTGGACTCCAGCTCCGGCCGCTTGGTCGTGACCAGGCCGAGCACGACCATCTTGCCCTTGGGCACGAACCGCAGCGGCTCGAACCCGCCGGAGCGCTCGTCGTCGTACTCCAGGAAGAACCCGTCCACCGCCAGCTCGGAGAACAAGGCCTCGGCCACGAAGTCGTAACCGCCCGACGCCGCCCAGGAGGAGCGGAAGTTGCCGCGGCACAGGTGCGTGGTGATGGCCATGTCCGCGGGCTTGTCCTTGACCGCGTCGTTGATCTGCTTGATGTACCGCAGGTGCATGTGCTCGGCGTCCTCGCCGCGTCCGGCGATCTGGGCCCGCTGGGCCGGGTCGTTGAGGTAGGCCAGGGAGGTGTCGTCGAACTGCAGGTAGGTACAGCCCAGCTCGCTCAGCCGCCGCACCTCGTCGGCGTAGGCCATGGCCAGGTCCGACCAGAACTCCTCGACGTCGGGGTAGACCTCCGGATCGAGCATCGCCGGGCCGCCGCGGTAGTGCACCATGTTCGGTGACGGGATCGTCTGCTTCGGCACCGCGGTGCTCACCTGGGACTTCAGGTAGGTGAAGTCCTCGCCGAAGATGGTCTGGTCCATCCGGACCTTGCTGGCGACGTGCAGCGCGGCCGGGGTCCACTCGATGGTGCCCGAGGGGTTGGTGAACTTCACCGCCAGGTGACCGGGCGCCTTGGATATCCCGCCGATCTGGTAGATGAAGTCCATGTGCCAGGTGGCCCGGCGGAACTCCCCGTCGGTGGCCGACTGCAGTCCGACCTCCTCCTGCATCCGCACCGCGCGCGTGATCTCCTCGTCCTCGACCGCGCGCAGGTCAGCCGCTGCGATCCGCCCGGCGGCGAAGTCTTCGCGGGCCTGATGCAGCCGGGCCGGGCGCAGCAGGCTGCCGACGTGGTCGGCCCGGAACGGAGGGCTCGTTCTGCGGGGCATCTGCGACCTCTTTTCCTCTCGCTCGCACCGGGACCAGGGCACGCGCCCGGCCCGTTCGGTACATCAGATCTTTTCATCCCGAACGGGCCGGGGTTTCACCTACCTCAGCCGGCGATACCGCCCCGGCGGCGGAGGACGCGAGGCCGGTTCCTGCCCGGGGCCCGGATCGACCCCGCTCGAACCAACACCGAGCAGCGAGCGGGTCAGCGCGTGGCGTTCGCCGTTCATCTCGGTGAGCACGGCGGCGAAGTGGGCGTCGCGCAGCACCGGCGGGCGCTCGCCGGCCCGCAGCGAGGCCAGCACGGTGCGCCTGATCATCTCCTTGACGAAGGAGGCGGTGACACCCTCGGTACCCGCCACCACCGGGTCCAGGTCGGCGTCCATGGCCAGCTCGCGGATGTAGACGCGGAACAGGCGCTCGCGGCACGCTGCGTCGGGCCGCGGGATCTCGATGGCCAGGTCCACCCGCCCGGGGCGGTCCGCCAGGGCGGTTTCCAGGATGTCTGCCCGGTTGGTGGTGAGCACGAAGGTGACGTCGGCATCGGCGCCGACCCCGTCCATGGCGTCGAGCAGCGAGAACAGCAGCGGGTTGCCGTCCGGCGTGTAGTCCCGGTCGGTGGCCACGAGGTCGACGTCTTCGAGCACCACCACGGATGGCTGCAGCCGCCGGGCCAGCGCGGCGGCCACGTCGATGAACCGGATGGACCGGCCGGTGAGCAAGATGACCGTGCTGCCGGTCAGGCGCGCGGCCAGGTAGCGCACGGTATGCGTCTTGCCCGTCCCCGGCGGCCCGTGCAGCAGCAGCCCTCGCTTGAGGTGCTGGCCCGCGCTGAGCAGTTCCCGCGCCCAGTCGGCGACGCCGATGATGTGCTGTTCGATGCTCTCCAGGACGCCGTCGGGCAGCACGACGTCCTGCGCCGTGACCGCCGGGCGCGGCAGGAGCGAGACCAGTTCGTTGCCGTGGTGCTCGCTTTCGGTGAAGCTGAGCACCTGCCCGCGGAACATGTCGTGGACGCGCATCAGGCGGCCGATCTCGTCCCGCGTCGCGGCGGCCGCGGGCCGGCCGGCCGCGAGCACCTCCAGGGCGCAGAAAGGCGGGCCGAACTGGCTCTCGTCCCTGATGCAGATCACTACCGGCGCGCCGTCCGGTGCCGTCGCGGCCACCAGGCCGAACGTCACGACCTCGGTGTTCTCCTCCGGCCCGATCGCGGCCGTGCCGTAGCTGGCGGTGCCGGTCCCGCCGGTGCCCGCGCCGATGACCCGCATACCGCGGGGACCGGCGATACGGATGCCGCCGGCCCGCGCGGGCATGCTGAGCAGCGACAGCAGGTTCTCGTGCGGGTGCACTCCGGCTCCGGGCGCGCCGAACCATTCCGGCTCGTCCTGTGCTATCTCGCTCTGTGCCATCCCGCTCTGGCGCGCCGCGAGGTACGCGTCGACGCCCCGCTGGACGTTCACGTGCTCCCACTTCGGGAACCGCTCGGTCACCGGCACGATGGCGGTCAGCTCGCAGCCAAGGTGGCCGGTGACCCGCTGCGCGAGCTCGGAGGGGCCGGCGTCGTCGGCCAGCGTAGTGGCCGCGATCTCGATCAGCTGACGAAGGCCGTGGGCCATGCCCCGGAGATCGCCGATATCCGGGGGCGGAGGCGGGTCGACAGTGCTCACCGGGTCCACAATGCCCCAGGACGAAGGAGGGTGCCAAGGGGCTTATCACTACCTGCGACGGCGACCCACGCCGACCATAGCGACAGTCACCATAGTGACGTCTGAGTTTCCTGTCTCACGCGACAATCGGTCCGCCTGGACGGCGCCATCAGGGCCGCCGCAGCCCTGTTTGGCAAAAATGGCCCCTGACCTGGCGCGTCAGAGGCTGTCGAAATCTCCGTTCTTGACGCCGCTGAGGAACTCCTGCCACTCGTCCCCGCTTAGCGTGATGTAGGTGCCATCGTGATCCACGGAGCTACGGATCAAGATGGATTCGCCTCGTCTCGCCATCTCGACGCACTGGCCGCTATCGCATCGCTTAGCTTTGCGCCATGTCGGCTCGCCTGTTGATCCACAGACCACTACTTCCCCCCAGCAGAGTTCGGACGCCGGTACACCTTCCGACACAACACGGACTTTCCGGCGATGTCAATCTGCGGGAGCCAAATATGTTACTGCTGAGGCCAAATGCGTTGCGCTTGAGTAGCAAGTTGCTGACGAGTAGCATGTGAATGTAAGGGCCGGCTTCGCGAGACGGCCCTTACATTACAGATGGCCGACCGGTCAGGCGAGCCCGTCGAAATGGCCCAGCTTGACACCGGCGATAAACTCGCGCCATTCATCGGTGGTAAATACGTTTATCGGAGCACTGGGCTGGCTTGAATTACCAATGAGGATCGACTCTCCGCTGCGCGCCACGGCCACACATGCACCACTTTCGCAGGTGCGGGAAACGCGCCAGTCGAGTCCCCCCGGAGCCGACTCGTATGCTGTCATGAATTTCCTTTCAAATACACATGTTAATGGCCACCGTAGCGTTTAAGCATCTCAGTCATGTGATCGACTGAGTCGCGTGTGTTTAGGCCCGAGTCGCGCAGGTAGTCGATCGCCTCCCTGTAGCGGACTACGTCAGCACTGTGCTCCAGATACTGATTGCGCGTCAGGCCCTCAACAAACACTGTCGGCGATATCGATGTCGTATCGTCGAATTCCAGAAGGACGAAGTTGCTATCCTCGGCCGCGAGCACTCCATACTCAAACGGTATGATCTGTATGCTTGCCTTGCCTTCGCGCTCGGCTTGCAGGATCTTCTTGATCTGTGCAGCCATAAGCGCCGACCCTCCCACTGGACGGCGTAGCACCGATTCGTCCAAAAGGACTCGATAACGTGGGCGATCCTTTTTTTCGAGCACCTCTTGCCGACGCATCCGGGCTTCGACACGTTGTCGACAAATGTCCGGATCCATCTTAGGCGCTACTTTCTTGATGACCTCCCTGGTGTAGTCCTCGGTCTGCAGCAGTGCTGGCAGGTAGAAGACCGTAAAGCTCGTGATCGCGGTGGCAACCTCTTCTAGACCCAGGTAAGGATCCAGTTTCAGGTCTTCGTACGGAGTCCACCAGGCTTGCTGTCGGGCCCCTCTGGCAAGTTCCATGAACTCATCTGTCGTTTCCCCGTCGACGTTATAAACGCCACACAAGTCCCGTACATCACGCAAACTAGGGCGACGGGTTCCGGTCTCGAGGCGGCTGATCTTCGTGGCGGAGCACAGAAGCTTGTCCGCCACCTCCTCGACCGTAAGACCGTGTTCGAGACGTTGCTCCCTGAGCCGCCTCCCGAGTTCGCGCTGCCGCACGGTCGGATTCATTGCCACGACTTTGCCTCCTTGTTGAGGGCTCGGCCGCACGCCACCGACTATCAGGTACGGGTTCCTGTTAGTGACAAGGCGCATGTTCCGCGTGATTTGGCCAGCGGTCTTAGCCACTGGCATGTGCCATGGTTCTATCATATGGGCGCGCCGTGGCCAAGTGATCGGGTGACACGCCGGCAACTCACGACCGCTTCCGACCACGGGCACGGCCTGCCGTCCGGACGTAGACGCGTTCTCAAACCCTCGTCTACCTGCGATGTCAGCTTTGGTGATGCATGCCGCAGTTGACGGACCGGCGGGGCAAACGACCTCCGCGCCGACGGGGAAGAATCTACCGGTCAAGCGGCCAGCGCGGGGCCGTCCTGACGCTACTGCCGGCCAATCGTGACGGTTACCGTGAACACCCTCGACATGTCGCATCCACCGTGGCGGGCATCAGGCCTGCGCGATCGGTGCCGGAGAATCTACGTGGATGGGACGTGGAGCCCGCCAGGCCGATTACGGAAATGTACCCGGGCGGGCAGGCCCGGGCGGGGTATGCGACGTCATCCATCCACCTGGGCCCTGGTTGATGCCGGCGCGCGGTGCCGGCATCAACCATTGCCACTAACCTCATCGGTGACCGAGGTACGGATTAGAAGAGGTCGTCGAAGTCCCCGCGCCTGATGCCGGCGACGAACTCCTGCCACTCGGCCCTGGTATAAGCGATGGTGGGGCCGTCGGGCTGGGTTGTACTGCTGAGAAGAACGGCATCACCGTCAGGTGCCACCTTTACGCACGCGCCACCGTCGCACGTCTTTGAAACGTGCCAGTTGCGGCCCTCCGGGACTGACGTATTTCCAGCCATTTTATCCCTTCTCTCTTCTACCCTTCACTACTCACACTGGCCGGGTACCGGCCTGACCTGTAGATTTCCTTGATATCGGTCAGGCGCTGCACGGAATTGCGAGGACTCAGGGCGCTGTCACGAAGGTATTCAGTTGCCTCGCGGTAGCGGCCGATGTCGGCCTCTTTCTCAAGGTAGTGATTTCCAGTCAGGGCCTCGACAAAAACTACTGGAGACAAGCCTGACTTCTCCTCGAATTCAAAGAGGATAAAATTACTGTCCAGGGCGGCATGAGCGCCAAGCTCAAAGGGGACGATCTGGAACGTCACCTTGTCCTGGCGCTCGACCTGCAGGATTTTATCCAGTTGAGCGGCCATGGTGGCCGGGCCGCCGACACCCCGGTACAGCACTGCCTCGTCCAGGAAAACGCGGTAGCGGGGCCGGTCGGCCTCCTCTAGCCGCTTCTGGCGACGCATCCGTACTTCGACGCGCTGCTGCAGGACCTTCTGATCCATTCTCGGCGCGATGGTCTCGATGATTACCCTGGTATAGTCCTCGGTCTGGAGCAACGCTGGGACATAATACATTGTGTAGCTGGTAATGGCGCTAGCTATTTCCTCGAGCCCCAGGTAAGGGTCGAGGTTGAGGTCTTCGAACTGCGTCCACCACTCCTGCTCGCGAGCTTCCCGGGCAATGGTCATGAGCTCGTCCGCCGTCGACTCGCCGACCTTGTACAGCGTACACAAATCCTTGACATCGCGCAGGCTGGACCGACGGGTCCCGGTCTCGAGCCGACTGATCTTGGTAGTAGAGCACATAATCTGCTCCGCTACATCCTCGACGGTGAGGCCATGTTCTAGGCGTAGTTCTCTCAGCCGCTTTCCGAGTTCGCGTTGCCGTACGGTCGACCTTGAGGTTGCCACGAATCTGCCTCCTTATTAAAGGTTGGGTCGCATGCTAGCGACTACGGCTTCTGCGGCGTCAAACACATAATCCGCTGGCTACCATTTTGCCGAAGCCATGGCATCTGCCAGCTTCTATCAAACGCAATAGCGTAGTAATCGGCATACGCCGACAAGAACCCGCGAGCATCTTCGATGAGGCTCGCTGTCGGCACCATAATAACAGAGGCCGGCCGAGTCGAATGCAGCGCAAACCCGCTACGACGCTCGCCGTTCCCCCCGACTGCCGCAATGCAGCCCGGGTGCGGCGTCTGGATCGTGCGTACCTGCGCGTCGGCAGCCGATCGGGGGCCGGTCCGCGGGCATGGCGCCGGGCAGTGGCACGCGGCGGCCATCTGCCGCCCGCACTCACCTGGCACCGCACCTCCTGTTCCGAGATGCACGTGCAGACTGCGTTGGTCATTGGCGATAGTCATTGGCGAAGAGCTATGTCACTCATCTATGGCATTTGCCAACACAGTATGGCAAACTCAAGGTAATCGGTCAAGAGCGCTGGGTGACTACGAGGAGGGTCGATCATGCCGAGACCCGAGATCGACGTGGCGGAGCTGATCCGCGACGTCAACGCGACCAGCAACGCGGTGAAGGACCAGTGCCTGCGCGCCCGCCATGCCGCCGATGCCGCCATCCACAGCGACCGGGCCGCCGAGGAAGCCAAGGCTGCGGCTCAAGCTGCCGGGATCGCGTACCAGACCATCCGGGCCGGGCGGCCCCGGCGGCGCTCGCCCCTGCCACGGCAGGCCACCCTAGCCGCGGGCACGGTCGCATTCGACGGCGTGGCCTGCTACTTCGCGGCTCAGGCCCTCAACGGCAGCCAGGACAGCACCCTGATCTGGACGGTCCTGTTCCTCGCGATGCTGGCTGGCGGGGAGATCGGCCTGTACATCTATCGCGACCGCAACCAGCGCGCCTGGCGGATCCTGGCCTGCATCACTTCGGCTTTCGTCGTCCTGCTCGGCGTCCTGCGCTTCTGGTTCCTGGCCACCACTAGGACCGGTGACCTGATCGCGGCCTTTGTCGGGGCGGCTCTGTTCACCGTGGTAACGGCCGGCTTCCTGATGGTGGGCTACCGGACGCTGGTGGCCGCCGAGACACCGCAGGCCTGGCGGGCCCGCCGGACGGCGCACGCGGCCAGGCAGGCCGCGCGGGCGGCCCGGGCTGCGGCCAAGCGGGACGCCGCCGAGCGCGACCGCCTCATCGAGGCCTACCTCCGGCACGTCAGGAAGGTGGTGCAGCCGACCTGCGCGGTCGAGCAGCTGGCCGTGGAGTTCGCGGTGCGCGAGCACCTGTCCGGAAGGTGCCCCTAGCTGAGGTTCTCGCGAGCTAGACGGTGGAAGGCGAAGCGGGGGCCGGGCCGGGCCCGGCCCCCGCTTCGGGGAGTGGTGACAGCTGCGATGCTTACAGCTGGGTCGTTACCGCCTTGACTTCGGTGTAGGCCTCGAGGGCCTCGTGGCCCATCTCGCGACCCCAGCCGGACTGCTTGTACCCGCCGAACGGCAGGGACGCGTCGAAGACGTTGTAGCAGTTGATCCAGACGGTCCCGGCACGGAGCTTCTTGGCCAGGGCGTGGGCCTTGGAGATGTCCTTGGTCCAGATCCCGGCGCCCAGGCCGTAGCTGGTGTTGTTCGCCTCGGCGGCGATCTCGTCCAGGCTGCGGAACGGCTCGGCCACCACGACCGGGCCGAAGATCTCCTTGCGGACGATCTTCATGTCCGGGCGGGTGTTGGTGATGACGGTGGGCTCGACGAAGTAACCCTGGTCGCCGAAGCGTCCGCCGCCGGTGACGGTAGTGGCGCCCTCGGTCACGCCGGACTCCAGGAACCCGGTGACCCGGCGCAGCTGCTCGTCGGAGACCAGCGGGCCCATCTGCGTGCCGGCCTCCATGCCCGGGCCGAGCTTGATGCCCTTGGCGATCTCGGCGACTCCGTTGACCACCTCGTCGAAGCGGTCTTCCTGGACGAACAGCCGGGAGCCCGCGACGCAGCACTGGCCGTGGTTGAAGAAGATCGCGTTGGCCGCGCCCTCGACCGCGCCGGTGTCGGCGTCGTCGAACACGATGTTGGGGCTCTTGCCGCCGAGCTCGAGCGTGACCTTCTTCAGGTTCCCGGCCGCGGCCTGCACGATCAGCTTGCCGACCTCGGTGGAGCCGGTGAACGCGACCTTGTCCACGTCGTCGTGGGCGGCCAGGGCGGCGCCTGCCGTCTCGCCGAACCCGGTGACCACGTTGACCACGCCGTCGGGGATCCCCGCCTCGGCGATGATCTCGGCCAGCCGCAGCGCCGTCAGCGGTGTCTGCTCGGCCGGCTTGAGGACGACGCAGTTGCCCGTGGTCAGGGCGGGGCCGAGCTTCCACGCCGCCATCAGCAGCGGGAAGTTCCACGGGATGATCTGGCCGACGACGCCGACCGGCTCGCGCAGCGTGTAGGAGTGGAAGTTGGCGCCCGGCATGTAGGGCACCGAGATGTCGATCGTGTTGCCCTCGATCTTGGTGGCCCAGCCGGCCATGTAGTGGAACAGGTCCGCCGCCAGCGGCACGTCCGCTCCCAGCGCGACGCCGACCGGCTTGCCGTTGTCGAGCGACTCGAGCTGGGCGAGTTCCTCGGCGTGCTCGAGGATGAGGTCGCCGATCTTCCAGATGAGCCGGCCCCGCTCCGAGGGGGTCATGCGGCTCCACGGGCCGCTATCGAAGGCCTTGCGGGCGGCGCGGACAGCCCGGTTGATGTCTTCGGCGTCTCCCTCGGCCACGTTGGCGAGGGTTTCTCCGGTAGCAGGGTTCGGGGTCTCGAATGTCTGGCCAGACGCGGCGTCGGTCCACTGTCCGTCGATGAACAGCTTCCGCGGGGCGGCCGTGAATTCCTCGACGCTCCTGTCGACGGTGAAAGTCATGAGGTACCTCATCTCCTTCATCCTTGGTAGTCACAATGAGACAACAAGCGCTTGGACCGGCACAAGGGGATGTATCGAAGGGAGACAGGGGTAACCTGGCCTGCAAGATCATCTAGCCGGCACGGCCGCCGGGACGGCATGGTAGGGGGATGATCATTCCGCCTGGCCTGCCTCCGGGGTGCCCGCCCTGGTTCGTGCGGCCCGCCGCGCGGGCCTGGACCTGCGCTCCCGCTCCCACGGCCGGGACGCGTGCCTTTCACGCCCGGCTGCCCGGTTACGCGCCCACTCCGCTGACGGAGGTACCGGCTATCGCGGCCGAACTGGGCGTCGGGCGGGTGTTCGTGAAGGACGAGTCGGCCCGGATGGGCCTGGCCGCCTTCAAGGTGCTCGGCGCCTCCTGGGCGGTTCACCAGGTGCTGTCCCGGCGGGACGGGGCCGCGCCGGTCACCCTGGTGGCCGCGACCGACGGCAACCACGGACGCGCGCTGGCCTGGATGGCCGGGCTCCTGGGGCAGCGGGCGCACGTGTTCGTGCCCAGCGGCGTGCATCCCACGGCGGTCGCGGCCATCGCGGCGGAGGGGGCACAGGTCACCGAGATCACCGGAACCTATGACGATGCGGTCCGGCTCGCCGCCAAGGCGGCCCGCGAATCGGACACCGCACTCGTGCAGGACGCCGGCTGGCCCGGTTACGAGGAGGTGCCCGGCTGGATCGTCGACGGCTACTCGACCCTGTTCGCCGAGGTCGACGAGCAGCTCGCCGACGCCGGGGCGCCCGGTCCTGCCCTGGTGGCGATCCCGGCGGGAGTCGGGTCGCTGGCCCAGGCCGGCGTCACCCACTACCGGAGCCGGCCGCGTTCCGGTGCGACAGCCCTGCTGACGGTCGAGCCCGGCTCCGCCGCCTGCGTCCTGGCCAGCCTGGTCCGCGGCGAGCTCGGCACCGTGGCGACCGGCGAGACCATCATGTCCGGGCTCAACTGCGGCACCCCCTCCAGGCTGGCCTGGCCCTACCTGCGTGACGGCCTGGACGCGGCGGTCGCCGTGGCCAACGCCGAGGCCGCCTGCGCAGCGCGCGACCTGGCGGGCTACGGGATACCAGCCGGTCCGTGCGGCGGGGCCTCGCTGGCCGGGGTCCGGGCCGCGCTGACCGGCGAGGGCGCGCAGGCGCGGCGGGCCGCGCTGGCTCTACCTGCCGGCGCCACGGTCGTGCTGCTGAGCACAGAAGGATCGGCGGCCAACCCGGTCCCGGCCGGCTAAGGCTTCGAAGCAGCACCTCGTTGGTGTGGATGCCGCGTTCATGTCGTTTAATGCGCCGCCGTGTAACTCATGTCGGAGCAGGGCTGCAGCGCCGACGCTGGCTGAATTCTGGTGCCCGTGTGCCCCAACGACATTCCCGTGACCGCTGCTACCCCGCCCGCCGGCCCGGCCCGCTCATTCATACTGCATGGCTGCCGCACTCGTGCAGCTCCAGCGACATGGCTGCGGCATCCACGCAGTATGGTCTGGTGCCAACGATGCTGGGGTTACTTATGTCCGTTTTCACGATAACGCGACGGCTATCGGCAAGCGGCATTGCGCTGAAAGCGGCATGGACTCGGCATCCACCCCGTAAGTGCGGCGTGATGGGGCAGCCGGGCCGCGTATCAGCGGGCACTGGAGCGAGGCGGGAGCACAGGAACAACACCCGTACCAGCGATGACGCCGACCATGGCCGCACGTCCCCATCGGCTCAAGCCAGGTCAGCGCGTGGTCTCCCCGGGCGGCAGCGTACCCAGCTTGGCGAGCCGGCCTCCGGCCAGGCTGCCCAGCAGCGAGCACACCCCCGCCGCGAGGGCAGCCGGGTCCGGGGTGGCGGGTGGCGGACCCCGTTCGGGAAAAATCTGGGCGAGAACCGGCGATACCGGCACAGCCATGTCCCTGACCGCCGGCCGTAGCGCACGGGCCAGGACGTCGTACGCGGCGCCGGCCCACTCGGCGGCCCGCCCGGACAGCGTCGGTGTGCCGACGCGCGCGAGGACATGCTCGACGAGCGTCGTCTTCCCCGCCCCGGCCTCGCCGGAGACCAGCACGACCGGTGCCGGGCGCCGCTGAGCCGCGGCCAGGGCACGGCTGAGAACGGCGCACTCGGCGTCGCGGCCCACCAGCACCCGGCCCATGCCCCTAGCCTGCCCTGTCCCCCGCCAGGCCGGAAGATCCGGGAGGCGCTAGGCTGGGTTCCATGGGAGAACTCAGCCTCGAGGAGGCCGGGACCGTCCGGCACCGCACCGTCACCTGGACCGATCCCCTCGTCGGCGCGGCGCTGGCCCGTGACCTGAGCGGGCTGGAGTACCTGCGCGCGATCGCCGAGGGACGCGCGCCGGGGGCGCCGATCGCCGCGCTCCTCGGGATGAGCGTGGTCAGCGTGGAAAAGGGCCAGGTCATCTTCGGCCTCGACGTCGGGGAGCACCTGTACAACCCGATCGGTTCGGTGCACGGCGGCGTCTTCTGCACGCTGCTCGACTCGGCCATGGGCTGTGCCGTGCACTCCTCACTCGACCGCGGCCAGGCCTACACCACGCTCGAGCTGAAGGTGAACATCGTCAAGGCGCTGACGCTGAGCACGCCGAGCGTCGTCGCCACTGGCCAGGTGGTGAGCGCCGGGCGCCGCGTGGCCACGGCATCGGGCCAGATCACCGGGCCCGACGGAACCCTGTACGCGCATGCCACCACGACCTGCCTGGTCTTCGAGTCGCGGCCCTAGCGGAACGGGTCGCTAACGGAACGAATCGGGCCGGTGTGACCATAGGGTCATGGATGCTGAGGTGTTCCTCGGATGCGCCTGTGAGCTGCTGGCCATCCCCTCGACCAGCGAGCGGCCGGCCGAGCTGCGGCGCGCCCTCGACTACGTCCTCGACTTCGTCGGGCCCGGCTTCACCGTGGAGCGATTCGAGTCCGGCGGCAAGCCGAGCGCCCTGGTCTACCCGGGGACGGGACGCCGGGACTTCCACGTCATTCTCAACGCCCACCTGGACGTAGTCCCGGCTCCGCCGGACCAGTTCCGCCCGCGTCGCGACGGAGACCGCCTGTACGCCCGCGGCGCCCAGGACATGAAGGTGACCGGGCTGCTGGCCGCCCAGGTCTTCCGCGAGCTGGCCGCCTCGCTCCCCTATCCGGTCGCGCTGCAGCTGGTCACCGACGAGGAAGTGGGCGGCCGGGACGGGACGCGGTACCAGCTCGAGCGCGGGGTCCGGGGGCGGTTCGTCATCGTCGGCGAGACCAGCGGGCTGCGTATCGTCAACGAGTCCAAGGGCATGCTGGTCGTGCGCCTGCTCGCGGCCGGCCGCGCCGCCCACGCCGCCTACCAGTGGCTCGGCGACAACGCCCTGGTCAAGGTGCTGCGCACGGTGGCCAGCTTGCTGGCCAGGTATCCCGTCGCGACCGAGGAGGTCTGGCGCACCACCGTGAACCTCGCCCGCGTCGGAACACCGAACCAGGCGCGTAACCAGGTGCCCGCCGACGCGGAGGCGTTGCTCGACATCCGCTTCCCGGCCGGTGACGCGGACCTGGCCGACCGGACCGTCGCCGACGTCACCGCCTACCTGCAGGGCTTCTGCGAACCCGGGGTCACGGCGGTGGTGGACATCCTCGACCAGCCGCATCACGCCGACCAGGACCGGCCCGAGGTGCGCAGGCTCCAGCAGGTGGCCCGTGGCCAGGGCTATCCGGGTGACCTGCTCCGCAAGCACGGCGTGAGCGACGGGCGCTTCTACGGCGAGCTGGGCATAGCCGCCGTGGCCTTCGGCGTGGGCGGCTCGGGCCAGCACGGCCCCGACGAGTACGCCGACCTCAGCACGGTCGTGCCGTATTACCACGC
>WNGJ01001049.1_pt1 | contig 26638 bp, 27 predicted proteins | sample 5400611 | NCBI WGS metagenome assembly WNGJ01 (sample SAMN13153375, study PRJNA577476) | soil metagenome | isolation source: 40 cm soil or saprolite under Garry oak tree replicate 1 | place: USA:California | collected 2016-06-15
CCCGTCGGAGCGGGTCCACACCACGGGCAAGTTCTCGTGCGAGCCGGCCGAGATGAAGCCCGACGGGCCCGCGGCGACGGCCAGCACGCGGCTGGAGCCGGCCGTCTCGTTCACGTCGCGCGCCTTGGTCCAGGTGACCAGGTCCGGCGACCACCAGACGTCCCGTGAGTAGGCGCCGCCCGGCCCGGCCACCGTACCCGTGATCACATAGCCGCGCGGGCCGCTGGCCGCCTGCACGGAGGACACCCCGGCCAGGTCGTGCGTGATGGTGGCGGCAGGCTGCCATTTCGCGCCATCGGCAGAGGTGAGCACCAGGGGACCCGGACCGACGGCCAGCCACCCGTGCGGCCCGTGGGTCACGGCGGACAGCCCGGCCAGGTCCGTGCCCGCGGACACCTGGGCCAGCGAGGAGACCAGGGTCCACGGCCCGTCCGACACCCGCCGCCACACCGCCGGGTAGCCGTCGGCGCTGCCGACCGCGACCTGCTCGTTCCCCGCCACGGCGACGCTGTTCACCGCCTCCTCGGGGATGAGGCCGCCCTGGATGGAGCTCAGCGAGACCGGCTCCGGGTTCCCCGCGGTATCGGTCTTGATGAGCAGGCCCTGCTGGTTGGTCCGGGTGGAGTTGGTGCTTCCGGCCGCGATGACGGTGCCGCCAGGCCCGGTCGCCGGAGTGAAGCCCGGACCGCTGGACGTGCTGCCGAGCGGCTTGGTCGGCCGCCATCTGGTGCCGGTGCCGGTGCTGGTGTAGGCCACGTACTGGTCCCTGGTGTGGCCGGCCACCACGAAGCCGTAGTCGCTGCCCTTGACCACGTCCGGGCTCCAGCCGCCCGCCGCGGCGATCGTGCCGGCGTACTGCCAGGTCCGGCCGTCCGCGGAGAAGTAGGCGACCCCGTCGCTGGCGCCGCTCGCGGTGCGGCCGGGCCGGACCAGGATGAGCCCGGCCCCGTCGAACGACACGCCGCTGATGGCGTTCTGGGCGCCGTGATCGACGGGGACCGTCACCAGCGTCCAGTGTGCCCCGCTGTCGGTGCTCAGCCACACGCCGGCGCCGCGGTCGGTGATCACGGTGGCGGTCCCGTGCGAGACGGCGAAGTCGATGCCCTGCGGGGTTCCCCCGGGCTCCTGCAGCCCTAGTTGCGCGGCCGTCAGCCGCTGCCAGGTCACGCCGTCACGCGAGGTCCAGGTCACCGCCTGGCTCCCGGCGCTGGTCGTCTCGTAGCCGGCCGCCAGGAACCCGTCCGGGGTGTTGGTGACCACGTTGATCGTGTCGCTGGACTGCCGCGGGGTGATGCCGCGGGTTCCCGCGAGCGTCCAGGACTGCCCGTCCCGGCTGGTCCAGATGGAGTTGTCGCCGAACGCCATCCAGCCGTGCTGGCCGCCCGCGATCCGGACGGCCTCGTAACTCAGCGGGGGCTGGCCGCCGCTGGGCAGCTGAACCGGGGCCAGCCGCCAGGTGCGGCCGGCGTCGGTCGACACGAAGAACTGCTGGCGGACGGCGTCGCCGGTCTTCTGCGAGCCCGTCGTCACCATCGTGCTCCCCGAGGCGACGATGCGGTCGATCCGCTGGAAGACGCCGCGCGCCAGCTGTCCGGGATAGGTCGGCAGGGTGCCTGGCGCGACCGGGGTCGCCGCTCCCGGGCCTCCCTCGTTGGCGCTCGGGCCTTCCTTCGGCGTGTGCCCCGGCAGTATGGCGAAGACCACGGCGGCCGCGACGGCCGCGGCGGCCAGGGCCGCCGTGCCGAGCGCGGCGGTCCGCCTGCTGAACCGGCCCCGGCCGTCGGCCGACCCTGTGCGCGAAGACGGGACGTCAGTGGGCGGGCCGCCCGGGCGGGTGCCGCCGGGCAGCCCGGCGCCCGGCGGGCCGGCGCCCGGCGGAGCGGGCTCGAGGAGCAGCGAGCCATTCGACCTGGGCGCCTCGCCGGCCGGCCCGGGACCGCTGGGGTGCGACCCGGCGCCGCTGGAGTGCGGGCCGGTCTGCTGCCAGGTCCGCGACAGGACGGTCTGAGTGGGCGAGTTCTGGACCTCCGGGGACGGCGCCATCGAGATGCCGGTCAGCTGGTCCAGAAGCTGCCGGGCGGTGGGCCGCCGGTCCGGGTCCTTGGTCAGGGCCGCCGCGACCAGCGACCGCAGCGGATCGGGAACACCGGCGATGTCCGGGTCGCCGTACATGACCCGGTACAGGACCGCGTGGGTGTCCCCCGAGCCGAACGGCGGCTGGCCGGTGGCCGCATACGCCAGCGTCACCCCCCAGACGAAGATGTCGGCCGCCGGGCCCGGCCGCCCGCTGATCTGCTCCGGCGCCATGAACCCGGCCGAGCCGACCATCATGCCCGTCCTGGTCATGGACGTGGCGTCCATGGCCTGGGCGATGCCGAAGTCGATGACCTTCGGGCCGGCGTCGGTCAGGATGACGTTGGAGGGCTTGAAGTCCCGGTGCACGATGCCGGCCGCGTGGATCACGGCCAGCGCCTCGGCCAGGCCGGTGGCCAGGCCGTAGAGCATGTCCGGGCCGATCAGCCCGTAGCTGTCGATGTACTCGGCCAGCGACGGGCCCTCGGCGTACTCGGTGACCATGAACGGCTGCGGCGACTCGGTGTCGGCCTCGATCACCCGGACCGTGCACAGCCCCCTGACCCGCATCAGCGCGGACACCTCGCGCCGGAAGCGGCGCCGGAATTCCTGGTCATCGGCCAGTTCCGGGCGGAGCACCTTAACCGCTACCTGGCTGCCGTCCCAGCCGATGCCCAGGTACACCACGCCCATGCCACCGGAGCCCAGCCTGGCCGTCAGCCGGTAGTGGCCGATCCGCGCAGGATCGCCGGCCCGTAGAGGCGCGCGAGCCAAGGATTCCCTCCCGAAGGGTCTACTGGTGGCCTCTGGGCAGTCCGGGGTACAACTGCGCTCTTCCACTCATTATTACGTAATTGGCGGCCCGATAGTTCAATCTGGCACCGCCGTGTCGGCTTCTACCTGGTGGTATGCCGATTTTCTTGGTCACCGTCCAGGTCGTCCCGCCTAACGGGCCTGGCCACCGCGCCGCGGCGGCTGGCACCATGGCGGCGTGGACTACCTACTGGCGCAGGTGAACATCGGACGGATGCGCGAGCCGCTGGACAGCCCGCTGCTCGCGGACTTCGTGGCGGCCCTGGACCCGGTGAACGCGGCGGCGGACACCGCCCCCGGCTTCGTCTGGCGGCTGCAGACCGAGGACGGCAACGCGACCGCGGTGCACGCGTTCGCGTGGGACCGGGCGGGGAGCGCCGGCGTCCTGGTCAACATGTCCGTATGGGAGTCGGTCGAGGCGCTCGCCGCGTACGTCTACTCGGACACGCACCGGCAGGTGCTCCGGCGCCGCCGCCAGTGGTTCGAGCGGATGGCGGAGGCCCAGGCCGCGCTGTGGTGGATACCGCGTGGTCATACCCCGACGACCGGTGAGGCCGAGGAACGAGTGATCCATCTCCGGGAGTTCGGCCCTACGCCGTACGCGTTCACGCTCAAGGAGCACTTCGCGCCGCCGGACGCGGCCGGCTCCGGCCCGATCCGCAGTCCGGAAGAGTGGACCTGCCCTGCGTAGGAAACCAGTTACGGCGCCGTGTATCACAGACGCCGGGCCAGGACTCCGTCAGTTCAGGGGGCTCAGGACCGTCGCAGGTCCTGGTTCGGCGGCGGAAGTCACAGGGGGCGCGCTCAGCGAGGTCTGTCCGTGCCGCCGGGGAGGTTGATGACGTGGTAAACGACAACTCGCCCGGCGGTCCTTCAGGCCGCCCTGCAGGCTCCGACGGCCCGGCAGCGGATGAGCAGGAAGACATCGTCGTGACGCCGGGCGGTCCGCGCCCGCGACGCCTGGTCACCGGGGTTGGCCCTGGTCAAGCTGTCCATTTCACCGATCGAGGGGGCCAAGTCGTGACAGCTAACGATCGATCCAATCAGAACCCGCCAGACGAGTTCGTGCTCACGCCAGGGGGATACCGGCACAAGTCGCTGGTGCACCCGGTCGAGGCGGGGGTCGCGGTCGATGTCCAGGCCGACATGATCCGCCTGAGGAACGTCGAAACCTCGAACGTGATCGAGGAAATACCTCCCGTTCCGACAGCGCCGGGAACTGTTCCGGCGCTCGGCAGCGGGTGGATCACGTACTGCTACTGGAACAACGGGACCGGCACGCCCCTGTCCACGTTCAAGACGATGTGGCAGGTGCCGCCTCCGCCCTCCGTCCAGGGTTCCAGCGAGGTCGTATTCCTGTTCAACGGCATCCAGAACTCCGGCAACAATTTCGGCATCCTGCAGCCCGTGCTGCAGTGGGGGGTCTCGGCGGCCGGCGGCGGGCCCTACTGGTCGGTCGCCAGCTGGTACGTGACGTCAGGCGGCCAGGCGTTCCACACCAACCTGGTGCGGGTGAACCCGGACGACACCCTCATCGGGGTGATGAGCCTGACCGGGCAGTCCGGCAGCTCGTTCAGCTACACCTCGCAGTTCCAGGGCATCACCGGCACCCTGCTGCCGGTGCAGAACATCGCGGAGCTCCAATGGTGCAACGAGACGCTGGAGGCCTACGGCATCAACACCTGCGGAAACTATCCCGACACGCCGATGACCGAGTTCACCGAGGTCCACATCCGCACCGGGGCGAAAGTCCCGCCGGTGAACTGGACGCCAGTGAACCAGATCACCGACTGCGGGCAGCACGCGGTCGTGGACAGCAACTCAGCCAGCTACGGCGAGGTGGACCTCTACTACCGCACTGAGCCGGGCGATCAGGGTGTCTGCAGCGTCCGCCAGAACCTGGACGGCCGGCTGGAGGCGTTCGGGGTCGGCACCGACAACGGCCTGTGGCACATCTGGCAGACCGCGCCGAACGGCAACTGGTCCGGCTGGGCGCCGCTGGGCGGCATCATCACCAGCGAGCCGCTGTGCACGCGCAACGCCGACGGGCGCCTGGAGGTATTCGCCCGCGGCACCGACAACGCCCTGTGGCACATCTGGCAGACCGCACCCAACAACGGCTGGTCCAGCTGGGCCTCCCTCGGCGGGGTGATCACCAGCGACGTCAGCATCCAGCAGAACGCCGACGGACGCCTGGAAGCCTTCGTCCGCGGCACCGACGACGCCCTGTGGCACATCTGGCAGACCGCGCCGAACGGCAACTGGTCCGGCTGGGCCTCCCTGGGCGGCATCATTACCAGCTTCCCGACCGTCACCAACGACGCTGACGGGCGCCTGGAGGTGTTCGCCCGCGGCACCGACAACGCCCTGTGGCACATCTGGCAGACCGCACCCAACAACGGCTGGTCCAGCTGGGCCTCCCTCGGCGGAGTGCTCTTCTCGCTGTAGTCAGCGCGCGGGGCGGGAGACCGTCTCCCGCCCCGCGGTGGACTCGAGCGCCGCTCGGACCTTATCGGGCCCTATCGGGCCCTATCGGGAGCGACGTCATGCCATGAAACCGACAGCGCTGGTGTGTGAGACAGTGGCGGCAGGTGCAGGCGGGAAGAAGGGCGCGTTGGATGAAGCCGATGCCGGAAGACTGGGACAGGGCCGTGGCCGTGGTGGCTCACCCGGACGACCTGGAGTACGGCGTCGCCTCTGCCGTGGCCCGGTGGACACGGCAGGGCAAGCAGGTGTCCTACCTGCTCGCCACCCGAGGTGAGGCCGGCATCGCCGGAATGCCCCCGGACAAGGTCGCCCCGCTGCGGGTAGAGGAAGAACGGCGCAGCGCCGCGGTCGTGGGCGTGACCGAGGTCGAGTTCCTCGACTACCAGGACGGGCTGGTGGAGTACGGGGTCGCGCTGCGGCGCGATCTGGCGGCCGCGTTCCGCAGGCTGCAGCCGCAGGTCGTCATCGGGATGAGCTTCGACCTCACCTGGGGCGAGGACGGCCCGATCAATCACGCTGACCACCGGGCTGTCGGGCTGGCCACGCTGGACGCCTGCCGGGACGCCGCCAACGAGTGGGTATTTCCCGAGGCGGGCCCGCGGGCCACCGAGATCAGGGACGCCTACGTGGCCGGCACGGGCGCGCCGACGCACTTCGTCGACGTCACCGACACGATCGACGCGGGCGTCGCGTCGCTGCGCGAGCACCGGGCCTACATTGAGGGCCTGGGCCGCGAGTTCGACCCCGACGAGTTCCTGAAGAACATGGCAGGCTACGTCGGGCTGGGCGCCGGGTGCGAGTACGCCGTCGGCTTCCACCGCTATCCCATGGGCTAGTAGAGCGTCGCCTCTAAAGTTGTGGGTATAGGTGACGGAGTTTGATGCGGGCGTCGGTTGCGGTGAACTGCCAGTCGACCTGTCGCTGGTCGTCGTTGGTTGCTGCCTAAGCACCCCGACCATCCCGACGAGGTAGTCCTCGACGGAGGCCCAGCCAGGTCGAAGCAGCTGGATCGCGAGTGCTTCGACAGCCTTGAGAAGGTTCTTGGCGGGGGTCGCTGGAGTTCGAAGGATGGCGCAGCTCAACGGCGCGGGCTTCGGACAGTTCCTCGAGGCTGACTGGGTGGCAACGGACCGCAGGTTCATCTACGTCAACTTCAACGCGGGATCGACCAGTTCGTGGGACTGGCAGGACATCTCCCGCATCGCTGGTCGCAGGGCGCCGGCATGTGACGCCTCACTCACTCAATCGGCTCGGCGCGCACGTCGACCTTCGCGTCCGCCCGTCAGGGCACCCAGTATCTGCGTCCGCGTCGGCAGGTCGAGCCGACATGACGCACCATCTCGGATCGGCTCACCGGACGCCACATCAATGCCGTCGATCAGGAGCGTGGGTGAGGGGTAGTCGCCCACCAGGACATCCACACGCTCGTTGGTGCCGATCTCGGCCATGCACTCCTCGAGGAGCAGGCGCAACCGTTCGACCAAGGGACAGTCAGGAACGTGCAGAATCTGTACGCCGGGGTCTCGACGTGGGGCGTTCACGTGCGCACCCGGGCCATCGCGTCGTTGAGCGGTCGAACTGGTGGTTCACGAGAGGGACCTCTGTCGACCCGCTCCGCTGGTCTCCTGTTGTGTGCGCGCCGCAGCAAGGAGCGACGTTCGAACTCGTCCAGGCCACCCCAAACGCCGTGGTCCTGCCGGGTGTCCATGGCCCAGTCCCGGCACTCATCGCGGACGATGCACTGCGTGCACACCTCCCTCGCCACGGCTGCCTGCATCTTGGCGCTCAGGGTCGTTCCGGTCGGAAAGAAAAGTTCCGGGTCCTCGTCCAGACACGCGGCGAGCATGCGCCAGTCCCTGGACTCCATCCCGTCGTGGGCGAAGTCGTGTGGCATCGGCGGCTCTCGTTTCATCAGGGACTCACATACCCGCATCGGGCTGCCTCACAGCGACGGGTAGAGCGGGTGGGCCGCCGTCAACGCCTTCACCCGCAGCCGTGCATCCTCGGGATCGACGGCGCCTGTGAGCACTTCGGCGACCAGGTCGGCCACCTCGGCGAAGTCGTCCGCGCCGAACCCACGGGTGGCCAGCGCCGCCGTCCCGATGCGCAGACCCGAGGTGATCATCGGTGGCCGCGGGTCTCCTGGTACGGCGTTGCGGTTCACCGTGATGCCAACGTCGTGCAGGGCGTCCTCCGCGCCACGCCCTGTCAGCGCCGAGTTCCTCAGGTCCACCAGGACGAGGTGGACGTCCGTGCCGCCGGATACAGCGGCAATGCCGGCACGCGTGGCGTCGGGTTCGAGCAGCCTGTGGGCCAGAGTCTGGGCGCCCTGAAGGGTGCGCAACTGCCGGTCGCGGAACTCTGGCGTGTCGGCCAGCTTCAGGGTGACCGCTTTCGCAGCGATCGCGTGCATGAGCGGGCCACCCTGCTGTCCGGGGAACACGTTGGAGTCGATGCGCTTGGCGTGCTGGTCTCGGCAGAGGATCAGCGCCGAGCGAGGGCCCCCGAGCGTCTTGTGCGTGGTCGTGGTGACGACGTCCGCAAACGGGATCGGGGATGGATGGAGCCCAGCGGCCACGAGTCCAGCGAAGTGCGCCATATCGACCCACAGGGTTGCACCGACCTCGTCGGCGACCTCCCTGAAGGCGGCGAAGTCAAGGTGACGTGGGTAGGCGGACCAGCCGGCAATGAGGACTGCCGGCTGGCGCCGGCGCGCGAGGCTCCGCACCTCGTCCATGTCGACCAATCCGGTGTCCGCGTCGACGTGGTACGCGATGGATCGGTAGATCTTGCCTGAGAAGTTCAGCTTCATTCCGTGCGTGAGGTGTCCTCCATGGGCAAGGTCGAGCCCGAGAATCGCGTCGCCGGGTTCCGCGAAGGCACTGAGCACCGCAGCGCTCGCCTGGGCACCGGCGTGCGGCTGCACGTTGGCGTGCTCCGCACCGAACAGCCGTTTGGCTCGCTCGATGGCGAGGCTCTCCACGACGTCCACGTATTCGCAGCCGCCGTAGTAGCGGCGGCCGGGGTAGCCCTCGGCGTACTTGTTGGTCAGGACTGAGCCTTGCGCCTGAAGCACGGCGAGAGGAGCGAAGTTCTCCGAGGCGATCAGTTCGAGGGTGTCACGCTGCCGTCCGAGCTCCCGTTCGACCGCATCCGCGATGTCGGAATCCACCTCGCGAAGGGCAGCGTCCATGGTGGAAGCGGTCGTCACGAGTCGACGTCACCGCCCACCGTGGTGAAGGACTCCACCTTCCGCTCCGCGAGTAGGTGGACTGCCTCGCCGAGCACCCTGCCCTGGAACGCCTCGGTGGCTCGGTGGTCCTCGTAGCCTGATTCGTCGGTGTAGTGCTCGTAGAGCACGATGGTGTCGGGCTCGGTGGTGCTGACCTGGGCCTGGAAGTGCACCATCTTCGGCTCACTACGGTTGCCCGGAGTCATCTCCTCCAGGATCTGGAGGACCTTGTCCCGCGCTCCGGGCTTGGCCTTCCAGGTCGCGATCACGACGTGTCCCATGTGGTCCCTTCCTTGTTAGATGGTGAAGCCGATGGCGCGCAGCTGTTCGCGGCCCTCGGGGGAGATCTCCGCAGGCGTCCAGGCGGGTGTCCACTCCCAGTCGATGCGGAAGTCATCGACGAGCGCTATGTCCCCGACGAGCTCGGTGCGGATTTGGTCTTCCATGACTCCGGTGAGCGGGCACGCGGCCGAGGTGAGCGTCATTGTCAGGATGGCGGTTCTGTTCTCGACGGCGATTTTGCGCACGAAACCGAGGTCGATGATGTTGACGCCGAGATCGGGATCGATGACGTCCAGCAGTCTGTCCCGGATCTCCGGGACGAGCGGGTGACTGTCATCACCACCCGTCGGTGCTTGGGCCGAAGGCACGACCGGGAGCTCTACGGGATCTGCCTGCACATGCTCGGACTGGTACATGCCGGTCGGGACGAGCTCGACGCTGATGTTGCTGGTGACGCTGGTGATCCAGTCGGCCTTGCCGTGTGCCTTGCGTCGCACGCGAACGATGTCTTCCCCGGGCTCGACCCGGCTCGCGGCGACTGTGAGTCCTTTCGGGTCGAGGCCGGCGTCCATTGCCCGGCTGACAGCACGTTCGAGCACGCGGGCCACGGGCTCGAAGGTGCGGCCGGGGCCGTGGCGCAGCTTGGCGGCCGCGGACACGGCGTCGGTCCCGAGAACGCGCCCAAGTGCGTCCCGTGCCTCGGCCGTGCTCACCCGAACCTGGCTCTGGTCCACCGAGATGCTGGTAAATGTCCTCATGATGCCTCCACACGCGCCGACGGCTTGCGTGGCGCAAGCCGGTTGAGTGGGAATGACTCGTCCCTCAGCAGCTCTGGGGTCGCCTGGTGTTCGGCGAAGAGCAGCCGGCGGGTGACGAGGACGTCCTTGGGGCGGTTCAGCGAAATCACCTTCGCGATTCGGCCGTCGCGCAGCGAGAACGCCGAGAAGGACAGCTCGTCGAGGGAGCCGCGGACGACGAGCTCGTCGTCGGGTCGGGCACGCCCGACTTGCTGGAGGGTGTGTTCGTACTGGTCGGTCCAGAACCAGTGCGCCTCGCTGAAGGTATCGTCGATGCCGATCATGTTCTTGGCCGCCGAGATGCCGTGGTGCATGGCGGTGTCGTGGTGTTCCACCCGCAGGTGGCTCCCGTAGTAAGGGTGGAACGTCGACGCGACGTCTCCCGCGGCGAACACGTCGGGGACACTGGTCTGGGAGAACTCGTCGGTGAGAACGCCGCCGTCGACCTCCAGGCCCGCCTCGAGAGCCAGCTCCACGTTGGGGACCGTCCCAGCACCGACGAGCACCAGGTCGGCCTCGATGATTCCGCGGTCGGTGTGCACGACAGCCATCGATCCGGTGTCCTCGACTGACTGCACGACGCTGTGCAGCACGAGCTGGACACCTGCCGCCCGGTGTACGTCGGTGAGCACGCCTCCGAGCACCGGTCCCAACGCGGCCTGCATGAGGGTCTCGCTGCGTTCGATCACCGTGACCCGCTTGCCCATCGAGACCGCCGTGGATGCGGCCTCGCAGCCGATGAAGCCGCCGCCGAGCACGACCACCTTCTCGACGGCGGCAAGCCGGTCACGGATCTGCAGAGCGTCGCGGAGCGATCGCAGGGTGAGCACACGATCGCTGTCGACGCCGGGGATGGGGCGGGCCCGGACGCCGGTGGCCAGCAGGATTCGCGAATAACCCAGCGCCTCACCGGTCGACAGCTGGAGGGTCTTCCCGACAGGGTCGAGGGTGTGGGCCCGGACCCCCAGCAGGACCTGCACGTCGTGGTCGGCGTACCAGTCCTCCGGCTTCATGTACGTCGGCTCCGGCGGCGTCGTCGGGACGAGGAACTGCTTGGACAGCGGCGGACGCTCGTATGGCAGCACCTCGTCGACGCTGACGATGACGACCTCTCCGTCGAAGCCGTGCGACCGGAGGCTGGCTGCTGCCGAGGCAGCAGCCACTCCGCCGCCGACGATGACGTGGCGCTGCCTGGTCATCCGACGTCCACCCGGATCATGCCGTCCTCGCCGACCTCGCACGGGTAGCCGTTGAGGCTGCAGTCGTCGGGGTTGACCCCTTGCCCGCTGGCGGCGTCGAACTGCCACATGTGCCGCACGCAGGTCAGGGTTGCGCCGTCGAAGTCGCCTTCGTCGAGGGCCCACGCCTGATGCGGACACCGGTTCTGGTAGGCCCGGACCTCACCGTCCACGTTGACCAGGAGCACCTTGGTGCCCTGGACGTCAACCGGGGCCATGTCGCCTTCCCACAGGTCGTCGATATGCATCGTCTCGTGCCACATCGTGGTCACTTCCGCCGTAGTCATGCCGATTCCCTGTCCTCGTCGCCGAGAGCCGAACCCGTGAGCGCCTCGCGCGCCGCGCGTGCACCGGCAGCCACGTCGTCCGCGGTGCGCGGGGACTCGGGCAGCGACTCGAGGAGGGAGCCGAGACCTGCCGCGGCGTCGTCGGCCAGCGACGACCACTTGGTCACCCACTTCTCGATGGCCTTGCCGGACTTCGGTTTCTGTTGGATGGCGAATGCGGCCAGGGCCTGGCTCCAGCGGTTGCGGCGCTGGTTGTCGGCGTCGAGGAAGCTCTGCAGCAGCCAGCTGAGGTTGTCCCCGTTGGCGAGGGCCACCTCGCCGAACTGGCGCGTGAGCACGTCGTCGATGGTGGGGAGGAGGACCAGGTTGAGCGCGGTGAACGCCTCGCCCCAGTCATAGGTGGCCAGTGCCGACTCGACGGCTTTGCGCGTCCCCTGCCAAGCGGGGTGCTCCTGCCAGTGCTCACGCTCGCGTTCAGTGCCGATGCCGGACTCCGGGTGCGCCAGCTGCAGTTCGCGGGTGCGGTAGGCGATGGTGGTGTTTCGGCGGAGGAAGTCAGCCGTCGACAGGCCCGCCGGGTTGGTGATGTACGACGTCGGCGCCAGGTAGCCGATGTAGGCCTCGATCTGCTGGAAGCCGTGCACCGCGTACCGAGACGGGGTGTAGAGCGTCCCCAGCAATTCGAGCCACCCGGGCGCGAACGTGGTGTCGGACCCGAGGAGGGCGTACTCCTCCAGAACGCCGTGCACCTTGGACTCCGACTCGGCCTGCGCGTTGACGTACATGCGGTAGGTCAGGCTGTCGGGCTCGCGGAACTGCTCCCAGTTCTCCGCCTGGAGCGGGGACTGGTCGCGGTAGGTGAGGAACCACAGGTTGGGCGGCGAGGATGGGTTCTGCTCGAAGGCGGACGGCCTGTTGTCCCGCATCGTCCAGTTCTGGCCGTGAGTGACGATCTCGTACTCGCTGGGCATCTTGCGCACGTCGCCGAAGGCGCTGAACGTGCGTCGACGCCTGGGCCGGTTGATGCTCTCGTTCATCGGACCAGTTCTCCTTCCGGAGCGTCGCGCTTGATCTTTTCCCAGACGATTTCCTCGCTGGTGGTGATCACCCGGCCTGCGAACGACGACATCATCGTGCCGAAGGACCGGATCTCGTAGTCGGCGCCGAGGTAGGCCCGGAGGGTGTCCTGTGTGACACGGACCCGGCCGTCGCCTTGGACCCTGACGTAGGAGCCGCGGTCGATGACTGCGATCTCCTGGTTCGGGTTGTCGTCGCGGATCGCCGCGATGACGTCCTCGATCTGATCGCCCATCCGTAGGACGGGACCGACGGGGTTCTTCATGACTGTCCCTCCGGGGTGTCGTATTCGACGGCGATGTGGTCGAGCGGGGCGATGCCCGCCTCAGCGACGGTCATCTCGGCGGGCAGCTTCCGCCCGTTGTGGAAGACCACCTTCGGGTAGGGCAGTGCGCGCACCCGCTTGCCCTCGACGTGGTGTGCCACCGCGGCGGCCACTTCGGCCATCGTGTTTGCGGTCGTGACCGGGACGAGGATCTGCACGAAGTCGGTCGCGAAGATGGCATTGAGTGGCACCAGCTCCGGGGCGCGATCCTCGATGCCCAGCTCGATCTGCTGCTCGGTCATCAGCTCGCCTTTCCAGCAGGGACGGCGAGGCCTGTGGCTGTCCGTCCGACGTAGTCACGTGTCCAGGCCGCGTAGTCCGGGTCGTCGCCCATGACCTCGGGCGTCATCCCCATGTAGGCCAGCACGCCGCCGACGTCCATGGGCTGGATCTGACCTGCCAGGAACCGGTCGATCAGCGTCTCGTGGTTGACGTTGTCGCGGTCCTTCCAGAAGATCTGCCGGCAGGCGTTGGTGCAGAAGTGGTACCTCTTGCCGTCGTAGTCCAGCTGCCAGCTGCGCACCCGCCACTTGCCATCACGGGACTGCGTGGCATTGCACGCGGGCAGGTGGCAGGTGCTGCACAGCCACGGCAGCGTCTCCGGCAGCGTGGCCTCGACGTTGTTCGCGTTGACCTGGTCGATCATCACGTCCCACTTGTCGCCGTAGACGGTCTCCCAGTTGGGGTACTTCTCCTGCAGCCACTCGCGCTCGTCCTTGGAGACACCGGCCTTCGGACGCCACCACAGGGTCGGACGCCAGAACCACAGACCCATGTGCAGGCCGTGGTGCCAGGTGTCGAGGCCTTGCATGAACTCGTCCCAGAACCAGGGCTTCTTCAGGCCGTAGTCCTCGATGGTGTGGATGAACTGGTCGATCACCCACTCCTCCATGAACTCGCGGTAGGACTGCTTGCGGTGCTCGAGCGGGGTGTAGTAGTCCATCGCCGGGCCAGTGAGCGCTGCGAAGATGCGGGCCGACCCCCAGAAGGACTTGTCGATGATCCACTGGGCCCGGACCGGGTCGTGCTCGACCAGGATCTCCATGGTCGGGCCGCCCTGCTGTGAGTGCCTGGCCTCGTCGGTCTGGATCGACGAGATCATGTTGGCGAAGTTGACGTCGCCGGACTCCAGCGCGTCGGCAGACAGCGCCACGAACTGAAGGTTGGTGAACCCGGTCTCGAACGTGAACGGAAGCTCGATGGCGAGGTCGACGACGTTGGGCGCTGTCATCATGCCGTCGAACAGGTTCCGCGCCGAGAGCGGCACCCAGTCGTTCGTGTGGAAGGTCTTCTGGGTCCAGTCGTACTGCGGGTCCTTGGCGATGAACTCGTGACCGAAGAAGGTCGTGATCTGCGCGTGCCGCATCTCGTCGAGCTGCCCGAACGTGGCCATGTTGCGCCAAGCCGCGTTCAGGCCGAACCGCGCCATCTTCAGCTCGCCGAGGACGGCCGCGTACTCGACGAGCGCGACGCCTCCGAAGTGCATCTTGGTGGCGGACTTCCAGCCCTCGTCCAGGATGTCGAAGTTGTTGGACCGCTGGAGTGCGGCCTTGACGGCGTACGCCGAGGACTCCTTCTCCCGCTGGGTCGCGACGTACTCGGGGTAGGTGACCTTGTAGGACTCCTCCCAGTTCAGCCAGGCCTCCCGGGGGACCTTTCCGGTCCCGGAGTGCCACTCGGGGTAGATGGCCTCGTCATCGACGTACGTGGGCGTCCAGTCCACGTCGCGGACGAACCCCTGCCATTCCTCACGCTTGAGCAGTGCCATTTGGTGTGATCTCCTAGTCGACTTCGAGGTGTCCGAGTTGCTGGCTGATTTCGGCGTTGTTCCAGTAGCCGGTGATCGAGGTGATGAGGCCGTCCGGGTTCACGGTGAAGATGAACAGGTGCGGCTCGCGGTAGGTGTTGCCGGCGGGGCGCACGAAGCCCCACGGCAGTTGTTGGGTGCCGCCGATGTCCACCTGGGCGACGACGTCGCCCTGGTCGTTGGCGTTGATCGTGTGCACCACGTTGGACAGGTTCGGGAATGAGTTGATGAGGCCGGCCCAGATCGCCTTACCGACCGTCCCGACCTTGCCGTCCGCGCGCAGGACACGCTGCTTGCCCCAGACTTCGAAGGGCGGGTAGGAGAAGTCGGCATTGATGGCGCAGAGCTCGCCCATCCCGTGCACGTCGTGGGCGCGGTACCGGTCGAAGAACTCGATCACCACGGCGGCGTACTGGGCAGCAGTGCGGGGTTCGTGGGCTGTCATGGTCATTGGGTGCTCCTCACACAATCGCGATCTGGTCGAACCGCTTCACCCCGAGGCGGCGGTAGAGCTGCTGCTGGCACCAGTAGGCGTCGATGGCGACGATCCGTCCGTCGCGGACCTCGAAGCGCCACGCCTCGTCTAGATCGAGGTGCTTCTCCTGGTTGATGGCCCCGGCATAGGGGGCGGCCTGGGTGCCCTCCACCTTCAGCTCGGCGGTCAGGACGTCACCGGTGCGCAGGATGCGCTTGGTCGTGACCCGGAGGTCGGGAAAGGCGCGGGCGATGTCCTCGAGGATCTCGCGGATGGCGGCCACGCCTTGTCCGCGGAGGCCGAGGCCGTGGGCCGTGACGCGTACGTCGTCGGCGACTCGGGCAACGGCCGTGTCCACGTCTCGACGGCCGAAGGCATCGAGGAACTCCACGACCGGGTCGTCGCTAGGGGTGGTGGTCACGTGAGTGCTCCGTTTCCTGGTGAAGGTCTTGGTGAGGATGGACATGTCAGGCCGCCTCGGTGGCCGCTGCTGTCAGGGCCTTGATGACGGCGTCGGCCACCGCCTCGGTGGACCCGGGGTTCTGACCGGTGATGATGTGCCGGTCGACGACGACGTGGCTCGCCCAGGCAGCGGGACCGTCGTCGAACACTGCGCCGGCGTTCTTAAGGGCCGTGTCGACGTACCAGGGAAGACCGAGCTTCCCGGGTTCGGTCTGGTCCTCTTCCTCGTCGGTGAAGCAGGTCATGCGGTAGCCGTCGAAGAGCCACTGGCCGTCGGGGCGCTCGGGGGCCGACAGCATGAGCGCCGGGCCGTGGCACAGGGAGGCAATCGGGGCGCGCTTGGCGTGTAGGGCCACCAGCAGTCGGCCCACGTCCGGGTTGTCGGCCAGGTCGACCATCGGGCCATGGCCGCCGGGGGCGAATACGGCATCGAAGCTCGTCAGCTCCTGGTCGGTGAGGCTGCGCAGGTCGGCTGGCTGCTGGAACCCCGAGATGGTGTCGAGCTTCGCCTTGCGCGTTGCCGCAAGGGCCTCGCTCGCTCGGCGCTGGGCGTCGACGGCATCCCGGATCTCCGCAGCGGTGAGCCCACCGGCCAGGTTGCTGTCGTCGCTCAGTACGTCGGCGATCGTGCGGTCCTCGCGCCAGGCCACTTTCGCGGCGCGGCTGACCGCGGCGTGCGCCTCGGCTCGGGACAGTCCCCTGGCCTGAATCGCCTCGGCCAGGCGCCGCGCGGCCGCCAGGCCGAGCTCGGTCGCATGGTGCAGCGTGAAGCGGATGTCGTCTGGGTCCACCGCGAACGTGCGCACGACCGAGTTCAGGTAGTCCTTGTCCTCCTCGGGGTAGTGGAAGAACCAGTTCAGGCCGTAGGGGTCGGCGGTCGGGGCCTGGCCATCGGGGGTCACGACGACGACGTCGAAGCCAGCGGCGACGAACCGCCCGTACGGCTTCAATGCCTCCTCAGCGAAGTAGCCGGTCGGATGCGTGGTGCCGTCGGCCATCGTGATCTCGGTAGCGCTCGAGACCAGGTAGGCAATTCGAGTCATCAGGAAGTTCCTTCGGTCGGGAGTTCAAGGGGCCTTGTGACCGGGGCCACGTCCTGAAGAAAACTCCAACCGAGGGTCGCGCAGTACTTCATTCCTGCTCGATGTGTGTCGATTCCTCGCCAGTTCCTGCGGCGATATCGCAGACCGACGGACTTGTGTCGGGAACCGATTGGATCGGCGCTTCGGCGGGAGGAATCGACCTAGCATTTGGGCTTCTCCAAATCGGAGAGATCACCCCCAAACAAGAGAGGCTTGAACATGGCACGCGTCTTGTTCGCCGTCACGGGATCCCGTCACTGGACCCTCAACGACGGCACCCAGCACCCCTGTGGGTACTGGCCCGAGGAGCTCGCCGTACCGCACGAGGTTTTCGCCGCCGCGGGGCTCCAGATCACGGTTGCGACCCCCGGTGCAGTGTCACCTGTGCCGGACGAGGCCGGCTTCACCCCCGAGATGAACGGCGGCTCGGAGGAACCGGGGCGGCGGTTCCGTGCCTACCTGGACAGGATCAGTGACCAGCTGGCTAACCCGGTGGACCTGGACGAGGTCACAGCCGACGACTTCGACCTGGTGTTCGTGCCCGGTGGGCACGGGCCGATGGAGGATCTGGCCGGCTCCGCGTCGTTCGGTCGCCTGCTCGCCGAGTTCACAACCCAGAACAAGGCCGTGGCCGCGGTCTGCCACGGGCCGGCGGCGCTGCTGCCCGCTCACGACGAGTACGGCTGGCTCTTCCGCGGTCGTCGGGTCACCGGTTTCACCAACGTGGAGGAGGCTCAGGTGGGGTTCGCCGATCGGGCACCGTGGCTGCTGGAGGACCGGCTGCAGGAGGTCGGCGGCGCGTTCGAGGCCAGCGCGGCCCCGTGGCAGCCGCACTTCGTGGTCGACGGCAATCTCTACACCGGCCAGAACCCGGCGTCGTCGTTGCCGCTGGCGCAGCTCCTGCTGACCGCGGTCGCCTCAGCTCACGCCTGACGCAGTGCTGCCATCTGATCGCCCAGGGCCTGCGCGTCGACGTAGGCCCTGGGTGTCGTCCCGAATCGGCTCCGGAACTCCTTGATGAAGTGGGAGGCACTGGAGTATCCGACGGCCCTGGACACGTCGGTCACGCTCAGGCGCCCGTCCAGCAGCAGCTCCCGCGCCCGGTCCAGGCGCAGCTCCTTGAGGAACTGGTACGGCGAGCGCCCGGTGACCTCGCGGAACAGATGCGAGAAGGAGGAGGGGCTCAGGTTCACCTGCTCGGCCATATCGTTGACTGTGATGGGCTCGGAGAAGTGCTCCTGGACGTAGGTGAGCGCCGCGGAGACCGGATTGCCACCCGCCTGCTTGGCAGCGATGTACAGCATCCGCGCGAACTGCTCGCGCTGGAGCACCCGGTACACGATCTCCTGAACGTAGAGCGGGGCGAGGACCCGCCGATCCGCCCCGGTGCCCAGGCTCTGCAGGAACCTGATCACGACACTCATCAGCTCAGAGTCGAGCGCCGAGACCATGCCCTTCTCCGGTACCGGCGCTGTCCGCACGGCCGGGAAGCCGGCCGCGGTTCGACGCTCGATCATGTCGGTCGACACCTTCTTGACCAGCCCGGGGTCGACCTGCAGTACGAACGACAGAAACGGCTTGCGGGGACTGGCCTCAAGGATCTGGGCCTGGAAATGAAGGCTGCTGCTCAGCACCAGGTAGTTGAACGGGTCGTAGACGTAGGTTTTGCCTTCGGCGATCACCGCTTTGCGGCCTTGGGCCACGATGCCGATCGACAGGGACTGGATCTCTTCCCAGGTCGGTTCGGTCGGCTCGTGGAACCGGTAGATCGTCAGCCCGGGCCAGCCGCCGTCATTACCGCCGATCCGAGGCGCTCGTGAGGCCAACTCGGCGATCAGGTCCCCCGTGGTGACTGAGTGCTCGATGTGGGACGTCATCTTCATCCTCCCGACGGGTGGCGGCGACCGCGGTCACGCCGCCGAACCAGTGTATGTGAGCCAGGTCACAGTGCGCATTGCTGCCGTCCAGCTGTGGTCGTTCTCAGCGCGCGAGTGGGGCCGCGCGGTACTGGATGGACAGGTATTCGTCGATGCCTTCGATTCCGCCTTCGCGTCCGAGGCCGGAGCTCTTGACGCCGCCGAAGGGTGCCGCAGCGTTGGAGATGACGCCCATGTTGATGCCGACCATGCCGGCCTCGAGCTCGGCGGCGACCGCCTGGCCAGCCTCGAGGGTGGGGGCGAAGACGTAGGCCGCGAGGCCGTAGTCGGTTACGTTTGCTGTCTCGAGTGCGTCCTGGCGGGTGTCGAACCTGGCGATGGGCGCGATCGGGGCGAAGATCTCCTCGGTCATGGCGAGGCTGTCGCGTGAGACGTCCATGAGAACGGTCGGCTCGAGGAAGTGTCCGGGACGCTCCAGCTGGCTCCCGCCGGTGAGGAGAGCGGCCCCTCGCTGCACGGCATCGTCGATGATCCGCAGGGACCGGTCGACTGCGCCCTGGGTGATCATTGGTCCCAGGTCCGTGTCCTTCGCCAACCCCGGCCCGAGCTTGAGGGCCCGGGTACGTGCCGCCAGTCGACCCGCGAACTTGTCTGCCAGTGAGTCATGTACAAGGAACCGGTTGGCGGCGGTGCAGGCCTGGCCGACGTTTCGGAACTTGGCCGCCAGCGCTCCCTCAACGGCAGCGTCGACGTCGGCACCCTCCAGGACAATGAAGGGAGCGTTGCCACCGAGTTCCATCGAGCACCGCAGAACCCGCTGGGCGGCTTGCGCGAGGAGCAGCCGGCCGACCGTCGTCGAGCCAGTGAAGCTCAGCTTTCGCAGCCGCGGGTCGGCAAGCAGCGTCTGGCTGATGGGGGCCGGGCGCGTGCTTGTCACCAGGTTGACCACCCCGGGTGGCAGGCCGGCCTCCTCCAGTACATCGACCAGGAGCATTGCGGTGAGTGGGGTGAGGTCGGCCGGCTTGAGGACGACCGTGCATCCGGCGGCCAGGGCGGGCGCGATCTTGCGGGTCGCCATGGCGAGCGGGAAGTTCCAAGGGGTGACGAGATAGCAGGGACCCACCGGCTTGCGCGCAACGTGCAGGGAGCCGGTGCCTTCCGGGAGGACGCCCCAGCGGCCGCCGATGCGGACCGCCTCCTCGGAGAACCAGCGGAGGAACTCGGCTCCATAGCGCACCTCTGCCTGGGCTTCGGTCAGGGACTTGCCCATCTCTCGGGTGATCGTGACGGCGACTTCGTCGCGCCGGTCCCACAGCCGGTCATAGGCGTGCCGAAGGATGTTCGCCCGGTCCCGTGGAGGCGTTGACGACCACATGTCCTGGGCTGCGACGGCCGCGTCCAGCGCCCTGAGGGCGTCGGCGGGTCCGGCGTCGACGACGGTGGCGATCGATTGACCGGTCGAGGGGTCTCGCACCTCGAAGGTCTTGTGCTCCTGCGGCGTGACCCAGTGCCCGTCGACGTACAGGCCGGTCCGGCCCTCCAGCGTCAGGGCCGGAACGTGTGCTTCGGCGACAGGCATCTCTTTCCTTCCGGATCCACCGTGATGGGGTGACTTCGAGGGGGGGTTCCGTAGCGGGGCCGGCGATTCTGTGCGCCCACCCCGCCACGGCGCGTGGGTGCTAGACCTGCTGGTGCGGCGGGGCAGTCTTGGCGCGGCTTGTGGTGCCCGCACCAAGGCTCGCCCGCCAGAACGGTGGACAGGAGCCCGAGAACCACGCCGACGAGCAGCGAGGCCAGGCAGCTGACCCAGACCCAGGGGTAAGGGGTTGAGAAGACCCCGCCGAAGGCGCCAGTGCCCGCGGACGTCGGCTCAGCGAGGGACTTGAGCCCGCTACCGACTCCGCCACCTTCTCGGCCCACCCGTCCATTCCAGTGACCAGCCACCAGAAGCCGACAGCGGTAAAGGCCGCCAAGGAAGCGGGCGCGTAGTACCAGTCGAAGACGGAGAGGATGACTGCACCGAATCCCAGGATCCCGACCCACACGGCGATGCCCCAGAAGTCGGGCAGGTCGGCGGTTGCCGGGCTCGCCACCATGAGGACAAGGCCGGCTGTGGCGCCGATGACCGTCGCGATGGCGACCTTGGTGGCGGCCGCCATGTCCGCTCCGGCCGCGAAGAACAGCGCCCAGGTGATGAACGCAGCCGGTGCAACCAGGTGGAAGTTCGCGGGAAGTCCAAGACCGTTGCCGAGGTCGCCGTTATCGAACCAGTGGAAGCTGAAGTTGAGCGAGATCTCGATCCAGGCGAACGCGAGCACGCCGAACGCGACAGCCAGCGGGACTGCTTGCTTGAGTTTGTCGACCATCGGTTGAGTTTCTCCGTGGTAGTGACTCGGGGCGAGCGCTCGCGTCCGGGAGGGGTGTGCTGGGTCCGGCACTGGCTGGGACAGTAGGCGGCGCAAATGGCGGCCCGCTAGGTTCGGCGGACCGGTTCCGTCGTAACCCGCACACATTGGCGCGGATCCCGCTATCAGTCGTAGCTCGGCGGGGCATGGTGCCGCTCGCACACTTCACCTGTCATGGCCGCGGTGGGATGATCGGGGCGGAGAAAGGCACCCCGCTGATGACGCCCTTCATGCTCGCCGTCCAAGCCCTGCTCGAGGGCGACCAGCCCCCGGAACCAGCGACCAAGCCGAGCCGACCTCGCCCGGTCGCGAAGGCCGCGGACACCCACGTCATCCTCCGCTCGCTTGCCGAGCAGCTGGTGAGCGAGGCCAACGCGGTCCTTCGCGGACGCGGTGTTGGGATCAGCCTGGTCGACGACACCCGTCCGGGTGAGTTGATGTTCACGGTGCGACACGGCGATCGAGCGGCGCGCGTGCGGACCGTGGTGTCGGGTCACACCGCTCTGGGCCAGCTGGTGAAGGCCGGCGCGCCCGTCGAGGAGCCGCGCGAGCTCACGTCGGAGGACGAACTGCAAGCGTTGGTGCTCAGTCTGCTCGGAGGCTGACGAGGAAGGACACGATCGTGCAGTACGAGTTGCGACATCAAGTCATCCCCGCCAAGCGGCAGACGTACCAGAACGTCATCGATCGGCTCGGAGACCAGCCGGTGAGCAGGTATCTCGAAGGCACGCTCGACGTGCAGCCGCGCGAGCACTTCCACTACCGGCCCACCTGGATGCCGAACCGCGAGCTGTACGACGAGCGGTTCTCGGCCCTGCGGCTGACCGACAGCTACCGGTTCACCGACCCGCGGCAGTACTACTACACGACCTATGTGGCCGCACGCGCGGGGTTGCACGACGACTTCGGCAAGACGCTGAGCTATCTCGAGGAGCGCGCCCTGCTGGCCAGGCTTCCCGCGGGCTGGCAGGCGTTGCTCTCTTCGATCGTGGTGCCGCTGCGCCACTACGAGTCCGGCGCCCAGCTGGTCAGCGTCGCCGGAGCCCGGTTCGCCTACGGCACCTCGCTGGAGCAGTGCTGCAGCTTCGCGGCATTCGACCGGATCGGAAACGCTCAGATGCTGTCCCGTGTCGGGATCGCGCTCGGCGGCGGCACGCGAGACGAGCTCGAGACGGCCAAACGGGCATGGGTGGACGGTGCGCACCTTCAACCGCTCCGCCGGCTGGTCGAGGAGATCATGGTGCTCGACGACTGGGCCGAGAGCCTGTTGGCCATCGATCTCGTCGACTCGCTCGTGTATCCCCTGGTCTACCGCGGGCTCGACGAGCACGCGCTGCTCGGCGGAGCAGTCGCCTACAGCTTGGTCGCCCAGCACTTCAGCGCATGGTTCGCTGACCAACGCAAGTGGATCGACGCGCTAGTCGCCACGTGGGCCACGGACCCGGAGCACGCGACGGCCAACCGAGCGGCCCTAGGTCACGTCCTCGCGACCTGGGCAGGGCGTGCCTACTCCGCGGTCGCGGCCCTCGCCGCCGCTGTCGACAACCACCTGCCGATGGCCGAGACCAGCGCCGCGCTGGCCGCGACGGCTGAGTCCCGGCGGTCCCCGTGGGCCAGTCTCATCGGAGGTGCTGCCTCGTGAACGCGGCGCTGCGCCCCGTATCCATCGACCTCCAGGAATCGGAGGAGAACCGCGCCCTCATCGAAGCCATCGAGGCGGACAACCCGGAGGTGACGACCCGTCACCTGCCCGGCCTGATCAAGCTGCAGGCTCCGGGTCAGATCGTCATCAACCGGGAGAGCGTCGAGGAGCGGCTGGGTCACGAGTGGGAGACCGGTGAGTTCCAACTGGCCATCGTGTCGTACACCGGCAACGTCTCGGAGTGGGACGACGACCAGATCATCGTGAAATGGGAGCACTGAGATGAGCACCGAGTCGCCGAGCGCGGCTCCTCGGAAGAAGCTGCCGCTGAAGGAACGGTATGCGCTGCTCACCCGCGACCTCGACTGGGAGCCCAGTTACGTCGACCGTGAGCAGCTGTACCCGTTCACACGCTACGAGGGCATCAAGATCCACGACTGGGACGGCTGGCAGGACCCGTTCCGGCTCACCGTGGACGCGTACTGCAAGTACCAGGCGGAGAAGGACAAACGGCTGTACGCCGTGCTCGACGGGTTCGCACAAGGCCAAGGACATCTGACCCTGTCCGACGCCAGCTACCTGAACTCGATCAAGCTGTTCATCCAGGGCGTGACCCCGCTGGAGTACGCCGCGCATCGACACTTCGCGTTCCTGGCCCGCCACCTCGAGGGCCCGGCGCCCCGGTTCGCGGCGCTGTGCCAGAGCATCGACGAACTGCGGCACACCCAGACCCAGATCCACACGATCAGCAACTACAACAAGTACTACTCGGGGTTCCACAGCTGGTCGAAGATGCACGACCGGGTCTGGTACCTCGCGATACCGAAGTCGTTCTTCGACGACGCCATGAGCGCCGGACCGTTCGAGTTCCTCATCTCCATCTCGTTCAGCTTCGAGTACCTTCTCACCAACCTGCTGTTCGTGCCGTTCATGAGCGGCGCCAGCTTCAACGGCGACACACCCACCATGTCGTTCGGATTCTCCGCACAGTCCGACGAGAGCCGGCACATGACCCTCGGCCTTGAAGCCATCAAGTTCCTCCTCGAGCAGGACGAGGACAACGTGCCGATCATCCAGGACTGGGTCGACAAGTGGTTCTGGCGGGCCTACCGAGTGTCAGCGTTGGTCGCCGCGATGATGGACTACATGCTTCCCAAGCCGGTGATGAGCTGGAAGGAAGCCTTCGAGCTCTACTTCGAGGACCAGATGCTCGGCGGCCTGTTCCCCGACCTGGACTTCTACGGCATCCGGCCGCCGCGCCACGTCGACGATGCGATCGCGGAGAAGGAGCACCTGTCCCACCAGGTGTACAAGATCTTCCACAACTTCTCCTCCGTCGCGGCCTTCACCACGAAGACCCCAGACGACGCCCACCTCGACTGGCTCTCCGAGCAGTACCCGGACACGTTCGACACCCACCACCGACCAACATGGGAGAAGCACCAGCGCGTCGAGGCGGGCGGAAGACGCATGTTCTTCCAAGGCTTGCCCCAGCAGTGCCAGGTGTGCCAGCTCGCGATCTCGTTCACCGAGAAGGACGACCCGGGAAAGCTCTCGTTCAGGCGAAGCGAGTTCCGCGGCGAGACGTTCCACACCTGCAGCGACGGATGCAAGTGGATCTTCGACCGCGAACCCGAGAAGTACGTCCAGGCATGGCTGCCTGTTCACCAGATCCTCAAGGGCGACTGCGGCGGCCCGACAATTCCGGATGTCCTTGCCTGGTACGGGATCCAGACAGGAGACAACGGCGAGTACACCGGCTCCCCGGACGAGCAGTTCTGGCGGGCCTGGCATGACCCGTCGCTGAAGCATGGAGAGTGACATGAGCGTCAAGGCCCTGTACGACTACGACTTCCCCTCGATGGACCGCGCCGAGGTGTTCGACGACGACGTCCTGGTCTACGTCCACTGGGAAGGCAACCCGATCTTCTGCTCCGCGGCCTGCTTCCGGGTCCCGAAGACCATGCCGTTCGGCGAGTTCGTCACCAGCTTCGTCGTCCCCTGGGCAGAGTCAGACCCCGACTTCGACCCCGAGAGAACGCAGCACTGGCGACTCTTCAACGACCCGCTCGACGTCGCCGACACCAAGTCCCTGGCCGATCTCGGCATCGGACACAAGACATTGCTTACCTTCGCCGCCTAACCGCTGCGCGGGGGCCCGGGTCCGGTGAACCACCGGTCGCACACCACGAGGAGATGAGCTGCAACGACGAGACACACCGTACGCGTCGAACCGCTCGGCACCGAGATCACCTGCCGGGACGACCAAACCGTGCTCGACGCGTGCCTGCGCGAAGGCATCTGGCTGCCCCACGCCTGCACCCACGGCACCTGTGGGACCTGCAAGGCCATAGTGCTGGAAGGCAATGTCGACCACGGCGACGCATCGCCGTACGCGCTGCTCGACAGCGAACGCGAGGAAGGTTGCGCCCTGATCTGCGTCGCCAAAGCGCGCAGCGACCTGGTCATCGAGGGAGAGATCGACGCCGAGGAGGGCGTCGAGGTTCATCCGGTGCGCGACTACACCGGAACCGTAGAACTGCTCGACGAAGTCTCACCCGACGTTCGACGCCTCTTCATTGCGCTCGACCGGCCGTTGAGTTTCAACCCCGGGCAATACATCCAGCTCGTCATGCCTGATGGAGACTCGCGTCCGTATTCGGTCGCGAGCACACCCGCGACCCCTGATCGAATCGAACTGCATATCAAGCGCACACCCGGTGGGGCGTGCACCGACGGCTGGGTGTTCAAGCATCTGGCCGTCGGGGAGGCCGTCTCGCTGTCCGGGCCGTACGGCCGCTTCTCGTTCCGCCCGTTGCGGCCGGCACCCGTCCTGCTCCTGGGCGGTGGCACCGGCCTGGCTCCGCTGAAGTCGATGGTCCAGGACATCGCGGAGACCGGCGGCGAACATTCGGTGATTCTCTACCACGGCGTCGCGACTCGGACGGATCTCTACGACCACGAGCTGCTCGAGGCATGGGATGCTGAATATGACTGGTTCAGCTACCGCCCGGCGCTCTCCCGCGACGAGTGGAAGGGCCGCAGCGGCCGTGTGCCGGCGCTGCTTGCCGAGGACTATCCCAGGGCATCTGGACACACCGCCTACATCTGTGGCAGCCCCGCAATGGTCACCGACACCCTGAGGGCGCTGATGAAGGCGCGCCTGTTTCCGCGTGACATTTTCCGCGAAGACTTCTTCGACTCGAGAGACAGGGCGAGCGGCGCTCACATCGTGCGCAGTCCTCTGATCCGCCGCTGAGCCGCGCCGCCAAGAAGACTGAAAGGGTGACTTCCTTGCGGTGGAGGTTCCATGCCCGGTCGTCGCGTGGACCGACCAGACATCAGCAAATGAATCGGTTCGGGGACAGACTTGCACACTCCCTACTGCATGTTGTCCGGAGCAAAACAGGGGGAAAGGGAGAGTGCAAGAACTCGGTCAACAGTCAACGAGGTGTGCGGCCCCCGATTTTCGGTCCAGATCTTGTGAGAATCCAACTAAGGCGCCTTCAACTCGGCAGGTCCGCGCGCGATCAGCCGCATGTGCGTGCTCTCCGTGCAGTTCCTAGCCGTGAGTCATCCGGTCGACCTGGCTGTCTATGCCTCCGCTGTCGCGCACGAGTTCGGTATAGATCCGGCCCTCGGTGAAGGATCCACCCTCCACTTCGAAGATGTTGACGCCGACGAACTCCATGGGTGTTCCGTCCGTTCGGGTGCCGGACATTCGCCACTCCATCCAGACCGTGCTTCCGTCTGCGACCCGACCGAGAAGCTCGGCGCGAAGATCGGGGATGCTCTCGAACAGCGCTGCGAAGTTCGCTCGGACTTGGTCTCGGCCGAGGACCTCCTCGCCACGGCGAGCGGGTGCTCGGTCTCGATAGTCCGGGGCAAAACATGAGATTGCGGCCTCGAGATCGTGATCAGTAAGCGCCTGGGTCCAGCGCTCCACGACTTGCGCAGCATCGGTGGTCATTACCCAAGGCTCCCATCGCTGGCGTGATCGGTGAATGGTGAGGTGCCGTGCCGTCCGGGACGACGCGCGACTGTGGCTGCCTTCCGCGACCGGGGGCGACAGTCGCGTGGCCACGCGCGATCCACGGTCACGCCAGCCGATCCTCCCGCCCGAGGACGACCTGCGTGTCTAGTAGAGCGTCGCCTCTAAAGTTGTGGGTATAGGTGACGGAGTTTGATGCGGGCGTCGGTTGCGGTGAACTGCCAGTCGACCTGTCGCTGGTCGTCGTTGGTTGCTGCCTGCCAGGCGGCGAGTTCGGTGTTGAGTA
>WNGJ01001052.1_pt1 | contig 26605 bp, 21 predicted proteins | sample 5400611 | NCBI WGS metagenome assembly WNGJ01 (sample SAMN13153375, study PRJNA577476) | soil metagenome | isolation source: 40 cm soil or saprolite under Garry oak tree replicate 1 | place: USA:California | collected 2016-06-15
CAATGCGCCGCGCCTGGCGGTCGCCCTGCCGCCAAAACACAACTGCTGCCAAGGCCAAAGCCGCAGCAACCACCCAGGGAACCGCAGCCCACCACCAGCGACGCGCAGGAACTCTGTGCGCCCGTGATTCGCGTGCCACTGCATCCATGAGCCGCTGGCGCGCCCGGAGTGGAGGCGTGGGACCAGCCGTCGAAAGCGCCAGCAGCGCGACGTCTCCACGCAATTGCTCCAGTTCGCGGTGGCAGGAGGCGCACTCCTCCAGATGCCTTTCCAGCGCGACTCGCTCCTCGCCCTGCAATGTCCCCAGGGCATAGAGCCCGAGGTCCTCCGCGAATTGTTCGTGTACATTCATGCAAAAGCCTTGCGCAAGCTCAGCAATCCGGCGCGAATGCGAGTCTTTACCGTTCCCAGCGGCTCTCCCGTTCTTGTTGCAATTTCGGTATGAGTCAGTCCTTCAAAGTAAGCCATTTCCAGCGCGCTGCGTTGCGCGGCAGGCATGTCGCCAAGTACGCTTCTGATCTTCTCCATGGCGCGAGCCCGTTCCGTATCTCCGGCCAGGTCTGGTTCCACTGAAACGACCACATCGGCGATGTCGGCTTCCGGACGCCGCTTGCGCAGCGAATCAATCGCGCGGTTCCGGGCAATCACCGCCAGCCACGCTGCCATGTTCCCGCGACTGGAATCGAACACTCCCGGATTGCGCCACAACTGCAAAAACACTTCTTGCAAGACATCCTCAGCGGCTCCCGTATCGCCCAGCACACGAAGAGCGATTGAGTACACGATGGAAGAATAGCGGTCGTACAATCTACCCATCGCGTTCCCGTCGCCGGCGCGTATCGCCGACAGCAGCGAAACGTCTGGCGAACCTCCTTTTAAGTCAGCGCTGGACAAACGGGTATCTCTTCCTCTCTGAAGAACGGTTGCAGGCCGGCGCTAGATTGCAGAGTAGTTCCAATCGGCTACGAAATCCATTTCTGGCGCTACCCCGTACTTAAGACAAGCGCGAGCAACGGGCATGGCTGCCGCGAAACCATAGCAGCATTCTCGTGTTCTGAACAAGCTGCGCACGCGAGTTCGGCATTTCAATACGGCAAAGTCCACCAAACTCCACTCTCTACGAGGAAATACCTATGAAGAAGATGACACTAATCGTGGCTCTCGCCCCGGCGCTGTGCATGCTGGTGCCTTCTGGCTTGTTCGCGTCCAGCCATCGCGAGGCACCGATCACGGCACTGGACCGTACCGCGGACATCACCGACTGGTACGCCTTTGTCAGCTATGACCATCCCGATCGGGTCACCATGATCCTCAATGTAGACCCGTTCCTCGAGCCCTCGAACGGTCCCAACTACTTTCCTTTCGATCCCAACGTGCTTTACGAAATGAAAGTAGACAACAATCAGGACGGAGTGGAAGACATCACCTTCCAATTCCGCTTCAGCACTCAGATCCGGCAACCCGATTTGTTCACCGGATTCGTGGGCGGCATCGCCGGCCTTCCCCCGATTACCGCTTTGGATGGACCCGGCTCGGAAGGCCTGAATCTGCGCCAGACCTACAGCGTGACCATGGTCAAGAACGGAAAGCCCACCGACCTGACTGGGGGGAAGACTCTATTCGCGGTTCCTTCCAACGTCGGTCCCAGAACGATGCCGGAATATGAATCACTCTTCGGCCAGGGAATTTACGAACTGGGAGGCGGAATGCGGGTGTTTGCCGGAACCGTTGACGATCCATTCTTCATCGACCTCGGCGCGGCTTTTGATTCGCTGAATTTCCGTATGGGAGTAGGTGGCGTACTACCTGCGAGCGAAGACGCTGACGACACCCACAATTATGCTCCCGATGCGGTGGCAGGTTTCAACGTCAATTCTATCGTCCTCGAAGTTCCCACCAAAATGCTGACCGTGGATGGCAAAACTCACGGTGCCGGAGACAAACAAGCGGTCATCGGAACCTATGGAGCCACTTCCCGCCGCAAACTCACCATACGGCGCTCCCCCGATCCTGAAATGAATAAAGGGACGTTCCAGCAGGTACAACGCGAAGGCAACCCACTCATCAATGAGCTGATCATCGGCACGGGTTCCAAAGACCGCTTCAGCATGGATGAACCCGAGAACGACGCACAGTTCGCTAACTTCTTTCTGAATCCAGTGCTGGCAACCGTCTTCAGTTCGATCGGCATTCCGGTCCCGCCCCCACCGCGAACCGACTTGCTGATTCTCGGCCAGTACATCGCACCGATCTGTCCGGGCTGCGGACCAAACGATGCAGGCCCCGTAGCTGACCTGCTGCGACTCAACACCGGCATTCCTCCAACTCCGGTCGGCAGTCAGAAGCGGCTCGGCTTCCTGGCCGGCGACACCGCTGGCTTCCCCAACGGACGCAGGCCTGTGGATGACGTGGTGGACATTGCGTCGCGCGCAGTGGCCGGCATCCTGGTGGATCCGGTGAAATTCGGCACGCGAATCGGAGATGGCGTCCAGACCAATCCGGAAGGCTTGCCCGGCACATTCCCCTACGTGGCCCCGGCCAACAACGGCCGTAACGGCCACCATATCGGCCCCGGACAGGTAGGCTGCACCGGACAACCGGACGACATTTGCCCCGTCCAGTAGTTCAACTCGTGGCCGCTGCTCCTTCACAGCGGCCACTGCTTTCGAGTGTTGCAGTGAGAATTTGGCCCGAAGCACAAGAACGAACTTACACGTCGAGGAATGTCATGAAGAAAACTCTTACCCTACTCTTGCTCGTTACAATCTTCGCGACCGCGCAAACCAACCGAAATGTACCAAATCTATCCCCTGCCGAGCTCAGTATCGCGGCAGCCCAAAAGCAAATTGAAAAGAAACCCACTCAATGCGCTGGCTATAACCAATTAGCGATGGCATTGGCACGCCGCGCCCGCGAAACCTCAGATGTCAAGTTTTACGCCCGGGCGGAGGATGCTCTAAAAAAGTCCCTCGAACTCGCTCCCAGAAATCTCGACGGCGACAAGGTCCACGTCTGGCTGCTGCTGGGGAAACACGAATTCGCCGCCGCTCTGGACGTAGCCAAGGCGCTCAACAAGAGAGTGCCCGACGACGTCCTCGTCTATGGCTTTCTCACTGACGCCAACGTCGAATTGGGAAATTACAACGACGCTGAGAAAGCCGCTCAATGGATGCTCGATCTCCGTCCCGGCAACTTGCCCGGTCTGACTCGCGCCGCGTATTTGCGCGAACTCTTCGGCGACATCGATGGCGCTTTCGAATTCATGGATATGGCCTACCAGTCGACTCCACCCACGGAAGTTGAAGATCGCGCCTGGATTCTAAGCCAAATGGGTCATCTGCGCTTGACCGAGGGGAAGACTGATCAGGCTGAAAAAATCCTGAGGCAAGCTTTGCTTTTATTCCCCGGCTATCACTATGCCCTGGGAAACCTTGCCAAAGTTCGTCTCCAGCAGAAGCATTACGACGAGGCTATAGACCTACTGCAGCAGCGTTACCAGGTTGCACCGCATGCCGAGAATCTTTACGACTTGGCCGAAGCCCTGGAAATAGCCGGACGAGCAAGCGAGGCGAAAAAGGCTTTCGTCGAATTCGAAGCTAAGTCTCTCCTCGAATCGGTCAGAGGAGATAACTCCAATCGCGAACTGATCTTCTATTACGCCGATCATGCACGCCAGCCGGCGAAAGCTCTGGAAGTAGCACTACAGGAATACGGCCGCCGTCACGACGTTTACACGCTCGACGCCTACGCTTGGGCACTCCATCTAAACGGCCAGGACGCGGCAGCACGCAAACAGATCGAAACCGCATTGGCCGTGGGAGTTCGCGATGCTAGGATCTTCTATCACGCTGGCGAAATCGCGCTGAAGCTCGGCGATCACGCCACCGCTGAACGCTATCTTCAGGATTCAGCCGAATTGAATGCTCCAGGATCCGAGCGGGCACGAACGGCGCTGGCCATGCTGACGTCCCCAGCGCAAAAATAGGGAAGTTGAATACTACGTTCCTGTCCGTGAAGTGGCTACCCCGACTTTCGACATGCTTTTGTTTTGCAGCCTAGGTGCTTCGGTCGCGGCAGCCGCATCTGTCGTCTCGGGAACTCTCACTGATAGACAGGGGCGTGTTGTAGCGTCCAGCCTAGTTTCCCCATTGACTGAGACCTTTACTCAGTTCTACAAAGAAATTTTTCCGGTTAAGGGAGGAAGTGGAACGTTGGGAAGATGCCTGGTGCCGTTGGAAATTATATGCAGGACTTGATTTATTCCCGGCCCGGCGCCGGGAGCACTTTATGAACTAGAACGGTTGAATCCGGCCACTGATGCTGGATATAGGAAATATTAGGTATCACCACTTTTAACCCGCGATGTCGGTCACCCCGCACTGAGTCGCAGGCTCTGTTGACTCCGCCATTAGATACAATCGCGACAATCATGGCCGTGCTCCCATCGGAGATGTATGCTCTGGACAATTCTGAGCATCATCGACTCCGAGCAAGTGATTCACGAAGCTTTGAAAGCCGGGATCTATTTTCGTGGCTGATGATCATGAAATCGTTCGTCGCGGTATCTGCTTCCTAATAATGTCTCATTGGCTGGGAAATCTGCGGTGAAGCTGGTGACGGCCGCGAGGCAAGGTTTCACCGCTGTTTCCGGTGGAACATTCAGTGTGCCCGCACGACGTCTACGACTGGTGGATCGAGAAATACGGCCGCAACCTGGAGGCTTTCTGGCCCGTCGTGGACACCGAAATCGGCCGCATGGGCATCATGATGGCAAACGAAGGATCGTATCCCGAGAATGCGCGGGCGCTGGCCCTGAACGGAGCCGAGGTTGTGTATCGCGCCTCGTACCCGCACCCCGCAACCGGAAATGAAATCTTCGAGATCCAGAGCCGGGCACGTGCACTCGACAACAATATGTATATTGTCGCCCCTAATCTCGGGACTTATTACCTATTCCCCGAGGAAGTCACCCCAATCGACACCTTCGGCGGACGCTCCTTCATCATCAACTACAAAGGCCAGATCGTAGGACGCCAGGAGTACGGCGGAGGCTCAACCTATGTGGCGGGAGTGATCAACATTGAGGCTCTTCGCGACCACCGGGCGCAGGCGCAGTGGGACAACTGGCTGAAAGATCTGCGTACCGAACTTTATCAGCTGCTTTACGAAAAGCCGATCTATCCCAGGAACCTATATCTGAAGCGAGAGCCCATGAAACATGCTGAATACCGCCAAAAAGTAATCAAGCGCCAGATCCGGCTTATGCACGATCGCGGCATCTGGAAGAAGCCGGAACGCTAGTCTAGCCACGGATGTCAATGCCGGTGGTCCGGCGCCGAGAGATCGAGAAGATTGCCGATCAAGTCAAAGCAATTCGAGCATGGAACTCCGCCAATGCCCGATGGACTCGGAGTGGGAGAAACCACGAACGCTTTCTAGACAACTCTGACGCCTGCCAATACACTCTTTAGTATTCGCGGCGGGCCATTCTGCCGTATTCCTATGCGACTTGTCACTTTCGAAAATCCGGTCCGGCAGGCACGCATCGGAGCCCTAACAACTGACCGTCGCATTGTCGACTTGAATTCGGCCTGCGCTCTGTATTTGCGTGACGTCGAGGGCGAAAATGCTCATGTCCGTCTTGCCGACGCTTTCGTACCAGCGAACATGCGAGCGCTCTTCGAGGGCGGCGACACAAGTCTGGAAGCCGCTCACAAGGCTTTTGAATTTGCCTTGCATCTGCAAAACGGTGCGGCTGGGCCCCAGGGTGAAATGATCTTTTATGCTGAAGACGAAATAAGACTCAAGGCGCCAATCATTCCAAAGAAGTTTTTCCACACCGCGGGAAACTTCCGCGAGCACCACGAGGAAGCCACTCATGCCGGGTTTTCCCACCCCGTGATGCCATGGATCGTGTTCTTCCAGAACGTCGACGCCATCATCGGTCACGACGAGGCCGTAGTTTATCCCGAACACCTCACGCAGGAATTGGATTACGAGCTCGAACTCGCGGTGGTACTGAAGAAGACCGGTAAAAACTTCACCCCAGAAGAAGCCCGCGACTACGTTGGGGGTTACGTCATTTTCAATGATATTACTGCGCGTGATATCCAGCGCCGCGAGATGAAATCCGGCGTCTTCAGCTTCTGCAAAGGCATTGATACCTTCTGCCCTTTGGGACCATGGATCGTCACCGCCGATGAAATTTCTGATCCGCACAATCTCGCTATGGACCTACGCGTCAATGGAGAGCCGCGCCAGCGTTCGCATTCCAGCAAGATGTCAGTCAAGATTCCCGAAATTCTCTCGCACTATTCGCCCATGGGCTATAGCGCAGGCGATGTGGTTTCGACGGGAACGGTTTCCGGTGTCGCCGCTTTTTCCGGCGATCCCAAAGCCTGGTACTTGAAGGTCGGCGATGTCATGGAATGTGAAATCGAAAACATCGGCATCTTGCGCAATCGCGTTATTTCGTGGGAAGAAGCCTACGGCCGCAAGCCGTCGGTATTAGCAAAGCAGGAAGTGCGCTAGGTTCGAAGGACCGGCTGCAGTCGTAGCCACGCGGGGCACTGGTTTAGGTTGGCATTCCGCCGGCAACGAGTTTGCATGCCCAGATCCTCCAATAAGTTTCAACCATGATCACGAACTCCCAAATCTGGGTCAGCGACCTTAACTCACGGCCGGAAATTCGTTCCGCATTTCGATCCAAAACCGTCCGTTTCTACGACACCACGCTTCGCGACGGTGAGCAAACGGTCGGTGTTGTTTTCTCCCCCCAGCAGAAGGTGGACATCGCTCGCCAGTTGGACGAGCTGGGCGTGAGCCGAATTGAAGCCGGATTCCCCCGAGTCTCAGCGGAAGACGCCGAAGCCATCCAGTTGATGTTAAAAGCGAATTTGAAAGCCGAGCTGTGGGGCTTCTCGCGCGCCGTACGCGCCGACGTTGAGGAACTCGTCAGACTCGGCTTGCGCGCTTCCATTGTTGAAGCGCCTACCAGTGACATCAAACTCAGCGCCTATGGCATTTCACGGGAGGAAGTCCTGCGCCGGGTCGGCGATGCGGTCTCTTTCGCAAAACAGAACAGCATCACTGTAGCCTTCTTTGCCGTGGACGGCACCCGCACCGACCTCGACTTCCTGAAACGTGTCTATCTTGCCGCGATGGACGCGGGCGCCAAAGAAATCGTGGTGGTTGACACCATCGGCGCCTGTGGACCGGAAGCAGTAGAGTTTCTGGTGCGCGAAGTGTGCGCATGGGTTGGCAAGGAGGTGCCTGTTCACTTTCACGGTCACAACGATTTCGGTATGGCTACTGCCTGCGCAGTTGCTGCCGTGCGCGGCGGCGCTTCATGGATCCAAGGCACAATCAATGGCATGGGTGAACGTGCGGGCAATGCCGATATCTGTGAGATTGCGCTCGCACTGCAGTGCCTTTATAACGTCCCAGTCGATTTGAAGCTGGGCAAAGTGCGAGAAGTTTCGGAAGTGGTCCGGAAAGCGGCGAATTACACGCTCGAAGCATGGAAACCGCTAGTCGGCGAAAACCTTTTCATGCGCGAAAGCGGCGCCGTAGCCAGCCAGTTTCATATCCCTGAGGCGATCGAGCCTTACTCCTCGGAACTCGTGCACGCCCAGCGGAGCATCGTTCTCGGGAAAAAAAGCGGACTGGACAATATCGATCTCAAGTGCAAAGAACTCGGCCTCTCAATTACGCCAGAGCACCGTACTGCGGTTTTAGCCGCTGTGAAAAAGCGGGCCATTGCCAAGCGTGGGTTACTAAGCGATGAGGAGTTTAGTAAAATCGTGAGAGGATCAACCGGACACCCTGGCTAGTTCCCAGATTCGACAAATGACGGTTCCCTGATTCGCTCTCCTGTCTGTGCTCTGTGGCTATTTCCTGAAGTGCGGCAGCACTGCCTCGCCGAAAAGTCTGGCCTGCCCTGTGCGGTCATCGCCCCAGATTTCCAGCATGATGTGAGTGCATCCAGCCTCACGGTATTCTTCAATGCGTTGGATGCACTCCTCCGGCGTCCCTGCGATGGGGAAGACCTTACGTAAAATCTCGTCAGTAACCGCCTTGGCTGCGGCTTTGCGCCCGCCTTTTTCCATGGCGTCAGCTACCGGCCTTAGCTCGTCGAAGGTTAGGCCTGCGCACTCGAGTAGCACGTCGGCGGAGCCTCTAATATTTTGCACTTTGTTAGCCAGGTACATTGCGGCCTGCTCACGAGCACCTTCCTTCCCTTTAATAGAGTCGCGTCCGATGCTCCCCACAATTACAGATCCCAGCACCAGCTTCGAGGCGTCCTTGCCTGCTTTGCGCGCGCCCTCTTCCATGTTCTTACGCGAGTAGCGCACAAACTCAGGGGTTGTAATGCTGGCCGTCAAAAGCCCGTCTCCAACCGCACCTGACATCTTCTGCAGAACGGGTCCGGTAGCCGCAACGTAAATGGGTGGTACTCCGCGTGGCGCGTGTGCATCCCTTTTCAACGGAGGAACGGCGGCGGCAAAGACTTTTCCCTGGTAGCGGAATTCATCTCCGTCGAGCACTCCTTGCACGATCTCGATGCTCTCGCGCATTACCGTCGCCGGCCCAACCTTCTCCCCTTCTCCCTCACCAATTTCTTTCATGAAAATCTTGGACGCGCCTAGCCCCAAAAGAAACCGGTCGCCAGCCAGGTCCTGCATCACACGCGCTTCCATTGCGATCTGCACCGGATGCCGGGTGTAAGGAGAGATGATTCCCCATCCCAGTTGAATACGTGCGGTCTCATGCGCGATCACAGCCAGGATTGCGGTTGAAGAACGCGCTTCAAAGGAATGCTTGCGCCACCAGGGATACGCTTCCGCAATCCAGAACGTATCGAATCCCGCCTGTTCACAGGCCTTGGCCATGGCCACGGTTTCGCGGACCGGTTCCATGCTCAATTGCAGCACGCCGATGTTGAATGGAAGGTTCATCAGTTCCAGGTAGCTCCCGGCTTGTAACGTTTGGCTGTCAGCATTCTGCTTTCAAATTGTTGGGACATTTCCTAGGCTTCCGCGCTGCTTTAAGCGGGATCGCTCCAGGAACACTCCAGCCCTTTAATCAGCTCCCACAGGGCTTTATTTAGTGGTGTGGGCACTCCGACCTTCTTGCCCCACTGCACGATTGCGCCGTTCATGAAATCCACTTCTGTCTGACGTTTCGCAAGCACGTCCTGCAGCATGCTAGCTTTGTGCTTGCCTGGAGCGGTCGCGCCTTTTTGCACCAGTTGACGAGGATCACCGTGGAGTACAATCCCCAGCTTGTTCGCTACTGCCTCACCTTCGAGGATGAGATCGTTGAACAGTTGGTTTGTAGGCTGAAATCGTGTGGCAGCTCCGTGATGGAGCAGGGTGAGCGCTCCAACCGGATTGGTTGCCGCGTTAAAAATCAGCTTGGTCCACTGCGCCCCGCGAGCGTCTGGCATGGCGATAGTATTCATTCCCGCGCGCGTCATTACCCCCGCTAGTTCTTCGACCTTGTCCATCGGAGTCTTACTCGCTTCGAAAGGACCAATCCAAGTGTCTCCTTTGATGTCATACCCGATGTGACCCGGTGCGATGGGATGTCCAGCGGGAAAGGTCGTGCCACGGATCACGTATTTCACGTGCTCGGCGATGATTTCCTCGTTACCGACGCCGTTTTGGACTGAACAAACGGCACTCTTCGTGTCGAAGATGTGTTCTGTCTGTGCAATGGCAGGTCTTGTGTGGATGGCCTTGGTCGCAACAATACCGTAATCGCAGCGCGGCAATTCTTTCGCATCGCTAGTAGCATTCAGCCGGGCTGTGAAGTCAGCCGCTCCTGAAAGTTTCAGGCCGTTTGTTCGGATTGCGTCGGTGTGTTCTCGCCAAACATCGTAAGCCCAGACTTCAGCCTCGCCGGCTTTGGCAAGGTGTGCAGCAAACAGGCTGCCCACAGCACCACAGCCGATCACGCAAATCTTCATTTATTTTTTCCGCGTCCCTTGATGTTATTTAGTCCCATACCGCTTTTCAGGCGGGATGTGCCAGCTTTATTTGAAACTTCAGGGTGCGACATTCTCCTTCGTCTCTTGCCCCGTGAAAAATCGCCATGGAACGTCGGCCAGACATTCGCCCTCGGCTTTCCCAACGCGGTACGTGTCTTGCGTGTAGAGGCAGACCGTGCCATCCTGATCCACGACCTGCGGGTGGAGTGAAAAAATCATGTTCTCCTCAAGCGGCACATCGCTGTTCGCGCCGATGGCGGGGTGTTCAATCATCGTCGTTCCAATCGAATGTCCGGAGAGGTGTCCGAGCGAGAAGCCGTGTCTGGCAAACGTTTCCGCCACAACTCGATGAACACTGCTTGCCAGCTCTCCTGGGCGCATTAGTTTCCGCGCAGCCTCTAGTGCCTCGGGGTAAGCCTCGGCCATTTTCTGTGTGGTCGGACTCAGTTTGCCGCGTAGCAGCGGACGAGAAAACTCAACCCAGTAGCCGCCCGCGCCAGTGATCTCCAGTGAGTAGAGCAGCAGGTCATCACCCGCGACGGCGCGTTGGCCTGGCACCTTGAAGTACGCCTCAGCCTGCCCGTGTGCACCGGAGAGAACGATGTTCATCATGCGTGGGCCAGCCCCGCGAGCAAAAAAACGTTCGACTGCGGGCGCCATAATTTCCGCTTCCGTCTTGCCCGGCTCGTATGCATCCACCAGCGACCAAAAACCTTCCAGGATGATGTCCATTGCGTCGCGGACTTCGACGAGTTCCTCTTCACTCTTAACCGCTCGCGCCATGTCGAACTCAAAGTCGAAAGGCACGAGTTCCAGAGGCGCCTGAAGCAGTTCGCGATAGTCACGCACGGCCATGATGAAGTTCATGCCGTATACGCCGACGCCTTTCCACCTGCACTGCTCGGCGCGGTCGCGTATCCATCGGCCGGGGACATCCGGCCAGACCTGATCTTTAACCCAAGGCTTGGCTTTGTCGCCGATCCAGCGGGCTTCGCGAGGAAAAACCAGCGTGGGCTCGCCTTCAAAAGGCAGTAGAACATACACATAGCGGTGTACAATCTCGAACCCCGACGCATAGAAAACCGCCCCCTCGAAGCCGGCGTACTGATTGCCGCAGATAATCAGGGCGTCCAATCCAGCGGTCGCCATGCGAGAGCGAACGTTCTTGTAACGACGATGAATTTCCGTTTGACTCGGCAACTCTAACCTCAGGGTTAAGCCCCAACTTTGGATTTAGCGACGGCGACTGATGCCGTTCTAATGCGCACCGCACAGCTCCGCGGCAGTCAGGGCGTAGATTTTCGTGATGTCCACCAATGTTTTGATACTGACTTTTTCTCCTTCGGCATCCCGCGGGCCACTCGATGGCCCGTAATTCACGGTCTCAATCGCGTAGCGGGTCATCACTGAAGCGTCCGAACACCAAAGCACGACATCACGCTTGGGTGGTTGTCCCATGACTTGCTGGTGATTTTTTTCGATTGCCTGCACCATCGGGTGATCGGCGCTGATCGTCGCCCCGGGAACGGAAACATAGGTTTCGAATTCCAGGCCATAATCTGGATAGTGTTTCTTCAGTTCAATAAATAATTTTCTGGCTTCGCGCCGGGCCTCTTGCATCGGCATGTTCGGAGGCACTCGCAAATCGAGGAACAGCTCGGCTTTTTCTGGAGTTCGACTGACCCGCCAGGGATGGCCGCCACGAATGCAGCCCAGGTTGGCGATACCTTTATGTCCGCCATGAGCCGTACGACCTTCCCAGCCCGGAATCCATTTCAGTACGTCATCCAGAACATCGTAGAGGCGTCGAATGGAATTGTTCTCCGAACGCCCTTCAGCAAAAGCGGTGTGGACGTACATGCCGCTGGCCGAAATGCGAACCCAAAGCGATCCATAATGCTCGAGGATCACCTGCATGTCGGTCGGTTCTCCCAGGATGCACATGTCAGGCAGTACTCCGTGATTGACGAGATAGTGCGTGCCTACCCCGTAGCCACGGAATTCGCGGCCGCGAAATTCTTTCCATTGCGTCTTTTCGATTTCTCCGACGACGGCGGCCAGAATGATGTCGCCATCGAGTTTCACCCCCGCCTTCTGGAGCGCGCGCACCGCGTGCGTGTAGCAGATCAAAGCCCCTTTCATGTTGTAAATGCCCAGACCGTAAATCATCCCGTTCTTGATAACGGCGCGAGATTTATATCCGATACCGGTGAGAAATTCTTCCTCGCCGGAGTTCGACGTATCCATGTGGCCATTGAACATCAAGGATTGGCCGTTGCCGTCGCCTTCCCAGCGGGCGATCACGTTGGCACGTCCTTCTTCGACTTCCTGCCAGGTGACCTGGAGACCCATGCTTTCCCAGAGCGAGCGCATGTAGTCAGCCATCCTGCCCTCATGCCCCGTCGGGCTGGGAATATTGATGACGTCACAGCACATGGAGACGAGAGATTGCTCGTCGATCTCAGCAAAGACCTTTTCCGCCACGGGAGGAATCCGGCTGATGGTCGTCTTACGGGCTGCTTTCAAGATAAGGCCTCTTGAGTAATTACGTCCGCGCCAATCGAAAATCGTCGGGATATGCGCACAGTTTCTCGTTCCCTTTGTCGGTAATCAGAAAATTGTCTTCTAATCGCAAGCCTCCGCCGCCTGGCCAGTAAATGCCGGGTTCAATGGCGAGCACCATGCCTTTGCGAATCGTTCCCGAACCTGCCTGGTGCGCATAGGGAGGTTCGTGCGCCCGCGCTCCCACACCGTGGCAGATGGGATGCGATGGTTGTCCAGGATAACCACCTTCAGCGATACGCGAACGGATCAGGCGATCAAGATCAGGAAAACTGGCGCCGTCGCGCGCGTGCTTGATTCCCTCGCTGAAAACTTTCAGCAAGAGATCAAGCAGCTTGTGATATTCGGGCGTGAGCTCGCCTGGGCAAGCATTCTTTGTTAGATCAGTCCAGTAGCCATCCGCACAAACCCAGATCTCAAAAAGCGTTGGTTCGTTTTTTTGAATCGGACGGTCGCCAGTCGCGGTAAACGTCGCAATACCCTTTCCCGACCACACCAACGTGAACGCCCGCGCCATTTCGACCTTCCCTTGATATCCAACCCCCAGCCCGTGAACGAAACCTTCGTACATGCCGCCCACTTCACTTTCTTTCATTCCCGGCCGCATGTGTTCGCGTGTGTGCTCCATTGCCAGGGTTGCCAGTTCGTTGGCTATACGCATGCGCTCGATTTCCTGTGTAGTCTTGATGGAGCGAGCTTCGTTAAGGAGCGGCGTAGTGTCAACTACGTGGCCAGAAATCTTTCGGAAGGCATCAAAGAAATTCTGAGTGGGTGTGGTTGGCTCGCCAACCATACGATCGGCACTCTGAGTACCCATGTTGAGTTCCACGGCGATCTTGTCAGTGAGACCGTGCTGCTTGAGCACTTCGAGCGCGAGATCGAGGGCCCGATACTGCGGTGGACGCGGATCCCGCTCGTCATACCCTTTGAACAGGCGAATATCTCGTGTCCAGGAGTTGCGCTGGGCATCGGCAAGCTGGGGTTCAAGAGCTATGAGACTGGGATCGCCCTCGCGTGGGAAGACGACCGCATCGTATCCCTTCATGCACCAGTAATTGGTGAGATAGAGAACATTATCTGGGGCGCGAACGACCAAGGCGCTTAGATCCTGATCCTTCATCAGGGCGCGGACACGGTCGAGTTTTGTCTGGTCAATAGGCCAGGGCATAATTCTTTTCGTTAACTTCAAGTTTGAAACTATGTCTCTTCTCTCGTTCTAGTCTGGTGCACCCACCGGCTGATTCTCATCTTTGAAGTTCCACGCAGCTTCCTTTCCTTTGATCAACCGATAGACAACGGTGTGCAACGGAGCGGGCACGCCGACACGTTGCGCTTCACGGGCGATCGCGCCGCTCAGGAAATCTACTTCAGTCGGAAGTTGGTGACGGACGTCGTACAGCATCGATGGCGGATGGTTGGTCATGGCGCCAATTTTGTTCATCTCCCAAGGATCTTCATGAAGCTTGATTCCTGCGGCCACTGCAACTCGCTTGCCTTCTTCGATCAGTTCATGAAGCACATGTCCGAGATCGGACAATCTCTCCTCGGCGGCGAAATGTGGCGAATGCGGCAGGCCCGTAAGCGCCGACACACCATTCACCGATGAATTAAAAATGAGCTTGGACCACTGGGCAGGCCGCGCATCTTCAAGAGCTTGGGCTTTTAATCCTCCCGCAATTATCAGTTCCGCGGCTTCTCTGACCACAGGAATCGGAGTGTTGCGAGGTTCGTATGGTCCCAGCCAAGTGGCAGTGTCCAATTCGTACTGCACATGGGTATCGCTGTGACGCGTGCCGCTCATGAACGTCGTGCCCCGAATGACCAGGCCCCGCGTGTGCTCGGCAATTATCTCTTCGCTGCCCAAGCCGTTTTGAGCGGAGATGACAGTGCCCTCATTGAAATGTTTCCCCGCTTCGGCGATGGCTGCTTCTACCTGCGTTGCTTTTGTAGCGACGATACCAAGGTCGAAATCCGGTAGTTCCTTCGGATTCGTCGTCGCCTTTAGCGACACGGAAAAGTTGTGCTTGCCGGAAACGCGCAGTCCCTCGCGATTTAAGGCACGAGCATGGTCCGCACGCCTGACCAAGGCCCACACTTCAGCCACACGCGCGAGATGCGCGGCATACAAACTGCCGATGGCGCCGCAACCGATAATGCAAACCCGTTTCATCTTTATGATGATGAAGCTAAGAACCCTCACGGCAGGCGGGAGAACACCAGTTATGATGCTCGCGCTCCAGCTTCACTAATTTCTCAGCCTGGCAAATTTCCTTTCCCACCAAGGCCCGAAACAAACTATCTGCATTATTGAATGAGTCCTCAATGATGATGCCACTTGAGAACAGCGCATCCTGTAAGGCCGCGGAAATTGTATGGATGGGAGCTGCGCCCCCTTCTCCCATACCTTTGGCGCCGCTGTAGCTGTGTGGTGAAGGAGTTTGAATATGACCATATTTGATTTTTGGCATGTTCACGGCGGTGATGGGCGTGTAGTCACTGAAAGTACTGGTCAGCATGTTGCCGACGGCATCGTAAGCACAGTTCTCCAGAAGGGCCGCGCCAATTCCGTGCGCGGTCGCGCCGTACACCTGTCCTTCAACGATGGGTGGATTGATCACCGTGCCGCAGTCGTCTACCGCAACGTAATCGAGAATCGTGGGAATAAAAGTTTCACGGTCCACTTCAACGACAGCGATGTGTAGTTGCGATGCATACGTTAATGTCAGGTTGCCATACTTCTTTTGCTTGTCCGGAACTTTGAATGGCGCACGCCAGATGTAGCGGCAGTTCAGTGTGATGTCATACATTTCAGGAGGAAGCACGGCACTGTTGACATTGACAATGTTGGCCAGCCCCCAATAGTTGATTGACCTCCCTGTTTTCTTGGCCCGAAGTTCGGGACCCTGCGCGCCCACGCCGAACTCAACATCGTCTTCCTCGGTTTCAAGCACGAAGGCCGCCAGGCGTTGCATCTCGGCCTTGAGTTTCTGGGCCGCGCCATGAACCGCAGACAGGCCAGAGACTGCAAATTGGCTGGCATAGGTTCCGGAAAATCCGGTGTGGACGTTGCGCTCGGTATCGAAGCCGGTGCGCACCGTGATCAAATCTGGCGGGATGTTCAATACGTCTGCTACGACCTGAGCCGCGGTCGTCTCATGTCCCTGGCCCTGCGGACAGGAACCAACCGCGACCACAACCTCGCCGTAGATATCCAGCTTACAGTTGGCGCCTTGCGAATTGCCTGAGAACGGCGCCCCGGGATTAACGATCTGTGATTGTCCAAAATTATTAGTGCCAGAATCAAGCGTCGTACCAATGCCGATGCCAATTAGCCGGCCTTGCTTTCGGGCCTCAGCCTGGTTTTTCTTCCACTCGTCCCAACCGATGAGTCGCTTGGCCAGTTCGAGCATCCTAGGGTAGTTTCCGGAGTCGTAAACGCAGCCATTCGGCGTAGTGTAGGGAAATTCTTCGGGGCGGACGTAATTGCGCGTGCGCATTTCGTCGGCGGGGATGGCAAGTTCGTGCGCGCAAATATCTATGACCCGCTCCAGGAACCACAGATGCTGCATCCGGGAATAGCCGCGGTTCGGTCCGACCGGGCACTTATTGGTCACGGTTTGAGTGAAATCAATGCGCGCGTTCTTGAATCGATAAACGCCGGGGAAAACTTGCGACCAGATCACGCATCCGAGAGGTTCGTAACGAGGATAAGCCCCACAGTCATCAATGTGCCGTGAGGTAATGGCGGTGATCACGCCATTCTTATCAAGAGCCACCCGCGTGTCACGAAAGGTGCGCTCATTACCGTGCGCGCTAGAGGTCATGTGCTCGGAGCGTGTTTCCACCCATTTAATGGGCCTGCCACCAGCTTTCTTTGAAGCTAACGCAACCACCGCCATCTGCGGATAATTTGTGATCTTTATGCCAAAGCTGCCGCCGATGTCGGAAGTCTGCACACGAATTCGGTCGATATGCACGTTGAGATGTGCGGAGAGAAACTGGATGGCAAACGAAGGAAAGGAATTGTTGCAGGAGTAGTAGATGTGATCGTCTTTCTGATTCCACTCACCGATCACAACGTTATTCTCGAGCGGCGTGCTGGAGAAACGATGAAAATGCAGCCGGTCTATATGAACGACGGAGGCGGCATCCTGAAAAGCCTTTTCAACGTCACCGTATTCGAAAACGCCATTCCAGATCTTGTTGGTGCCGGACTCCTCGTGCAGGATGCTCTTGTCCTCCAGCGCCTGTTCGGCATCCACCACCGGTTCCAGCGCTTCATATTCGACGTGAACGAGTTCAGCGGCATCGTCTGCAATGCTCGCTGATTCGGCAACCACAGCGGCCACTGGTTCTCCCTGATAGCGAACTTTGGAGACGGCGAAGGGATAATCCCGGACTTTCGAGTCAGGCCCGATTTCGATGAAGGGTTGGGTCTGCGAAACAATTTCCTTTCCAGTCAGCGCACAGACGACTCCGGCCAGAGCCTCAGCAGCGGAAGTATCGATGCTGATGATGCGTGCATGAGCGTACGGCGATCGAACGAAGCGCAGGTAAGCCATGTCGCGCAGCTTGATATCATCGGCAAACCTCCCACGGCCGCGGAGGAGGCGATCTTCTTCTTTTCGCGGCAGCGCTTGGCCAACCCACTTTTTTTCTTCAGAGCCAGGTTTGATGGCCATGACCTACGCCCCCGTCTTGTTCTGCGCAGCCAATTGAATCGCCTTGAAGATGTTTTGATAACCGGTGCAGCGGCAGGTATTGCCGGCAATCGCCTTGCCGATTTCTTTCGCGCTCGGCTGTTTGTTATGTGAAAGCAGTTGGTAGGTTGAGATCAACAGGCCCGGGGTGCAATAGCCGCACTGCAGGCCATAGGCGTCGCCAAAGGCCTTCTGAATGGGATGCAGTTGCCCATCTTTCTCCAAGCCTTCCACTGTGAGAATCTCCGCGTCATCGGCCTGAACGGCAAACACCGTGCACGATTTCACCGCTGCGCCATTCATCAGCACGGTACAAGCTCCGCAATACGTCGTATCGCAGCCAACGTGAGTACCGGTGAGATCTAATTCCTCGCGCAAAAATTCAACCAACAGCATACGCGGCTCGATGTTTCTGGCGTACGCCTTTCCATTCACGTTCACCTTAAGCGGAATTTTCTCGATAGTCTCAGGCATAGATGTGGCTGACCTCGACTTGCTCGCCCCGCGCACGTCGCACTGCAATCTCAATTGCGCGCTTTACCAGCGCGAGCACCAGCGCTCGCTTATACCCAGCCGAACCGCGCATGTCCGGCTGCGGATCAGCAGCATTGCGAGCAGCTTCCGCCGCGGCGGCGATGGATTTATCGGTAAGCTGCTGCCCGCGGAGTGCGGCTTCAGCGGCGGTCGCTTTAATGGCAGTAAGGCCGACACAACCGAGCGCGATGGCAGCCTCTTTGCAAACGTCACCCTCCATCGCAACACTAACCGCAGCACTCGCTGTGGGGTACACGGGAGCAGCACGTTTGAAGGCAAGGTACGCGGCCCCGGTTCTTTTCGGAGGAATCTTCACCCTGATTTCGCTTACCAATTCGTCATGCGCAAGTACTGTCGTATAAGCGTCGGTAATGAATTGATTTAGCGGGACTGCGCGTTCCCCTTTGGGCGAGAGGCAGCGAACTTCGGTACTTTGGGTCAGCAAAACCGTAGCCCAATCCCCACTGGGATCGGCTTCGGCGATAGAACCACCGATAGTGCCACGATTCCGCACCTGCACGTCGGCAATCCCCGCGGCACAATCATGAATGATCGGAAGCTTGGCTGCTATTGCGGAGTCCTCGATTTCGGCATGACGGGTGAGGGCGCCGAATCGTAATGCGCCGTTTTCTTCTTTGATGTAGGAAATGTCAGGAATGAAATTCAGATCGACGAGGTGCCGCGGATTAGCGAAGCGCAGTTTCATGAGCGGGATAAGGCTCTGCCCACCGGCCAGCAGCTTGGCCTCGTCGCCGATTTGCGTGATCATGGTGGCTGCTTCTTTCAGCGAACTCGCACGGTGGTAATGAAATGGTCTCGGGTACATTCCGTTCTCTTATCCCGGCCGCAACCATCACACGTTTTGGTTGGGCGATCAGCTTAACAGAGACTGACCACTACAATTCAGGCGCTCTGACGCGCAAATCCAATGGCAGCGGCCAAAAGCGCCATAATTACCAGCGCCGACCCACCCACCGCTAACGCCGACGGAAAAACTCCGCCACGGTTGACGGTCTGTAAAATCACTCCCAGTGGAAAACCCACGGAGCCGGCCAGAAACGCGACCGCGATCCAGAAACGTATGGGCTCGCTGAACCTCACCCTGTCGAATGCGATACCCAATACGATCATCAGCATGGCAAGGCCGATCCAGTGTGAGTGCACATCCACCTGGCGAACATAGTCGTATTTGACCCCCGCATAGGTATCGATTGCCTCGTGAGCTTCGGGCAAACGTCCTTCAGCCGCGTGGACGAACGAGGTGGCCAGGGATCCGCCAATGCGGTCTAACGTCTGGTGCTCGACAAACACCGCGTAGTACAAACCGTAAAGCATTCCGATTGCGGCGAGCGTGACACCGCCGAAAATAAGCAACTTTCTTGCGCCGCTCATCGAGCATCTCCCGAAGGGGCGTCCAGCGTGCCGCGGTAGCGTAGAACTCCGATCAGCATACCGATGAGGGCGATGATCACCATCAGGCCGCCGAAATCCGCGATTCCGCCGGCAACGAGACCGAATTTCAGCTCAAGCAGGACGAACAGCGGCAACATTATCGACCCGATGAGAAGCACCTTAACCCAGCGCCTTTTCCAATCTTCACTGAGAGAAACATAGGGTTGAATAAACGAGAGAAGGATTGCAAGCAGTCCGAATTCGATGATGTGCGAATGTGCCGCGATATTGACCGCTTTCTCGCCGGCAAGATTACCAAGATTCGTGACTTGGTTTGCTGTTCCAGGCGAGTTTCTCGCCGCCGCTTCGTCTATCATGACGTGCAAAATAGTGGCCTCTTGCGCTTCGTGTCGGTAGAGGTCGGCCGCAGCGTACCAGGCGCCGTGCAGAAATCCGAGCAGCACCAGTACGGTTCCGCCACTCAACAGAATGCGACGCGACCAGGAATTATCATGTTGAGAATCGATCTCAGCGGTACCGCCTCGGCCGCGCGCGTAATTCCACAGACCCCAGGCCTCGCCCAGCAGTGCGATGATCAGCAGCGCCCCAGCGGAATCGGCGACAATGCTGGCCCAACCGATAACAGAAAAAGGGCTGTAAGTAAGGCCAACATAATGAATCAGAAAGATACCGACGGGAAGCAGTACGCCGCCAGTGATGAAAAAGACGGCCAGCAGTTTCTTGCCTGGAGCAGAGAGAGCGACAAACGGCTGCAGCAGTGCGAAAAGCAGCGCGAGATACCCAGCGTCGATCATATGGACATGCGCGTCCACTTTGGTACCGCGGTCTTCCAGTAACCCTCCGAGATGCGCGAATTTATCCTTTACCGCCGTGGGGTTTTGCGCAGCAACAGCCTGCGTGGCGGCAATCAACGCCTCACCTTGGGCTCGGGCATTCTGATGTAGAACGAATACGGCAAAAATGTCGCCGAATAACATTCCCCCGGCGACAAGCACAATCCCACCAAAGATCAGCAAACGCCGCGCGCTCATGGGCGCGAAGATTGGGGCGGCAGTCGATGACATCGCTTTGCTAGCCATGTTTTACGGATGCTTCAGTTACATTCACAGTCTTAGTTCACTGCCGCTTGTGCTGTTGTTGTTCAGAGTGCGGGAATCATGTGCTTTGCGAGCGGGGTGTGTCGTAATGCTCTTCCAGTGGTCCAGACCACCTCGAACATCTGACTGGGTGACGCTCATGAAAGGTTGGTTTTCCCGTGTCGGCGAAAATCTCGAGCAACGGAGATGGAGCAAAGCGTTTCGGCCCCCACAGTTACCACGTCAAACGCAGCGCAAGCTGAATCTGGCGCGGGTTGAATATCGCCCGCGGCGTCCCATACGAGGGGTTAGGCGAGCCCTCGCGGAAGGAGCCAGGGCCGCAACCTTGCGCCGCTGGATCGCTGGCAAAATTGCAGAAATCCGCTGCCCCGTACGCGGTATTGAAAAAGCGGATATTGAGCGTGTTCAACATGTTGAAAGCCTCGGCAGAGCCTCCAGGTTTATCTTTTCGGTGAAATGGAAAGTGCGGGACGCGCGCATGTCCACACTCTGATAGCTGTCGCCTTTAAACGTATTCCGAGGTTCAATCCCGACCCGATCGTTGTTGCCGAAGATATCCCCGTTGGCGTCAAAGCCCGCAAACTTGGTGAAATAGTGCGGTGATTCCAGGCTCACGATCGTCGCCAGTTTCCAACCGTTGAGGATCGGGCTGAGATGCGTCGGTCCCTCGAGAGTGGCGTTGCCCACAAAGCGGTGCGCTGCGTGATCGGCGGAAAGCGCGCGCTCCCGATTAAAACAGCAACTGTCTTGCGGGATGAGCACAAAGCTGGGATTGGGACCGTTGTCGATGCCCTTCGACCAGGTGTAGCTGAACCCCCACCCCACGTGATGACTCATTCGCTTGTTGAACGTGACCAGCAAACCATCCCACTGCGAATCCCACTTCGAATCAGCTTCGAAGTCGACCCCGAATGGAGGAGTACGAATTCCCGGGATGACGCCAAAACCTGTTCCCGGCAGGCAATCTGAATTCGGGAAGGACGGACAATAGTAATTCTTGGGACCGACATTTCCCTTCGAATCGTGCACCAAGTGCGCTGCGTCGAAGAAAACCGGGTTGGGATCAGGTTGGTTCACGTTGTAAAAGCTACCCAAGTGTATGCCGCGCACGTGCATCCCAGTGATGTCCAGGGTGGCGTCCTTGAAAGGCTGCATCTCAATACCCAGACTGGCCTGGGCACCATAGGGAGGCTCGTGGTTCTTGACGAAGCGGACGATCACTGCATCCAAGGCCGGACTCGGATAGATGGCCGTGGTCGAGGCGGACGGCAACAAGGCGGAGAGCGCGCCCGCCATGATGAAAGGATCCGATCCGAAAGCGGAAAGTCTCGTTTTTGCGTTCAGATCGTCCTGGATGTTTTCGCGTCCCGGGTACTTCGACAAGCCGCCGCAAGAGGGGATCTGGCACATCAACAAGGGTGAAGGAATTTGGCCGTGGAAAAGTCCCGCACCGCCGCGAATGACAAAATTGCCGTGGCCTCCCGGCGCGTACGAAAAACCCGCGCGCGGGTCGAAGTTCTTTAGGGGATTGTTAATGGCGGCGCTGGGCCAGGTTTCGCCCTCCCAACGCAGTCCATAGTTGAGGGTCAGCCGATCGGTGGCGCGCCACCGGTCCTGGATGTACAAGCCCTCGTAAGTGTGATCCAAGGTTCCTTTCGCCTGGTTGCGTACTGCGGAAGAAATGCTCGTGCCCTGGTAGACGGAAGTGTCAAACGAAGGTTCGTTGAAACCCGACGCTGCATCGAAACGCTCGAAAAAAATTACAAACGGATGTGGCGCAGTCCGCCCAAGCACCTGGCTTACAAAGTCCGTGCCCAGGAAGGCCGGCAAGTTCCCGAAGTCCGCCTCAAACGGATAGAACAGAGGGAATGACTCGGTCGTACTCACCCGATTGAAGTCTCCGCCGAAACTAAAACTGTGCTTGCCAAAGGTCTTGGTCACGCTGTCCACCAGCTCGAAGCGACTTTCTCCATAGAAATCAGGATTGCCGCGGTTTACCCCCATAGTGAAGACATTAGAAACTTCCAGGTGGGGCTGAGTGCTGACCGTGGGAAAATCGAAAAAGCGGTGAGCATATTGCACGCGAGCTTCGTTCACCAGGGAGTTGGAAAATACCGAAACCAAGTTTCCGACAAGCGATTGGTCGCGAAAACTGTTGTTCTTAAACCCCGAAGGCAAATCGAAACCATCGTTTAATGGTGAAAGATTAGTAGAGCGCTGGTCATTGAAAAAGTAGCGCACGAATATGGACTGCTTTTCATTGAACGAGTGGTTGAGCTTGAGCAGGAAGTTGTCGTAATCGATGCCGCGGGTCACGTCAAGGTTCTCGGTTGGCAATCCAAAAACATTTGCTTTCACTTGGTTGATGGCGTCGATATTGGTCAAGACCGTCGAATTATAGAAAGGCGACTCGGTGTGGCGCTGCCCTTCGTAGTTGCCAAAGAAAAAGGTGCGATCCTTTACAATCGGCCCTCCCAAAGTAGCGCCGAACTGGTTCTGGCGCAGCTTGTTGAAGCCTTTTGCGGCCAACGGGCTGAGGGCATCCATAGCGTCGTTGCGGAAATACTCGTACAAAGCGCCGTGCAGGTCATTGGTTCCGCTCTTCGTGATGATGTTCACAATGCCGCCCACGGCTCGTCCGAACTCGGTACTGTAGCTGCTGTTGATGACCCGGAATTCCTCCACTGCCTCCTGAGAGGGAGTAGTTTTTTGAATGCCGGAAGCGGTCGACATGTTATCGGCTCCGTCGATGGCGACGAAGTTGTAGTGAATATTTTGCCCAGCAAAGGAGAGCTTGGTCACGGGTTCGATTATGACATCTGTACTACCGGAGGTTGTATCGCCGATGGTGACGCCGGGGGCGAGCAGGGCAAAGTCAATGAACTGGCGCCCATTGACCGGTAAATTTTGAATCTTCTGCTCATCAATGACCGAGCTCACCATCGTGCGCATGGGTTCGGCAACCTCGCCCACGTCCTGTACTGTGACTTGCTCGGTAACCTGGCCAACCGGCAGAGTGAAGTCCAGGTTACCCGCGGTCCCAATATCGAGATGAATTTTTTTCGCGGCTGTCTGGAACCCCGGCTTCTCTGCCGTTATCGTGTAGTCTCCCGAGGGAAGCAGCGTGAACTGGTAATCTCCGGTTGCACTGGCGGTTGTGGAGCGGGTCAGCCCCGTATCGGGATTGACGGCCGTGACCGTCGCATTCGAAATCGCAGCACCACTAGCGTCATATACCCGGCCTTGGATGCTGGCGGTCACTACCTGCGCTTGCGCCGGCAGAAGCAATCCCGCCACCAGTGCGACATTTAGCGCCCAGCAGAGCACTTTCAACACCACGAGCGCCGCTGAGTGGCCGAGGCCAGTAATGGACTTCCCTTCATATCCTGCAATCCGGTGAGGCTCCATTGTTCCTCCCTGTCGCTCTCGAAGCGAATACCTTTACCACATCCAAATGTCTATGTCACCAATCTCCGGTTCCAGCACGAATGCTGTTTTCGCTTTCGCGTGGGCACCACGCACCTGGATGGCTGGATCGCCTCAGCGGGAACGGCGTGCCGCACCGCGCGCTTGCACTTTCAACCGCGGGGATGATTGCTGCGATCCTGCTGGCCATACTCGCGCCCAAGAATGCTTTCCTCCTGCTGTACGGCACGGCCGTGGCTGGCATGTTCTTTGTATGGATCGTGATCCTGCTGACCCACCTGCGCTTTCGACAGACACTGGGCCGGGAGGAGGTGGCAAAGCTCCCGCTGAGGTTGCATGCTCATCCCCTGCCCACGGTCGCAGGAATTCTGGCTTTGTTGCCAATTGCCGGAAGCACATTTTGGGTAGACGGTCTGCAGTACACGGTACCTTCATTCGTGGCATTCTTGCTTGTCATTTCGTTGATTTATTTGAGAAATCGATGAACTTTTCTTTACAAGACCGAATACCTCGAATGGCAATGTCAAGCACCAAGGCGCTTGCGGGACTTCGCATCGCAGTCGGTATCCTGTTCCTCATTTTTGGCGAATACAAAGTGTTTGGCACACAGTTCACGATCGGCGGTGGGTTTCAGTATTGGATCAACCGCTTTCTGGAGGAGGGAGCGTATCCGTTCATGGTTCCCGTCCTGAAAAACTTCGTTCTTCCTCATGCTAGGCTGATCGCGTTCCTAGTGGCATACGGTGAGATGGCGATTGGAATCGCCCTTGTGCTTGGGATTTTGGTACGCCCTGCAAGCATTTGCGGTTTGATTTACATGCTCAGCTTACTATTTTCCGCTAACTATCCTGGCCCACACGCCGCTTTTTGGCAGTACTTTGGGGCTTCATTAGAGCACCTCGTACTGGCACTCTGCTTCGCAGCATTCGCATTAACCAAACCGGAAGAAATTTTGTCCATACGTTCTTACCTACGGCGTTCTCGGGCGGTGTAAACGCTTCACCCGCACAGAGACAACTGTTTCCGCCATCTTAAGTTTTGAGGGTGGTGAAGTCCTGGTCTCCACGACTCCTCGGCTAATCAGATCGAGGTAAAGCAGAAGAAGCCATTGGTAAAGCGAGCGTTTCTTACCTATGGTCGAAGACGGCAGCGATAAATATTTACACCACAATCACCGACGCCAAGATCATCATGATCTTGCGGGAGGTTTAAAGAATGCGATTAAGCGAAGTTGTCCTATCGCTTGACCCTGATTACGGCCTTGACGATCGCAGCCGAGAACAAACGCAGCGCCAGCGAATTATCAAACCTGATGCGAAGTGTCCTCCTCCTGAACCCAGAGAGTTCACGAATGCAACGCCTCCGATAGTCAGAAGCAAGAGCGCGATCAAAGCAAGCGCATTCTGGACGAGATTGGTCTTCGAAGCGTCAATTGGCAGGCTTAATCCCCCGCGAGCACTCCAGCGGGAGCCGACAAAAGCTAGGCCCAATTAGCAAGCAGGGCAACCCACTAGTGCGATGGTTGCTGGTGGAAGCGGCGGGCGTCGCGACCCGCTCCGACACAGAGTTACGTCAGGACTATTTGCGACTGGCGTATCGCAAGAACCGTTCGTTAGCCAAGATCGCTATCGCGCGGAAATTAGCAGTACGGCTGTACTGGATGCTTCGGACGGGAACGAAGTATCCGCTTACGGTTGGTTCGTGCGCAGGCTAGCTCGAATGCCCCCTGGTGGAACGACTTCGCCGAATCTCTTGAATGGGCGGCCTGCTCCCTTGTCTCGGCAAGGGAAATCAAACGAGTAATCATGGTCGAAATGACCGAATAGATGGTTGGTTGGAACCAGCCGTATTGATTGCGGAACGAGCCTTGGTCACTTGCAGAAAAGCGTTTCCTAATAAGGACGAAGCTCCCCTCTACATCGCTGCACTTCGTCCAGCAGGCGATTCTTTGAGAAGCGGGGGTGGCGTCAAGGGTCACTATGAACGCCGCTACGGCGGCGCCCTTGACCCCACCTCCGCTTCTCAAAGGCAGAGTGTGCCAAAAAATGGCTTGACATCGCCGACGTCGTTATAGACGGGGGCATTGCCCTGGGCATTGCCCCCGAGAGGGCTCGGCCCAGCTTCCAAAAACCGCTATGGACAAGGGATTGGAGAGAAACTTTCTCGGAACGAGCGGGTTCTAACCACGAAAAAAACGCGGCTTTCGGTGGTGCGTGCCCCCCGGGTGGGGGCAATCATACGCTCCAGAGCCAAGACGGAATGACGTGTTAGGTGAGCCGGGAGGAAAGATCTCGGGCACGGCGGCATCAAGGGTTTGTCGTTTTCCGCTGCTGCTTAGGGGCCCCTGCGACGTTGCACCCTAATTGCACCCAGATTCCAAAAGTGGCAATTTGCAGCTGCTTGAAAAGAATGGCGGGGACGACGGGACTCGAACCCGCGACCTCTGCCGTGACAGCGACGCGGTTACTCGTAACTAACTGAAACTACGCGACACGGATGGCTTCCGAAGGCGGTTTCAGAGCACTGAGAAAGAATTACTGGACCATAATTGGACCATAATTTTGAGCATCGATCGTTTACGGTTGTTGAGGCCAGTCAAGTTTAAAGATTCCGTCGTATCGATCCAGGCCAACCCGTTTCCCCAACTCGATTCGGCTTCATTACTTCTGGATTGCCCGTCACTCGGAACAATCGCCACGGTGTCAGGAATCACCACATCTCCGGTTTGCTGACTACACAGCCAAAGGGGACGCAGATGGGCTTTCTGCTTCCATCTTCTGGGACGATGCAATTGCAGCGCGTAATTTTCGCAACTCGGCCTTGTCCATCGCGATGAAACGAAACGGCTGCAAACCGATCGGAGCGGCTGAACAGGGGCTGAG
>WNGJ01001054.1_pt1 | contig 26579 bp, 29 predicted proteins | sample 5400611 | NCBI WGS metagenome assembly WNGJ01 (sample SAMN13153375, study PRJNA577476) | soil metagenome | isolation source: 40 cm soil or saprolite under Garry oak tree replicate 1 | place: USA:California | collected 2016-06-15
TAAGGTCCCAAGAAATTGACTCGCTTCAGGCTGTTTGTAACCGTAGAAGAAATTAGGCGATGGCAAAGTCGTCATTGCCGTACCGCTCCTGCGTCGAGGTGGAGCTATGACCAACCAGCGACATCCTGTTCATCTTTCCATCGCTTCATCATCGGAGATCGAGCATACTGCTCGACAATTGAAGGCGACTCGTGAGGAGTTTCTGACCGCAGGAATCCTGCCTCAGCATCCCCCACGTCTAATGATCCTGGAGTCCTGGCGACGCTGCCATGCCATGCAGGTTAACCCCTCCCTGCGCTATGCGCCGCTCGCTGTCACTCATGAAGTCCAGCTCTACCACTTGCGTGAAGCCAGCCAGTTGGTCATGCGTGCAGCACACCCCGTGATGAGCCGTCTCTCCGACTTTCTCGCCGACTCAGGCTATGTGATCGTGTTGAGCGATGCTGACGGCTGCCTCCTGGAGGTCACCGGTGATGCAGGGGTGCGCCGTCGCCTTGCCAGCATCGACTTCGTCCCTGGAGGTGACTGGAGTGAAGCCGCCGCCGGCACGAATGCCCTTGGCACTGCTCTTGCTGATGGTCACGTCGTACAACTCTTAGGCGCAGAACACTATTGTAGTGGTTGGCAAGACCTCACCTGTACTGCGGCACCTATCCACCATCCACTGTCGGGCGAGATCATGGGAATCTTGGATGTCACCGGCAACTATCGTCTTATCCGTCCCTTTCTCTCTAGCTTCATTGCCGCTATGGCCCTACAAGTCCAACAGGAGATGCGAGAGCTGCTTACGCCTACACGCAAAGGAAAGTTCCAGGCGACATTCCAAACTGCCACTTTCAGTTCTTCTAGGGGAACCAGTTCTCGTGCATTCGCCATGAACACTGATCGGAAACAACATCGAACCGGCGAGGACATGCCGGGAACTTCTACAGGAGACGGCTTACGCTCGTCACTCCGCATGCAGAAAAAGGGAGTGCACAACGCGGAACTCCTGGCAGCCGCAGTGAGTGCTATTAGCGCTAGCCTGGATATAGATGTTACCCTTGAAAAGGTAGCCGAGCAAACAGCACACCTCCTGCGACTCGAAACTACCTCCGCCTGCCTGTTTGATGAGAGCGGCGAGATGGTGTCACTGCACACCTGGTCTAAACAGGATGGATGGCGATCGGAGTTCCGTCATGGCCCGGAAGCGTTGCTTCGGCGGTCCAAAGCGGTCTCACTCATCCTTGAACGCGGAGAGCCGGTGATTATAGATGACGTCCTCACCTCTGTCATCGTGCCTGACTCGCTGCTGGAGCAGCAAGGTATTCGTTCACTGTTGTTGCTTCCTCTGATAGCGGCTCGTGGAGCGATCGGTTTCATCCTGGCCCCTAAATACATCCACTACCATTGGACAGTTGATGACGTACTGCTCGGTCTAACGCTTGCTGCTCACGCAGCGACGGCCATCGAGAATGCCAGGCTCTTCACCACCCTTCAGCAGCACACTCACCACGTTGAAGTGATCAATGACCTGGCACAGCTCCTGAGTACCTTACCTGATCCCAGCCAGCAATTTGAGGTGGTTCTGAGGCATATTGTGGAGATAGTGGACATGGACGCAGCGATGATTCTGCTTCGCGATCAGCCTGCGGACGGTTTAACGCTTGCCGCTCATTGTGGACTGCCTGAAGCTGCGCCTCTCGACCTCTGCAAACCTTCCTTGAGAGCCCTTCATGATGTTGCTCGCCTGGTCATGACGACAGGAAAATCCCTCATGACCTGCAACGTTGAGAGAGAGAGGCATATCATATGTGAGCCTCTTGATACTATGGGCGTCTGCGATTTGATGGTCGTCCCACTGGCTACCGGCAATACGACCCTTGGCGTTCTGCTCATCGGGAGTCTCTCGCATCGGAAACTGACGACGGAAGACCTCACCTTGTTGACGAGCATGGGTCAACAGCTTGGCCTGACTTTGACGAACGCCCGGTTGCGGCGTACCGCGAGTGAAATGGAAGCCTTGCGTGAAGCTGATCGCCTCAAGAGTCAATTCATCGCTGCTGTTTCACACGACCTGCAATCACCGTTGACTGCTATTCGCGCTTCCGTTGAGGGCCTGCTCGACCAGGGAGGGGTGCAATCCGCCCAGATGCACGAGCACTTGCTGCATAACATCGCGGGTCAAACAAGCAGGCTGGATCGGCTAGTCGACGAACTGCTTGACCTCTCACGCATCGAAGCCGGTGTACTCTTATTCGACCGTGATTGGATCAAGCTCCCCGTCCTGATTGCTGATACGTTAACGAAGTTCGAAGAGCTACATAATGGATGCCGGGTGGAGCGGGACCTGGCAGCGGATTTGCCTTTGCAGTACGTCGATCCCATCCGCCTTGCCCAGGTGTTGTGGAACCTTCTGGAAAATGCCTTGAAATATGCCTCATCGTGTACGTCGATCAAGGTGGAGGCCAGGTGGACAAGGAACGAGGTACTCATCGGGGTGGCGGATCATGGCCCAGGCATACCCGCAGACGAGCGCGAGAAGATTTTTCAGCACTTCTATCGCCTGGAGAGAGACCAGGGGACGCACACGCAGGGCAGTGGATTGGGTCTAGCGATCTGCCAGGGTATCGTGCAAGCTCATGGCGGACGGATATGGGTTGAGGATCAACCAGAAGGTGGGAGCGTCTTTCGCTTCGCGCTGCCCTTGCCCACGGCAAGTCTCACCGGGCTTGAGCCGCTAGAGAAGACAGAACTATTTGGTGTGAACACGGAGGAATGATGACGTTATGAGTTATGCCCAACAGCACATACTCCTGGTGGATGATGACCCTGGTATCCTGGTAGCGGTGAAACAGGCCCTGGCCTCCCACGGGTATGAGGTGACGACCGCTACCAATGGGATCGAAGCCCTGGCTGCGTTCGAGCGCAGGCCGCCTGAGCTAGTCCTGCTGGACCTGATACTTCCCAGACGCGATGGACTGGAAGTCTGCCAGTACATTCTTGAAGAGTCTACCACGCCGATCATCGCGATGAGCATCAAAGGTAGCGAGGCTGATATCGTGTCTGTACTCGATTTGGGGGCCGACGACTACCTGGTCAAGCCTTTCCGCCTGGCCGAACTGCTCGCACGCGTGCGGGCTGTGCTGCGGCGAGCAGGCAAGCTCCCAGCAGCCAGGGTTGTCTGCAGCGCCCTGGAGATCGACACAGAGAAGCACAGAGTCTCCGTAGCAGGCCGTACTGTCCACCTTACACCAACCGAGTACGCGCTGCTGGCCGAACTGGCGGGAAATGTTGGCAGAGTGTTGACCACCCGGTTACTCCTGCAGCGGGTATGGGGTCCTCAATATAGCGATGCAACTCACTATGTGAAGGTTGTCGTACGCCGTCTACGGACCAAACTGGAGCCCGATCCTGATCATCCGCAGTACATCCTCACCGAACCATGTCTCGGGTATCGACTGAACGATTCTCTGTCAGATACCCCAGCCCAAAGGGGTGGGGCTTATGTCTAGGCTCCACCGCAACTCACTATATCGGTGCTGGCGTAGTGCTTTGGCGTGATTCGTTAGCATGTAGGCGTGTAGACAGAGTGCTCATCCTGGAGTATCTTAGATGGTAGGTGGGAAGCAAGTAGCGCAATATGGCATGCCTGGTGGTCGCTCAAGAAAAGCGAGTGGACTAAATGGGGAAAGAGCATCATGCTTCCAAACGTTCCTGGACAGGAGGAACAATGATGATGGATGCCTCTCAGCTCAGACCCTTGAGCTGGATCGGCCGACTCGTGTTGGGGATCGTCGGCTTCTATCTACTAACTCAGGTGATCGGGCGGCTCATGCGCCGTGTCCGTCCAGGACTTACCCCGCTCCGGGCAATCCCACAACTCACCATGCCCTCGCGCTGGCAGTTCTTCGGCCCCCCAGAGGAAATCTTGGATCGTGCTGACATCACCCCTGGCATGCAAGTCCTCGAGATCGGACCAGGGCCAGGCGCGGTGACCGTGCCCTTGGCTCGGCGAGCCGGTGCGCTGGAAGGAGGCAGCGTGACCTGCGTCGAGATTCAGCCGGAGATGATCGCGTTCCTACGCGATCGGCTCCAAACCACTGAAGTGTCAAATGTGGAGGTGCTCCAAGGTGACGGACGACAGTTACCTCTCCCGGAGAACTGTTTCGACGTGGTCCTGCTCGTTGACGTGGTCGGCGAAACAGCGGACGAGCCAGCGCTCTTCCGAGAGTGCGCACGCGTCCTCAAACCAGGCGGTGTCCTGGCGGTGACCGAACAATTGATGGACCCAGACTTCCGCCTCCCCAGGACCGTGCGGAAGCTAGCGATCAAGGCCAACCTCATGGATGCAGGCTCTGTTGGGGTGCCATGGTGGACCTACACCGCACGCTTTCGTAAGCCGACACGCTAGCAAAGGTAGATTGGCAGTCTAGAGTGAGTCAGTTCCAAGTGAGCAAAGGAGGTCAAAAGGGTCTGAGCATTGAGTGAATGTCGCACCACGCTGGAAGGTGGGTAAGGTCCTACGTCTCCAGTGTACTGACGTCGCCGATTGGCTCACCGAGTTCCTTGGCTCGGATGACACGCCGCATAATCTTGCCGGAGCGCGTTTTGGGTAGGCTCGGCACAAACTCAAGCTCGTCCGGTGTAGCCAACGGGCCAACGACTGTGCGAACGTGTTGTTTTAGCTCTTTTGCCAACCCGTCTGAAGGCCCGACACCATTTTTGAGGATGACAAACACCTTGACGCGCTCGCCTTTTACCTCGTCTGGCTTGCCGATGGCCGCCGCTTCTGCAACGGCCGGGTGGCTGACCAGGCTCGATTCGATTTCCATCGAACCCAGGCGGTGACCACTGACCTTGATCACATCATCCACGCGACCCTGAATGCGGGTATAGCCATCGCTGTCCATCGTAGCGGCATCACCGGCGAAGTACACACCCTCGATGGTGTCCCAATAGGTCTTGTAACGAGCTGGATCGCCAAAGATCGTGCGCATCTGAGCAGGCCACGGCTGGCGTATGATCAAAAATCCACCTTTGTCCTTGCCAACACTGTTGCCGTTCTTGTCCACTACATCAGCCTCGATCGTCGGCAGCGGGCGACTTGCGCTGCCTGGCTTGAGCGGTAGAACAGGGGTCGGGCTGATCATGATGGCCCCCGTCTCCGTCTGCCACCAGGTATCCATAATCGGCAGTTCGTTGCGCCCGATGTTCTTGTAATACCACATCCAGGCTTCAGGGTTGATTGGCTCGCCGACCGAACCGAGCAGGCGCAGGCTTGACAGGTCGTGTCTGGTAGGCAATTCCTCGCTAAAGCGCATCAGGCTGCGAATCGCGGTCGGGGCTGTGTAGAGGATCGACACCTGGTGCTTGTCGACAATACTCCACCACCTGTCAGCGGCAGGGTAGGTCGGAATGCCCTCGAACAGGACACTGGTCGCGGCGTTCATCAATGGGCCGTAAATGCCATAGCTATGGCCGGTCACCCAACCCACATCGGCGGTACACCAAAACACATCGCTCGGTTTGATATCAAACACAAACTTGGTGGTGGCATAGGCTCCCACTGCGTAGCCGCCCTGGACGTGTACCACCCCCTTCGGCTTGCCCGTGCTGCCGCTGGTATACAGGATGAAGAGCATATCCTCGCTGTCCATCGGCTCACAGGGTACGATGGTATCTCTGGGAATATCTTTCAGCAGGTCGTCCAGGTACACCCAGTGCAGTCCCTTACCAGGGTCTGATGACCAGATGCCCTTGTGCGACTGCATGGACGATATCAGCTCGGCTGACAATGCCCACCAGTTTGCCATCATGCAAGACTGGAACGCGCTTGATTTTATGTTCGGCGAAGAGCATCGCAATCTCGCTTACCGTAGTCTCTTCACCTACGACGATGACTTTGTGGCTCATAATATCGGCAACGCACAGCCCCTCGCGGTTGACCTTGCTGATAATATCGGCCTCTGTGACAATGCCGATGACCTTGCCATTCGCATCGACGACGGGCACACCGCTAATGTGTTCTTGAGAAAGAAGACGGGCAGCTTCTTGCGCGCTGGCGCCTGGATGGATCGTATGGACATTGCGTGTCATAATGTCACTTGCGATCATCGGACACACTCCTCACAGTGCTGATGTTTCTCTTCGCTGTCCTGATCGAGCAGAGCGCGCAACTTCATCAAGGCCTCTCCTTCGAGCTGACGGACGCGCTCACGGCTAACCCCCAACTTTTTGCCTATCTGGGAAAGCGTGTTGCTTTCCCCATTGCCGATACCGAAGCGCAGCGCGATCACTGTTTGTTCCCGAGGAGTAAGCAGGAGAAATGCGCGTTGAAGCTCTTCATCAAGTAAGTGCCGAGAGATATTTTCGGCCGGGGGAGGCATGGTGCTATCTACCAAATTATGGCCGAGAGAATAAACAGCCTCGTCATTTACAAGGGCCTCGAGAGATACCGGCTGCTCAACGATGCTAAGTAAATCTACGACCTCGTTCACCTTCATGCGACATGCCGCCGCAATCGCTTCTGGAGGAGGATCAATGCCACCCTCCAACGCCAGCTGCGCCGAAATACGTCTTATTCTACGCAAACGAACAACGACATGTTCAGGTAGATGAATCACGTGCACTTGTTCTCCCACAGCACGGCAGATAGCTTGCTGTATCCACCTCGTCGCATAGGTACTAAAGTGGTTGCCGCGCTCATAGTCAAACTTCTCAACAGCATGCATCAATCCAAGATTGCCTTCTTGGATGAGATCGACCAGGAGAACTCCTGCCCTCGTGTAGCGACGTGCAAGCGCAATCACAAGACGCAGATTCGACTCGATCAGCTTACGTCGTGCCAACTCATCGCCAGCAGCTGCTCGTCGTGCGAGATCGATTTCTTCCTCGTGGGTAAGCAAGTCCAGGCCGCGAATGTCTTGCAGGTAGCTTTCAAACGCATCTCTTGTGCCTGTTGCTGGTCGGAGGACAGATGAACGAGAGCGGGCACGGGCGGGAAGCTCCTCCTGCGCATCGATCTTGCCCCTATCCTCCTGCTGGTCATGCAGTAACAAGTCAGATGTGTCGTCTCCGTCTAAGAAGAACTCCATTTCAAGCAATGGTGTCGTTCTCATCTTGTAGTGGATCCTGAAAGTGGTTTCAACCGAGATGTCCCTCCTGCGAAGCTCCATTTTCATGTTGCGGTGATAGATTTATCTCCGCTCTGGTTGGGTATGTTTGGCAACAGTACCCAACATCTACTCAATGACGACGTTTGTTGAGATCTTTCACCCCTGCAGGGAAAGCGAGTTGCGCCTTTTGTGTAATGAAACGCAGCCACCTCCTTTCAGCCAGGAAGGTTGGGGACAGCAAGCAAGAGACGACATTTCATCTCCTCATAGTGTAGCGCGAGGCAGGTAAAAGGAACGTAAAGATAGCGATGATCGATGGTTAAACAATGGTGAAAATATTTCATCGTCTGGATGATCAGGACCGATTGCGCCGATACGCCTTTACGCTGATCAGGAGTCTTGCTGTTGTCAAATGATCAAAACCGTTCGCTTGCTAAGGAACTACTGACCTCAGCATACCATGTTTAGCGCCCTATGCTGTGGTCAGCAGTTTCATCGCCTCATGCTGAAGGATTTGAGATTCAACCGCTCACAGTGGAGCAAGCACACCAGTTACAGCCAGGAAGAAATGAGAGCTTTTTCTCAACAGCTTTTTCTTTTAGGCGAAACCTTTCGACTTTTTTGCCTGGTATTCATTTAAGTAAATTTGTATGATGCGATCCGGCTCTTGACAGGAATTTTGACTGGAACGGCGATAAACATCAGCATACAATCACAAACATTGATGAACAAGACCTCGCTCTACAAGCCATAGGGAGAACGACTAAGAACTTCCACGGACAGACTTGGCCGTATCCCCCCCTTCGGCATCTACCGATTGAATAAGCGGCATAATAAAGCTAATACCCTGGTTTTAGTGGTTAGTCCGCTTTGCTTTTTTGATCAGATACCGCTGTCGATCCCACATGCATACTTGACGGCTTTGTGAGAGGTAAGCCTCCGCATGTGACCTCTCTGTGATGTCCATCCATTATACTGTGTAGGTGGCGCATTCCAGGAAGACAGATGCTCCAAGCGAAGCTGTGCTTTGCATGTCTCGATTCGATGGCTGTGCTTGCTGAATGGGTCGGGAGCATTGATGGTCTTTCTCTCCTATATCTTCGACATCACCCCTCTGGGAGCAGGGCGGGTCATTTTTCCCCTTTAGCCATCCTCCTCGCTGTGTACTTTCGAAGGGCGGAGGGACACAAGTTGTTAGGCCCAGATACGTCACAAGGGGTGGGTCATCACCAGATGGCAAGCTGGTACGACAGACAGCATGGTGACGGATGTGTGTTAGGGAGGCTCTCTTTTGTGCTGGCGGTGTGAGACCCATCCAGTCTACTGGGGCGTGGAGGAGTGTATATAGCGTTCGTGCCGCTCTCAGGATGGCCAACACCTCCTGTTCAATCGGCGACACAGGTAGGAGCAAAGGAGGTGTTCTATGCTCAAAATGATTGGTGTAGGATTGGCTGTTCTAGGGGCCGTTGCGTTCGGGGTGTACTTGCGCTTCATCCGTCCCTGGCAACTGCGGTGGGGAGCCACCGACGAAGAGGTGGCCCGTGCCATGCCCGGCGACGACGTGGTGAAGTATCCCACGTTTAACGCCACCCGCGCCGTGACCATCCAGGCGCGACCGGAGGAGATCTGGCCCTGGCTGGTGCAAATTGGCTGTAAGCGCGCTGGCTGGTACAGCTACGATTGGATGGATAATCTTGGCATCCCCAGTGCCCAGCGCATCATCCCGGAATTGCAGCATGTGGCTGTCGGAGACCTGATCCCCATGTCTCCCAATGGCAAACAGGGCCAGTGGGTCAAGGCGTTCGAACCGAATCAGTGGATGATCTGGTGGGACAACAAAGGCGATGTCACCTGGTATTGGGGGCTCTACCCGCAGGATGAAAGCCACACGCGTCTGATTACGCGCGTGCGTATCTCCTATCGCTGGACTTCACCGGCGATCCTCTTTAACTTACCCATGGATGTGGGTGATATCGTGATGATGCGCAAATGTATGCTGGGCATCAAGCAGCGAGCGGAGCAGGCCAGCGTACAAGTACCTGAGCACGCCGCAGCAACAGGACACAGTCAGCCTCGAGCGGACGAGCCAGTTATCCAGGGCACCCAGGTCGAGATCAAAGCCACACCGTAGCACACGAAGAAGGAGAACAACAATGACACAGACAATTCCAAATACACCTCTGCAGGAGAGCAACCAGAATATCGCGAGGAATTTCACGTCATGGGTGAGCAGTTGGTCACAACCGTGGAACGGCTGATTCACGAAGGCAACGTTCGTCGCATCATCATCAAACACGAAGGGCATACCGTACTGGAAATCCCCCTCACCATCGGCGTAGTCGGCGTCCTGGTGGCACCCATGCTGGCGGCGGTCGGCGCGATTGGCGCGGCGCTGACGAACTGTACCGTGGAAGTGATCCGCACAGAACCCCTAGAACCGGCTTCGAGCCGCGCCCCGGCGCACGAAACGGGGGTGCCTCTGCTCTCGGGCATTCGCGGTCAGGCGTACTCGATTGCGCATTCCGGCATGCAGTTGTTTGAACAAGGGAAGATCAGCACCCTCATGAGCAGCACGGTGATCGATCTGGTGAGCGCACCGATTGAGCCGGGAGAGTATCGCCTGGAGATCAGCGTCACCATGGGAGGCGTGGAGATTTTCCTGCCCCGCTACGTCCAGTTCACGCTGGAGGGCAGTGCCCTGGCAGGGGGCAGGAACGTTCACGACGGGTATTACGAAGGGCCGCAGCTCTGGGAAACTACGAGGCAGAAGCTGCGCTACGTGGTCAATCTCCCGGAACAGCCGCCTGATTTCGCCATCGCAGTGGCCAATCCCGAGCGAGCGGTTCGCATCCACCTCGTGACGCATATCACCATGGGCGGGGTCGATATCTATTGACTCTAACGCGCGCCGCGGAGGATTGTGGGTAAAACGTGATGGTGGGTCTGTCGTTGTGACAGGAAGATGATGTGTATGCCCTGTGCTCTCTCATAGGGCATACGGCATGCCGAGGTGAGGTAGAAACCAGCAAGTCGCGCACACGTTTCTGCTACTAAAAGAAGTAAGAGATATGAATATCACCACGGTGCTTATAGCGTTTGGGATGTGCCGCCGAAGCAGCCGGTATGAAGGGCTTTCACATCGTTGGGTACTCTGGTGGAGGTGCTGTCTCCCTGGCTTTCAAGGCAAGGTCAGGGTGAGGAGCCTTGCGCTGATCGTGCCAGCCTGGATTGGAGATGATCGATTCCGCTCTGTATGCTAAGCTCCACACCTTCTCTTAATATGAAGATGCCCTGGAGAGCGCTGGCTTCATACAGGTGACCCTGCATGGCGTCGTCCGGTGGGTGCGAGCAAGCACGGATAAGTGCCTTTTCGAATAACCCGGCAGCGCGAAAAGCATCAAGCCACTGGCGAAGTGGGCTGCTCTCTAGGGTGTCTTCACCCTGGATTGCTTCTCCAATTCAGATCTCTCTCGTTCCGGTCACCATCGCCGCCAGCGTTCCCTGCTGCGTCAGTTGCTGGAGCAAGATCTCGCGCGTGATGTGGCAGGCCTCCAGAATACGAGCATCTGCCAGCGAATAGTACACGACATTGCCCACACGTTCAGCGCGCACAATACCGCGCTGGCGCAGCAGGGCAAGATGCTGGCTCACTTTTGCCTGCCGCTGGCCGAGCAACTCGACCAGATCCTTGACCGCCTTCGGCTCATCACGCAGCAGGTAGAGCAATTCCAGCCGCGTCGGGTCAGCCAGCGTCTGGCAAAGCTCGGCCTGCATGCGATAAAGCTGCTGTTCTTGCTCTCGTTCCATCGTCTCGTTTCCTTCACTTGACATGCATTCGAACTATCGAATAATCGAATGGTACAATGCAATCACGCGTATGTCAAGCAACATCTCCCCTGCTCTCATCTTTTTAGACGTGTTTCCCAAAGATGTGACCTTCCTGTGAGACTGTGCCCTCGTCCCGTGACGAGGCAGTGATATGCAGGCTGTATAGTAGCTAGCGTAGAGAAGATCATTCGAATATGCGAATAAGAAGGAGAAGAAAATGGCAGAAGAAATGACAGCGCAGATCACGCTTGAGGAGGGCATGCGCTTCACTGCTGAGAGCGGGTCCGGCCATCGTGTCACGCTTGATGCGGATGAGAAGGGAGGCGGAGAGAACCTGGGCTTTCGTCCCATGGAGCCGTTGCTGGTCGGCCTGGCCGGCTGCACCGGCATGGATGTCATCTCGATTCTACGCAAGAAACGCCAGCAGGTGACGGGCTACAAGGTGCATGTCCGGGGCGTGCGCGCTGAGGAACACCCGATGGTGTTTGTCGAGATTACCGTCGAACACATCGTTACCGGCCACCATGTTCAACCCGAAGCAGTAGCCCGCGCGATCGAACTTTCTGAAGAACGCTACTGTGGCGCGGGAGCTATGCTTGGCAAGGTGGCTCACCTCACCCATACCTACCGTATCGTTGAGGCGGCGGAGACACAGGCTGTAGCCGCACCACTTTCATGATTTCTTTGCTTCATGGCAGAGCCATGAAGCAAAGAGCAGTAGTATTTTGATCCTCAGTGCCTGGAGACAAGAGGGGTCAAAAGCAGACAAAGGAGTAGAGCAATGCAAGAACGAATGTCGCTTATCGTCTTTTCGGGAACCGTTGACAAACTGATGGCCGCCTCCATCCTCGCCACCGGCGGGGCTGCGATGAGCCTGGAAGTGGAAGTCTTCCTGACCACCTGGGGCCTGGAAGCGTTCCGCAAGGACGGTTACAAGACCAATAGGAAGGTTAGCAAGGATTTCGAAGAGTATGGCCCGGTCATGATGGAGCAGATGGTGGCGAAGAAGGTCCCCTCCTGGATGGAGAACTTCAAGAACGCCATGGAGGTGGGCGATGTGAAGATCTACGCGTGCAGCATGACCATGGAGTTGTTCGACATGAAGCTCTCGGACCTCGAGCCGATCGTGACCGAGGTCACCGGCGTCGCCACCTTCGTCGAGCGCGCCAAGGATGGCCGCATCACCCTGTTCATTTAACCAGGAGGGGGCGACCGCTCGTGGGAGTACGGTCGCCCGACTTCACCTGTTCACGTTCTCCTCAGAAAGGAGTTGGTTCCCATGCCAGAGCTAAAAGAGATCACCATTGATAAAGAGATCGATGCGCGGGGCAGCTTCTGCCCCGGACCGCTCATGGAGCTTATTCGGGGTATGAAGGCGCTGCCGGTGGGCGGCGTGCTGGCCGTGCTGTCCGGCGATCCGGGTTCAGCAAAAGATATCCCGGCCTGGATACAGAAGGCCAGGCACGAATTTATCGGCGCGTTCCCTGAACAGGGATATACTCGCTTTGTCGCGCGTAAAGCCCATTGAGATGGAGAAGGAGGCAAGAGGATGCCCCAGCATATCATGATTGTGGGCGGAGGAGTAGGCGGCACCATCGTCGCCAATCTCTTAGCGCGCCACCTGGAACCACAAGACGCCAAAGTCACGCTCATCGAGAGCACCGGCAAGCACGCCTACATGCCCGGCTGGCTGTACCTGCCGTTTAACCATGAGGGTCTGGAGAGCGACCACATCATCCGCGACGAGCATGGTCTGCTCAACAGGCATGTGCAACACATCCGGGGCATGGTGACCGGCATCGATACGCAGAACCGCGAACTGCGTGTGCATTACAGCCCAGGCTTTGACGAGATCGCCGGTACCGGCGGAGCGGTCGAAGCGACCTATGGCTACGATTACCTGGTGCTGGCAACGGGTGCGCACCTGGCCCCCGAAGACCTGAGTGGGTTGAGCGAAGCCAACGGCGCTGGCGGCTGGCACCACTTCTACAGCGCGGAGGCCGCGCTACAACTGCGTCAGGCACTTCGAGGCTTCGAGGGCGGCCGGATCGTCATCACCGTGGGAGGCATCCCCTATCGCTGCCCGCCTGCGCCCTTGGAGTTCACCTTCCTGCTCGACGAGTGGTTGGCGAAACACGACCTGCGCAGCAAAACCGAGATCCAGTACCTCTTCCCGCTACCGCGCGTCTTCCCCATTGAAAGTGTGGCGGAAGCCGTCACACCGCTGCTGGAGGAGCGCCACATCGGCTACACGGTGTTCTTCAACGCCGAGACGGTCGATACCGGGAAGAAGATCATCTCCTCGCTGGAGGGGGAAGAGATTCCTTACGACCTGCTCGTGCTGGTGCCGCCCCACCGGGGAGCCAGGGTGATCGAGGACTCCGGGCTGGGCGATGAACAGGGCTGGATTCCGACCGACCGCAACACCCTGGAAGTGAAAGGCGTGCCGCATGTCTACGCGCTGGGTGATGCGACCGACCTGCCAGTCTCCAAGAGCGGCTCGGCCGCGCACTTCGAGGCCAAGATCGTCGCTGCCCGTATACTCGCCGCCATTCACGGCGAGGAGCCGAAGCAGGATGAAGCCACCTACGATGGCGAGGTGATGTGCTTCCTGGAGACGGGGTACAACAAGGCGACGCAGCTGGTCTTCAACTACGAGCACCCGCCGCGCCCGCCACGGCCCAGCCGGTACTACCATATGGAGAAGCAGCTCTTCAACCGGGCGTACTGGCACATCGTGCCACAGGGGCTGGTCTGATCGCGTCTTCCATCTGGTTAAGCATGGAGAGCGATCACTGAGGACCCTCTCCATGCCTTTCTAGCGAACGGCTCGCCTTGCATTCTGTTGTTCCTTCTTGATGGTAGTGTGCCATTCCTACTTTCGCTGAGGGAGAACCGCAAGCCTGGAGGTGAGCATGAGGTTCTTCTTGATCTCTCGTCTCGGCGTATCGACGTCTTCGCGATACGCCATGATTTGCTCGTCGAGTGGAAGCGCAGGCGATGGCGGATCCTCCACCGGCCAGCGTCGGTGCCAACCGGCACCGGGAATGATCGGTCACGCATCCGCTGCGCCGCTACTGGGCACTCTACCCTCATCCCACCGCATGCCAAAGGTTGGCCGAATGAGGTGATCGGATGCCAGGAGGGGACATCCCTGTTCGAGCAATACCTGCTCCGCCTGGGTCCGTCCCTGCTCATCGCTGGTCGGAGTGCTCCAGACGTCGTAGGGGCTCGCGGCCAGTGCTTCCAGCACACTGGCTGCGAGCATGGCCCGGCTCGATCCAAGCGCACAGAGAAAGAGGGGATGCGAAGCCATATGGCCTCCTTCCGCTGTTACGGCTTTCTTACCGAGCAGCGTCCTTGATGTTCTTGTGAAAAGCAACGGTCTGTACAGTGCGTCTGGTTAGAACGTATTTACCAGGAACTATTGCCAAGAGGAGTGAGATACGGTATAGTCGGTTTTGTACGGCAGTGTGCCATCCCGCTTATTATAAAGAAGGACGCGCCACGTTGTGTCAGTGTCCTCACCTTGCTTGAGTACGTCGTGGAATCCCCTTGAGAGACAAGGTACACCAGGCGAGCGATGCGAAGGCAACAGCTTGTCTGGTTTCGGATGCCCAGGCGTCAGGAGAATCGTCAACGTGGGGCGTAATGCGTCAAACACGAGAACACCGCCCAAAGCTCCTTCGAGACGTTCTCCTCTTCTCTGTTGGTATTGTCAGTATTGGAAGGACAGATTCAGCGCGCAGAAAGGATCGCTCGATGCAAGCACAGGAGATTGAAACGTATCTGGCTGATCTCGGTCAGGAATTGCACCAGATGGGACTGCAGCAGCCGGTGCGTCTGCTGCTCATCGGTGGGGCGTTCATGCTTACCCAACTGCATAGTCGGCGCGCGACCAATGACGTTGACGTGCTCTTAGTTGATGTTGACGATCCAACGACCTCACCGCTCTACCAGATGTTCAAAACAGCAGTCCGAGCGGTCGCCAGCAGAAATGGGCTGCCTGTGAACTGGATGAATGACCTGCTCGGCGAGTTTCTTCGCGACAGCACGAGGGTGCCCCAGGGAACGTTATGGCGCACGTACGCCCTGCTGGAAGTGTACATCCCGGAAGCTGAGTATATCCTGGCGCTCAAGCTGCTCGCAGGTCGCCCGAAAGACCGTGGGGACATCCAGCTCCTCTGCCGGCAATTGCACATTGGCACACGCATCCAGGCACAACGGCTGGTTGACCGCTATATTCCTGATCAGCAAGTCCAACAGCTGAATCATCTCGATATGACATTGCGAACTCTGTTCCCCTGACACGATATGGTACAATATAGGTGCGAGCACGAATGATCTTGGGACGGTCAGGGACCTCAGACCGTGATCGGGCGAGGCTTGCGAAAGGACGAGCATACCATGAACCCGGCTAATCATCTCAACACGATGGCTGCGACCTTCCAGGACATCTGTCAGGGGGAAGAGCCGTGGATCGCGTTGGGCAATTTCCTGAATGAGTGGTTTGACTACGCCAAAGACCGCCGTGATGAACTGGTCGCGGCACCTGTCTTGTTGTCTGAGAGCGCCAATGCGCAGCAACGGCGTTGGGCGGCGTTCTGCGCCGCCTCGGTAGAATATCTTTGCGCACGCTCCTCGGTCCTTTGCCCCGCCTGGGTCTATCTTCCAGTCTATACCCTGCCTGAACCCTGGTTTGACGCTCCGATGGCTCACAAACCCGAGGTGCGGACCTACCTCCTTGAGCAGACCCCAGAGCCATTCACCAGGCGCAATATCTATTGTGGCAACCGCATGTTTGCGAACAAGTACGAATTGGCAGAGCAGCATCGTCATGTCTCTGCTGCACTTCGTACATCCTCGTGATCGCTTTCAGCGGCTTTGTTGCAAAAACCTTCTACAAAACGAATTGGGGATAGTGGTTCTCCTCGCATCGTTCAGGCTTCCTGTCCTTGCACCTTCTCCACCTTTCTTTAGCGAATCGTAAAGTGCGCCTGGTTAGAACTTATTTCCTATGCCTCATTGTCAACGTTGAAGAGAGAAGGTATAATTTGGTCAGCAGTGTGACCTCCTGCCTCGAGGTGTTCGCAACAGTTTTTGCCGAAATCAGAGGCAAAAACACGCGACATCTTTTGCCGAAAGGCGTAAAAAACGCGCGCGACATCTTTTGCCAGGCCCGTTCACATTGCATGTACATCTTGTAAAACCGGCTGTAAGGCCGATGTAAACCGGGCGAGCGGCGATAGCGTGACCGCCTGCCTTCCAAGCAGGCTGTCGCGGGTTCGAGCCCCGTCTCCCGCTCCACTTCTTCAACCGTCGCTCTCGAAGTCCTTCACAAGCCGCTTTAAAGGAAGCGAGCAGCGAAGATCAGTCGAGACGGCGGTTTTTTTCATGGCCCAAAGGCGTCCAATGGACACCTGCCTTCATTTTCTGGTAAGTACCTGCCCCACGTTTCACTTTTTGACAAAAGTGTTCGCAACTTCGCATAGGCAGGTTGTTCGTCACTGGAACTCCTGCTAGAGCAACTATAAATCATACCTTCAGAAAAAACAAGGGAGGCAGGTGTTCTCCCAAGAGCGATGACGAAAAGTCAGTGGGTTTTGGTTGAGGGTGCAAGGAATTCATCACGACAACGAAACCTGCATCCCAAAAAGCCTCAATGTTCCCTGTGATTAGTTGCGGAATCGACACCACCGTCTCCCACCCAGTATCCGGTAAGAAGCAGAGGCTGGCTGATGATTTCGCAGGTTCAAGAGTGAAGCACGTAGCAAGCGAGGGGAATATTGTCAAGAAACACGAACGGTGACGCAGCAACTCTTTCAGCGGGAAAGGATGCCGCTCCGTCGCTCGGCTAACCATAAGTGGCTACCAGTTTGACATCCGTTCTATATTGCCACTATTATGTTCTTCGTAGTCTCAACAAATCATGCGCCGACTAGCGGCGCGAAAGGTGGAAATTACGGACGTTTCAGCTCTCTTCAATTCCGGTTGTTTTTTGCAAGGGAAAAGTGGATCAATTTACAAACGAAAACTGGCTGATCCCATGGGATGCGCAACGAGATTGATGAAATCGTGGATTTTATCCCATGCTATATATGTAAATCACGAAATTGCATGGGCCGTTCTCACACCATTCTCCAGGTGGTTTCTCTCTTTGTTTCTTCCTGGAAGCCCATGAGAAGCCAGTGGAAGCTTCTTCTCTCCGAAAAGGAAAGAACCTGGTCTCACGAGGATAACTATACGAAAACGGCCCATGCAATTTCGTGATTTACAAGCGCGTGACCTCCGGTTCTACTCGTCGAGCAAGAGTGTCAATCTCGGCTTTGGTCAAGGAAACCACCTTCACCGTAGTTCCGGGCGGAAGCTGGATGGCCACTTCTGGCAGAATCCTATAGCCGAATGTGCGTCGCCCAGCTCGCTTTTTGACCGTGAGACCCTGCTTCCCTTTTGTCTCGATATCTCTGTTTGCCCATGCTCTTTTCCTTCGCCTGTTTCGCTTCATCAGCATCTCTCGATGGCTATAATGAACAACAACAGCAGGAAAAGCAGGTCCAGCACACAAGTCCTGTCTATGAGAGACTGTGAGAAGATAACAAGCCAATACAACACGGAAAAAATTGGCCGTGTTTGCTCTCGATTCCCGCGGCCATTTCAGCTATGCTTGTCTCATCAACTTGAGAGAAAAAGGAGGGAGACGAGATGGAGCCCTATGTGAACACTCCTCAGTTTTCTGCCGTTCCTGTTCAACCCTGGTATGAGAAACGGGAGATGGTCGAGGCCGCCCGTGCCTATGGCTATGAGGCAACGGAGGCGCTTTTGGACGATTGGATCAAGAAAGGGTTGGTTGGGCGTGCTGAACGAGCCGGGCTTGGGCGCGGGCACGGTTCTGTCGCCTGAGGGCCTTCCGGCAGTATGAGCAGATTGCCGGTCTGCCTGATGCTGTGTGGGAGTGGGCGCGGACCTTCTTGCTATTCATGCAGTATCAGGGGCAGCGGGCGCAACCGGTTCTGGCGCGCAATCGGCGGCTGGCCGAACGCTATCACCGCCTCACCATCTATGACGTTCTCTGGGGTTGCTGCTACGACCTGCTTACTCCCCTCTCACTTGCAGCCTTTCAGCAGCTTCCAGACCAGCCGAGGCACGATCCTCTGCCGTTTCTTTCCTACCAGGCGTGGCAGGCAGGGGAAGCGACTGCTCGCATCACCACGACCCTGGTTGCCTCTCACCTCTTGCTGCCTGGTGGGGACCATCTTGTCTACCTGCGCAATGAGGTGGGCATTGCGTACCAGGAACACCTCTTTAGCTTTACGCTTGATCTGCCATTTCTTTGAATCATCTGTTCACCAGACAGCCCTCCAGCAAAGCAAACGGGCCTGCTCTGCTCATGAGTGGAGGCAAGCGCCCTGCAGGCGGTGACTGGCTTTGGACTCGACGCGCGAGAGAGGCAAGCACGATAGGAGAACAGGGATGACGTTTCTGAGTTCCTTCGCGATCAAGCCCGTGCCGCACGGCAATGGGCAGGCTCCCCGGCACCTGGATCTTTCTGAGGTCTCACTGGTGGTGCCAGTCCACAACAACCGGCAGGGGACCCAGCGCTTGTTGGCAGCGTGCCTGGACGTGTTTTCGCCACGCCGCTGCCCGAGAGAGATCATCATCGTCGATAGTCTTTCGTCACCTCCGCTCGCCGTGCCCCGGTTCGCTTCCTGGGGACTTCCGCTGCAGGTGCTGGCGTGTGCTCGGCCAGGTGCCGCCGCTGCGCGTAACCTTGGTGCCCGAACCGCGACAGGCGAATGGGTCCTCTTTTTAGATAGCGATTGTCTTCCGACACCCACCCTGATTGAGGGCTACGAGCGCGCCATGAACGGCGCGGTTGCCTATGCCGGAGTGGTGCGTGCAGCACGGGGCGACCCACTGTCACGCTACTATGACACCCAGGGGATCTTCTCTCCGCTACCGGCGTGGCATCAGGGAAGAGAGCGGCCTGCGTACCTGATTACCGCCAACGCGCTCGTGTGGCGGCAAGCCCTGGCCCAGGTGGGCGGGTTCGATGAACGGTTTCCTGACGCCGGAGGCGTTAGATGGAGAAAGTTTTGTCAAGGGTTTGCCACGATTCTTGGCGCAAGAGCGAGAATAAGATGAGCTCAAAGATAAATCAAGCCGAATTGGCCTTCGTGCTGATATTCCCACGGGTTGCGCAATGAGATAAACTCAAGTAAAGAGAAAAGAAAAAGGTCACCAGGGATGCTGCATCGTAATAATGATGCAGCATCATAATAATGAATAAGGAGAGAAGAATGGCTTTCCCAGAGAGCTTGATCCGAGCATTCGACTTCCACCTCCCTGACCGATGATATTGAGGGATTCATGAAGCTCAGTGATCAGGAGGGTGAATGGGTTCTCATGGCTACCGGGGAAACGCCGCAGGAAGTCACGTGCTCTTCTGTCTCTGGAAACGGTCTTGAAGCACGGCAGTATAATTCATAAGTGGAAACACCGGCCTTTTATGACCGAAGAAACAAGAGCAGTTGAGAGAGGAAACGAATGAGAAAACCAATCCTTTTCATTCAGGGCGCTGGTAATAAGCACAAGCCTTTAGGCAGCGGGAAGCTGATTGCATACCTGCAGGAACAACTCGGGAGCGATTACCACGTCCTGGCTCCAGATATGCCTGATCCTGACCATCCGAGATATCTTGCCTGGAGGGACCAGATTGAGCAAGAGCTCGGCAAGCTCGATGCGGATGTCTTGCTCATCGGGCACTCGTTAGGGGGTTCAATGTTGCTCAAATACCTGGCAGAAGGAACCTACCAGAAACCGATTGCCGGGATGTTTCTGGTGGCTGTGCCCTACTGGGGGAAGCAGGATTGGGAGCTTGAGTACGCTGTGCCCGATGATTTTGCTTCACACCTCCCCCCAATCCGACACCTCTTCCTGTATCACAGTCGTTCTGATGAAGAAGTTCCGTTTGCTTCTCTCTTGCGCTATCAAGAACACCTGCCCCAGGCAACAGTCCGCGTGCTCGACGGGAAGCACCATTCTTTCACAGAAGGATTGCCTCTGCTCGCTCAAGACATCAAGCAATTGGAGCCCAGAGTCTCATGATGAAAAAACGAGCAGGAGATGAGAGGAGCCCAAGCCCGCGCACTCACAAGGAGCCATAAGGCTCCGCTCGGAGATGCTTAGATGTCCGAGGAGAGAAGCTCCATTTGTGAGAGCCAGAGCGACTGGCTAGGCGGCTCTCAAACCGAGGAAGTCAGCGAAATGATCAGGTACTCCGAAAAGGGTGATTTTGACTTGCCCCTCAGTTGCTGGACGCACATTCCGTTTCAGGCGCTCTGCCCACGAGAGCCGAAAATGCGCTCGCCGTGTCCGAGAAAGTAGTGGCGGCGGCGAGGTCGAGGGAAGCAAACAGCCCGATGCCATCTGAATATCCACCCGCTGATGGTGCAACAGATACATGCAGGCTCGTCGATGGTGCCTTCGGCACCAATCCTTCCAAAGAATGGGCTCTGGAGCAACCACGAGCGGATGCAAGAGTACGCTTACCTGGCGCGGCTTCGCGGTGGCGCTGCCATTCCATTGGCACTGCTCACGCAGCGGACAGGGACGACAGTTGCGAATGCTGGCTGCATACACCAGCCGCAGGCTCCCATCAGCCTCTTGCCGCCGCTCCTGGAGAGTGAGCGTGCTGCCTGCTGGACAGCGCAGTGTTCCATCGGGCTGAAGAGGAAAGTCAGCTCCGGTGAAGCGACCCGTTTTCCAGGAGGTGGCCGTCGTGGGTGGACCATATCCAGAGGCAGGAGCGGATTCGGCTGAATGCATGACAGTCTGCGCGTTCTGCTCCGGGATGGCAGGAGCAAACTCGGTGATGCGCAGGGGCGTTGGTTCCAACTGATGCCCCAGTTCCAACCTGAGGTTCCAAACCCATTGCGAGACCAGTTGCCAGCACTCCTGTCCCCAGGCCGCATGGCTGCACCACCTGTCCGGGTCCTGCTCTTTGTCTTCGTCTGAGAGCGCAGGCTCAAAAGCGCCGCGATGCAAATACAACTCAACCACATCGCAGGCCGTGAAGGCGTGCTGCGGGAGGTTGGTGAAGAAGAGTTCGTAGACGACCCCTGCGCGTGTCACCCCAACAGGACTCTTCTTGTTCCCGGCGGGATGTGTGGCCACGACCACGCGGCAGGGTATTCCCTCAGGTCCCACTGGAAGCTCTGGACAATCGTAGAGGCTGCGCGCTGTCTGGCTTTCGGGACGCTGCTGGATCTGATCGGGGGGCAGGTGCAGCCGCGCCTGGATCTGCGGATGATCGAGCAGGTGGTAGTCTTTGCCACGGCTCACAAACGCAAACCCTGCCACATCGGCGATCACGGCCCCATTGCCATATTGCCCATCCAACCGCAGCAGCGTGCGCGAAGCTTCGAGTTGATACGCCGTCAGATACCGGCCAATGGCGGTGAGCGCCTTGCGCAATTCTTCCCGAAACTGCCGAGCCACTGATAACTATGCGCCTGCGACACTGTTGTCCGTGTCCTGACAACCTCCCCGCGTTTGCGACCTCGGTAGCCAGGGGCGCAGACGTCAACCAACCGGCGAAAGGGTGGGGGAAGCTCATCAGTCTGGGGCAAGGCGCGTTGCCGGGCTGCCTCCCGTGTCCCATCAAGGTCAAAGACCATCCAGCTGTTCCCTGCTCGATCCACCAGCCCTCCGGTTTGCTTGTCAGGCGTCAGCGGGCGGGCGAGCAAATCATCTAGAAAGAGCGTGCGCAGGGCTTCGACTGGAGCCTCGGTGAGCGCTGCCAAAAAGCGCGAGAGGGCTGAACGCGAAGGCAGCCGGTCCCGCTCAAACAAGGCCATGAACGGGACAGCAAACGGCTGGAGTCGCTCGTAGAACTCCTCCAGGGTGCGTTCTCCACTGATGGCGTAGCCGAAGAGCACCACGAGAAAGTCAATCATATCGTAGCGTCCGAACCGTCGCCGGGCAAAGCGCACGTGCTCACAGAGCTTGGTGAGCACTCCTTGCTTCTTGAGATGTGTGACGAACAGCACGACTTCCCCGAACCAAGGAGGCGGGATGGGAGTCAACTCAGAAGAGGTGTGGATCTGAACGGAAGAATCGATGATACTTGTCATATTGGTCTCCTTGTTGGAAAAATGGAGTTTCTTTTCCTTCAAAGAGACCATTTTGGGACAGACGTTCGCTACCAGTCAGCTCGTTGCGCAATCCGTGGGAGTGTGGTGGATTGTGCGCATGCCGCCGAGCATATCAGCGGCATGGGCAAAGTGGCCAGCGGCGCGGGCAGCGCGTGGGCAGACGACTAGTTGGCAAACCAGTTGCATGAACTCAAGCACAATGGCCCCAGCCAGGTGGTGACGGACCTACGGGCGCTCGTAGCCAGACATCCCGACGTGAAAGAGCTCACCGACAATCTGGCGTATCTCGCGAAGCGCGAAGCGCAGATGCAGTACCCGACCTTTCAGGCAGCCGGGTGGCCTATCGGCTCTGGGCGTGTGGAAAGCGCCAACAAGGTGGTCGTCGAAGCGCGGCTCAAAGGAGCAGGCATGCATTGGGAACGCCATAACGTCAACCCCATGCTCGTGTTACGCAATGCGGTCTGTAATGGGCGCTGGGACGAGACGTGGCAGGCCTCAACGATGCATCGGCAGCACACCCGTCAGCAGCAACGAGGCGAGCGCACCCAAGCGCGATGTGAACAGGCCGTGGCTCGCTTCCTGAACCTGTTGCTGTGGTGCAGGCCGCCGACTCCACGCCCTCCGGTTGAACCCGTCCCTTGTCCCCCTGAGCCAGCCGACTTCGGCCCCGGTGGAAGTCGCTCCAGGTTCTCCCGTCCTGCTGCCACTCATCCTTGGAGGCGGCCCATTGTTGTCCGGCCCAAAGAGGAAGCTCTTGCAAAAAAATGAACTGCACCCTCTTCTTTCTCTTCTTTCTCACTCGAATCCTGACACAAGATGACAGCAATCAAGATCTACAATTATTGGGAACAACATTTTGAGGTAAAACCGCTTAACTCGTCACGAATCAACAATCGGAATCACCATCACACATGCTGAAGCAGCAAAGCCGTAGTATAGCAGTGGCGGCCCTTGCGGCCGCCATGCATCACTCCCGCCATGCTGCTTGAGCCATTCCTGAACACGGAGATACATCACATGCGCATTGCAGTCAACCTTGGACCTACAAGCGACTGGCCGACCATGCTGGCAGCCGCACAGGAAGCCGACACCAGTGGCTTCGATGCCGTTGGTTTCCTGGATCACTATCATGCAGACAATCCCGAGTGGCCCTACATCTGCGGTTGGTCAGCCTCTGGCGCCCTTGCTATGGCTACCTCGCGTATCCACCTCGTGCCAATGGTCATCGACCGCATGAACTACTTACCCGGCGTGCTCGCCAAGGAAACCTCGACTCTGTCTATCCTGAGCGGCGGTCGCTTCGAACTCGGCATTGGCGCGGGCGACTACTTTGAAGAAGCGCGCGCGTGGGGCCTTGAGGTTCCTCCTGCCCCGGCGCGCATTACTGGCCTCAAAGAGACCATCACCGTCCTTCGACGTATCTGGAGCGGCGAACAGGTAACGTTTGAAGGCGATCATCTTCATCTAAAAAATGCCGCTTCAACCCCACTTCCTCCCGCTCTCCCACGCGTGGTAATAGGTGCGGGCCGCTCGCGAAGCTTGATCCGCAGGGCTGTCGCATATGCCGACGAGATCAATGTCTACGCCGACGACGAGTTGATACGCTTTGCGCGCCAGGAGATCGAGGCATCTTCACGCGCCGTCACATTGTCGGCCTTTGTGTGAGACTGGCTCAAGGACATAGCCGGAAAACTGGTCGCCTGGGAGAAACTCGGCGTAGAGCGAACCTTCATCACCTTCTGGCATCCCTTCGACCAGCTTGCTCCTGCGAGCAAATGGCTATCCTGAGACAACCTTGCCCGCCGACCACGCGATGTTATATCCTAACAAGAGAAATGTAGGGGCGACCCTTGCGGTAGCCCGTCTGACTGCCGCTCCAGATCGGCAATCTCCTGCGGCTATCTTCTGAAGGAAGGAAGTATGACCCGATGACCGACCAGAACTTGTCCCACTACCCGGCGGGGGTCGATATCCGTGGCCCCGTTACTCCGGAGTTTGCCGAGATATTGACACCGGATGCTATGAACCTCGTTGCAACCCTGGTCCGTGCCTTCGCTGACAGGCGTGAGGAGCTCTTGCAGCGCAGGGCGCAGCGACAGGCCGAGATTGACTCCGGCAAACTGCCCGATTTTCTCCCCGAAACCGAGCATATCCGTAACAGCGAATGGACTGTAGCTTCCATCCCCGGTGATCTCCTGGATCGCCGCGTCGAGATCACCGGCCCCGTGGAAAGAAAAATGATCCTCAACGCGCTGAACTCGGACGCCAAAGTGTTCATGGCCGACTTTGAAGACTCCCATACCCCCACGTGGGAGGGCAACATCCAGGGTCATATTAACCTGCGCGATGCCGTCAACCGCAGCATCGAATTTACCAGCCCCGAGGGGAAGCCATACCGCTTACAGGAAAAAACCGCGACCCTACTGGTGCGCCCGCGTGGATGGCACCTGTCGGAAAAGCATGTGCTCATCGATGGCCAGCCGGTTTCTGGCGGCATCTTCGACTTCGCCCTTTACTTCTTCCACAATGTGAGAACGCTGCTCGCGAAAGGCACCGGGCCCTATTTCTACCTGCCCAAGCTGGAGAACCACCTGGAAGCCCGCCTCTGGAATGACATATTTGTGCTTGCCCAACAGGAACTGGGCATCCCCCGGGGCACCATCCGTGCCACCGTGCTCATCGAAACCATCCTGGCAACCTTTGAAATGGATGAGATACTCTACGAACTGCGTGAACACTCTTCCGGCTTGAACTGCGGGCGCTGGGACTACATCTTCAGCGCTATCAAGAAGTTCCGCCAGATACCTGAATTCATCTATCCCGACCGCGCTCAGGTGACCATGACCACGCACTTCTTGCGTTCCTATTCCCTGCTCACGATCAAAACCTGCCATCGCCGTAACATCCACGCCATCGGCGGCATGGCGGCCCAGATCCCCATCAAGAACGATCCCCAGGCCAACGAAGAGGCGCTGGAGCGTGTACGCGCCGACAAGAGGCGCGAGGCCACCGATGGTCATGATGGCACCTGGGTGGCTCATCCTGGCCTGGTGCAGATCGCCATGGAGGAATTTGACAAGGTCATGAAGGGACCCAACCAGATAGATAGGAAGCGCGAAGATGTCCATGTAACAGCTCGCGACCTCCTGGCCATCCCGGGGGGACAGATCACCGAAGCAGGGCTGCGCAACAATATCAGCGTCAGTTTGCAGTACCTGGAATCGTGGCTGCGCGGTACCGGCTGCGTTCCCATCTACAACCTGATGGAAGATGCCGCCACTATCGAAATCGCCAGGTCGCAAATCTGGCAGTGGATTCACCATCCCAAAGGCGTCCTATCCGACGGCAGAAAAGTGGACATTGAACTCTATCACCAACTGTCGGATGAAGAACTGGCAAAGCTCAAGTCTACGCTCGGCGAACAGCAATTTGCCGCGCGCAAATTTGGCACGGCCCGCCAGTTGCTAGACCAGATCATCGCCAACGACCAGTTCACCGAGTTCCTGACCTTGCCCGCCTACCGCTACATCGATTAACAAAATTCATATGTTCAGAGACTACGCCTCCTGCCGCTTCTGAACATACCTTTCTCTTTTATGCACAAGAGGATTTGAGAATGGCCCAAAGAACAGCCGTATCGGCAGGCGCGATCATCTTGCGCGAAATCGAAGGCGAACTAAAGCTTGCCCTGGCCCATCACAAAAACAGCGCAAAAGAGTGGGTCTTGCCCAAAGGCCACGTCTACCCGGGCGAGTCACTTGAACAGGCAGCCCTGCGCGAGATTCATGAAGAGACAGGGCTGGCGTGCGTCCAGCTCATCAAACACCTCGGCACAATTATGCGCCAGTCCATAAAGAGCAACGGCGACCTGGAGCATAAGACAATCCATTACTTCCTGGCGTACCCCTGGACAATAGCCAGTCACAAACACCACTCGACCCGAGATTTACCGGCGTTGGCTGGTTCTCACCACTCCAGGCCATCGAACTTATTCCTTACGAGCAAGACCGCGCCTTTTTACAAGAACACCTGTCCCCTCTGCTCAATTTAAACTGAGCTATCATACTTAACAAAGTTGATACTCCCCTGAAAAAGGGGGACGGTATCGTGAATCGTACAGAGCGTAGGAAGTCCTGACCCGATCCGGTGCATCGGGGAAGAGACTCTTCCTGGTTGGTTGTTGGTGTGTGCTTAAGCAGCAGGAGAAGTAGGAGTTAACGTTACCTCATACCCCAGCTTCTCTAAGCGACGGACGAGCTGCTTCTGAACCGCTTGCCGGTCGCGTTCGTCAAAGTAATTGCCTCCCAATTCGTCATAGTTCTTCTCGTCGGCTAGCACGTGGTAGACGATGACGAGTAAGGTATGTCCGAGCGCAATGATGGCCTTCTTGCCTCCCCGCCGGATGACCAGTCGGCGAAACTGGGCGGAGAGATAGGAGTCCTTACAATGGCTCGCGGCTTGCGCTGCCTCCACCAGCGCCGTGCGCAGCCACGGACTGCCT
>WNGJ01002092.1_pt1 | contig 26576 bp, 25 predicted proteins | sample 5400611 | NCBI WGS metagenome assembly WNGJ01 (sample SAMN13153375, study PRJNA577476) | soil metagenome | isolation source: 40 cm soil or saprolite under Garry oak tree replicate 1 | place: USA:California | collected 2016-06-15
GGCCCGCAGAATACGCTGACAGTATTCGGTTCGCTGGTGTTGCTGGGCAGCCTGATTTTCATCGCTCGAGTGGTAATGAGGTTGCGAAAAACGCAAACTGCAGAGGCGGATTAGGCAGGATTTGGGCGGTACAGCCAGGCGGGCTTCTCAAAGAGCTGAGCCGGGGGCGCGGCGTTTATTCCTGTGAGGATGGCATCGACTTTGGGGTGTATCGGCGAGAGCGAACAGACGGGATCGGTGGCAGCGGCAGCCCCCGCGAGGAGCCATGCCTGGCAGCGGCAGCCCCCGAAATCCAGCTCGCGGCGGTCGCAGGTTTTGCAAGGCTCCTGCATCCAGGCTTCGCCGCGAAATTTCTGAAACGCGGCGGATTGCTCCCAGATTTCGTGCAGGCTGCGGTCCCTCACGTTTTCGAATGCGAGGCCGGGAATCACTTGCGCGGCGTGGCAGGGAAGAGCATCGCCGCTTGGCGTGATCAGCATCAGCTTGCGGCCCCAGCCGCCCATGCAGGGCTTGGGGTACTTCGCGTAATAGTCCGGAACGACAAATTCGATGCGGATTTTGCCCTGCAATCTTTCCTGTTCGCGTTTCAGAAATTCAACGGAACGATTTAACTGTTCGCGGGTGGGCAGCAGATTTTCACGATTAGCAAAGGCCCAGCCGTAATACTGGACGTTGGCGAATTCGATCCGCGTCGCGCAGGAAGATTCGGCGATGGCGAGCATTTGTTCGAGTTCGTCGACGTTGCGACGGTGGATGACGAAGTTGAGCGTAACGGCAATGCCATGCTGCCTCAGCCATTCGAGCACGCGGAGCTTTTGCGCATGGGACTTCGTGCCGGAGATTTCGTTGGCGGTATCTTCACGCGCGCCCTGGAAGCTCAGCTGAATGTGGTCGAGCCCGGCATCCACAAGAGCCGCGAGTTTTGCTTCATCGAGGGGCAGGCCGGAGGTGATGAGATTGACGTAGAGGCCGGGGGAGCGCGCGGCGCAGACGAGTTCGACGATGTCGGGGCGCGCGAGCGGTTCGCCGCCGGTGAAATCGGCTTGAAGGACACCAGCTTCGGCGGCTTCCTTGAAAACGCGAGACCAGACCTCGGTAGTGAGTTCTGTCGTGCGAGATTGCAATTCCAGCGGGTTCGAGCAATAGACGCAATGCAGCGGGCAACGGTGGGTGAGTTCAGCGATGAGCGCCAGCGGATTGGGTATGGTGGATGTCATGTTCAGAAAAAATGGGCCCGGGGTCGAAGCCGGAGCGGTTACAGCTGAAAGTCGAGAGCGCGCTCTTTTTGCAGAAGGTTGAGATAGCCAAGGATGTCCTGCTCGACCTTGTGCGGCTCGGCTTTGGAATAGATCTTCTGCAAATCCACGATGATTTGCTCGACGGTGTGTTTGCCGTCGCAGCGCTCGACAATTTCTAGACTAGGGCCGTTCAGGCGCAGGGCGCGCTCCGGCATGAGCAGGGTGCGCGGCTGCTGAGTTTTTTCGTTCAAGCGGCAGCCGGGAGCTAGGCGCGGAAAGCTGTTAAGTTCAGGCGTCATCCTAGTTTCACGATTCCTTTGCGGGCTGGAAAGCGCCCGGAGGCGGCCATCCGGGATTGACGTAGGAAAAATAGAGGGCGTCAAGCTGCGCCCAGAGGATGTCGCACTTGGCGCGCAACGCGGCGAGGGCCAAATCCTGTTCCGTGCGGGTGCGCGCGTGTTTCACGACCCACGCCAGAGCGAACTCGGAGTCCTCGGGAGCCTGCGTGAGACGGCCGGTGAAATAATCCAGACCGCCGGAGAGCCAGGGATAGTGCTGGCGCATGCGGTCCATGCGGAGAGCGATGAGTTTGCGCGAGAAGAGTTCGGTCAGGGAAGAGGCCACGGCTTCGAGGTGCGAGCGCGTGGATACGAAATCGACGTAAGCTTGGACTGCAAAACGCGTGGCGGGAAGAATGCCGTCACCGCGGAGCGCGTGTTCGCGCGACAAGCCTGTAGCTTCCACGAGACGCAGCCACTTTTCAATGCCGCCGGGCTTGGTGCCGTCGCCATCGTGATCGAGGATGCGCTTGCGCCAGGCGAGACGAAACGCTGGATCGTCGCTACGCGCGAGAATGGCCGCGTCTTTGATGGGGATACGGCTCTGATAGTAGTAGCGATTGAGAGCCCAGGCTTGAAGCTGGCCGCGCGTGAGGCGGCCTTCGTGCATGAGCAAGTGAAACGGATGCTTGTGATGGTAGCGCTCTTCTCCGATGGCATGAAAGCCAGCGACGAACTGGGCTTCGGAGAACAACGGCTTTTCGACCTCGTGGTTCACGGAGGGGGTCACAGGTTGAACTCCATCCCATCATAGGCGATTTCCCAACCGGCTTCACGCACAGCGCGATGCTCTGGACTCTCTTCGTTTAACACCGGGTTCGTATTGTTGATGTGGATGATGACGCGCTTGGTTTTTCCGAGACGGAACGGCCGCTTCAGCAAGCCGCGCTCGCCCGAGAGCGGAAGATGTCCCATATCGCGTGCCGTTCTGCGGCTGCGCTTGGCTTGGATCAACTCATCATCTTTCCAGAAGGTGCCGTCGAGAAGAGCCAAGTCACTTTCATCGACGGAGCGTTGCCAGTCTTCTCCGAGTCCGGAGACGCTGGGGGCGTATAAAAATCTCTTTTCTTTGTGGACGAGTTGGAGGCCGATGACTGCCTCTTCCGGAGGAAAGCTTCCTTTCAGTAAATCACTCACGTAATCCGGGAAACCACCGAGAAGAGGCACGGCTTTGCAGAAGAAGCCGTCCTTTGCGCTGGGGGAAGATGGCGCAACGAGAGGAATGAGGCGATCGAGGGGCAGCGTGTCCCACCGCACGGGCGGGTTCGAGCGCGTCAGGACGCGGAAGAGGCTGTTTTCTTCCGTGAGGATACGTCGCACCGATAGAGTCGAATAGATGTGCAGCGGATGAAACTCGCGAAGGTGAAGCAAGCCCATCACGCAATCCACCTCGGCGCTGGTGAGGAGGATGGTGGAGATAGGCGAGCCAGGCGAGGAGGACGTGACTGACAACTCGGGAGTCGCAAGGATTTGCTGGCGGAGATCGGGAGAAGCGTTCAGAAGAAACCAGCTTGATGGGCCGGAAGAGACAGCCACCTGAGCCTGGGTGCGCGGACGTGCGTTGACGCTGCCGCCTCGGAGGCTGCTACAGTTCGGACACGAACAATTCCATTGGGGAAAGCCGCCTCCGGCTGCGGAGCCGAGGACTCTAATGCGCATTCGTCATTCCGGCGACCCCGAACCGGCCGGCGTCGACTCTCAGACTAGAGCTCGGCGTTGGCGTACGAGCTGACTTCGCAATGGAGGTCGATTTCTTCGTGTTGAGGGGTAATCCATTCCATGGTCCAGGCTCCTTTTGGAGTCAAATGCAGGAGAACATAAAAAGCATAACATGGAATTAGTTTGAAAGGAATGGGGAAGTTGGAGGAAGTTGGCGAGTGCCTTCCGGGACGAATGGCCGGTTACAAGGGGATGGGAATGGGGGGCAAGACGCTTCTTGGGGCGGTACTGACATGGCCTAGGCACAAACTGTGGAAGCGCCAAACAGGAAATATCCATCGCAGCACAGCTTCAGATACTTGAGTTGACAGCAAAAGGGAGGCCAACCAATCTGGACCTGAGGCAGAGGTTCACTCTCTTGGTGCCTGACGTGCAAGCCGCCACCGCGAATCTGATTCCGAGGTTGCGAATCTGCTATGGACGCGGCGGAAGCTTACCCCACAGAGGCACACCCCCATTCTTGTTGTGCGGCTCAGCTGTTCTGCTTGCAGTTCTGCTCTCGATTCTCTTTGCATTCCCAGCAGGGGCCCAAGCGCCGCCAAACGAAGAAGTGAAGCCGGTTCCTTTGCTAACAGGGAGCACGGGTTTCATTACCACGTTTGACGGTGGGGAACCACACCTCCACCCCATTGTCACGCCTCTTGTTCTGGTCCCGATCGGAGGCCGATGGATCTTCGAAACGCGGGCGACATTCGAGACGGACATGGTGCAACTCCCGGGGAGAAGCGGGTTTCACGGGACGGTTGCAAAGGAAGTCGAATACGTCCAACTGGATTTCATCGCCAATCCGTACATAACGGTGACGATGGGGCGATTTCTGACGCCGTTTGGCATCTTTAATGAAAGGCTGTACCCGGTCTGGATCCGGAACTTGCAGTCGGATCCACTGATCCTGCCGATCGGAATAGGGCCCAGCAATGCCAGCACTGGGGTGATGTTGCGCGGCGGCTTCAGGGCGGACCCGAAGTTCAACATCAACTACGCGGTCTATTTTTCAGTTCTCTCGACCGCGAGTCCCGTGAACTCCGATCGATTCGCGGGAGGACGCCTGGGAATCTTTGTTCCCGCAGCACGTCTGGAAATCGGCGGATCTTTTCAGCATGGGCTCCAGGACGAGCGGTCGAATGCTTTTGGCTTCCATGCCTTGTGGCAACCACCAATCCTGCCGCTCGACATCCGATCCGAATATGCTAGTTCCATCGTGGGAAGCGGCTACTGGGTGGAAGCGGCCTATCGTTTGAGCCAGGTTCCGTTCCTGCAGAACGAACTTCGCCGGACGCAGGTCGTGGCGCGCATGCAGCAGTTTTTTGTGGGAGAAATTGCCAGCGATGCGCTTCTGCCAATGGACACAAAACAGTTCGAATTCGGGCTGAACTACTACTTCATCGACGGACTGAAGGCGAGTTCCAGCTACGGCCGGCAATTCAGCACGGATGGGAATAAAAACGTTTGGACGATGAGTCTTACCTATAGATTCGTGGTCCCTCTGGGACACGCAAGGAGCGAGTGATGAAGTGGCGTTACATCCTGCTTTGCATGGTTGGCGTGACGGCAGGTCTGACCTTTTCGGCGATCGCGCAGGAGCGTGCGAATTCAACTGCCTCGTCGAGTGCCGGGGCGCCTGCGCCGACACAAGGAATGCCAGCGGCCCCTGCAGCGGCACCTCCGTCCGCAATGGCCAAGTCGGCGGCGGATGGAGCCGAGAATGGTGCCCAGCGGTTGGAAGGCGAAAAGAGATTCCGCACCAATTGCGGGCGCTGCCATCAAGCTCCGCACAAGTTTCCGCCGCGAGTCATGGCCACCGCCATACGCCACATGAGGGTCCGGGCCATGATCACCGATGAAGACATGCGACTCATACTGCGCTACATGACCCAATGATCAGTTTAGGGCGCTGGGGGGGGGAGCGGCAATAGTTCTGCGACTGCTGGTGGCAGTCACAGCGGTGTCATCGATGTGCGGTTGGGGTCAGAGCACGCAGTCGCACGCTCGGGTGATTGAGATCCTGGCGGACCATGACAGCCGCTACAAGATTAAGGACCAAAAGCGGCCGGTCATAACTGTGAAAACGGGCGAGCAAATTAACTTGCGGATTACGGCCAAGAAGGCAAAGAATCTAAACCGAGACGGCTCGATACACGGTTTTTCGCTGCTGCGCGCAAAAGACCGGAAACCAGTTCCGGACTGGGATTTCCTCCTGAAGCCCGGGACCCAGGAGTTCACCGTGGCGGCGCCGGGCGAGCCTGGAGAATACCTCGTTGTTTGCACCGTGATCTGCAGCCAGGACCATGAAGGAATGAACATGAGATTCGTGGTATTGCCCTGATTTGAAGACAAATCCAATTCGCAAATGTTTACACCAGTGAGGGACAAATGGGAACTAGAAGAGCCCGATCGATCTTGGGTGCCGCGGCCTTGGCTTGGGTGATGGCGGGCTATCCTCCGGCTCGCGGCGGCGATGAAAAGAAATTCAGAGGTGAAATTGCAGACACGCAGTGCGCGCTCAACGTTCATTCTCTCAGTAAATCGCACAAGGAAATGATCGAGATGAAACCCGAAGTGAAAACGAACGCAGACTGCGCGCGCTATTGCGTGAAAGAGCGTGGCGGAAGATTCGTGCTGCAGACTCCGGACAAGGTCTATAAGCTGGATACGCAGGCTCTGGCGGAACAGTGGGCCGGGCTGAAGGTAAGAATCGTTGGGACCCTTGACCCGAAGACCGACATCATTACTGTGCGCAGCATTGAGCCGCTCTCCCCGAGCGCGAGCAAGACATCTCCTCCGAAGTGACGGGCAACCGTCCGAAAGTCCAGTCCGAGGGATGCCAAAACCCCACCACCAAGAATTGTTGTAGTTGGGGATAGAAACCACAACAAGTCGCGGCATAAATCATGCGGTTACTCTTCGCTTGATTTTCGAAACTATTTTTAAAAGAACGCGTGTTTCCTCTTGACATGTGTGGAAAGCAGCCTATCATGTGGATAAAAGTGGCGAGAAGTGGGCCACAGTAGAAGATAGTAGCGGGCAACGGGGCAAAATAGACAGATTCCCAGATCTGTGGTGAAAGTTGGCATTTTGGCCATTCTAGACCACATATTTGTGTGTGATCCCCACAAAACCGGGGTCGCGTTGAGCGGGGCGCATGAAGCTACGGGGCAACTGTCCGGCGAAGGTGGACGAGAAGGGGCGGTTGAAGATACCCGCCGTGTTTCTGGACGCCCTGAAAGAGTACGGAAATCAATTTTACATCACCAGCACCACGGGCGAAGCGGCGCGCGCATTTATCCGATGAAGGTTTGGTCGGGCATTGAGGACAAGCTGGCGGGGGTATCGAGCCAGAACCGGGCGAAGAGAAAATTTTTGATGAGAACAAGTTACTACGGGCAGACGGTGGAGTTGGATGGGCAGGGAAGAGTGCTGGTGCCCGCAGTGCTGCGCGAATCGGCGCAGATGAAGGGCGAGGTGGACGTGTTCGGCAACCTCGATTATCTCGAGGTCATGAACCACACCCGCGTGCTCGACGACCTGAAGAATTCGCCGTACACGGAAGAAGACGATAAGGCGGAACTGGCGCAGGAGCGACTGAAGCGTTTCGGCGAGAAGGTGAGGCTGGTGCAGTCGCCGTTCTCGAGGATTGCGGAGGTCGCGCAAGACTTGGGGATTCCGCCGGTGGACGGGGTCTTGGCCGACTTGGGAGTTTCCAGCATGCAACTTGATCAAGGCGAGCGGGGATTTTCGTTTCGCGAGGCTGCTCCGCTGGACATGCGGATGGACACTGCCAACGACGAACTAACGGCAGACGAAATTGTGAATCGGTGGTCGGAGAAGGAAATTGCCGACCTGCTCTACCGGGAAGCGGATGAGCACGATTCCAGAAGGATCGCCAAGGCGATCGTACGAGCGCGACCCCTACGGGATACCGCGCACTTGGCAACGACTGTGGCCGGGGCCCGAAAGCAATGGGGAAGGCAGAGACTGCATCCCGCAACAAAAACGTTTCTGGCGCTGCGGATAGCGGTGAATCGAGAGATGGAGGAACTCGGGCAGTTTCTTTCTCGGACCCCCGCCACAATGAATTCAGGAGGCCGCTGGGTGGTGCTGAGCTATCACTCGCGGGAAGATCGACTGGTGAAGCGTGCGTTTCAAGAGGGAGAGCGGGCAGGAACGCTCCGCGTGCTTACGAAACACGTGATCCAGCCCAGCGAGCAAGAGACGATGGGCAACCCGCGTTCGCGAAGCGCGAAGCTGCGGTGTGCGGAAAGAGTATAAGTATGGCGCGTAGGAAAAAATCATCGGCAATGACCGAGTTTCATACCGTCAAGCGGATTGACAATTCGCGCATCGTGCGCCACGTCGAGCCCGCGAAGATGCGCAGGCTGTATCGTACGGTCGCACTGGGCGGCGTGATCGCCGCGTTTTTCATGCTGTACATCTACCAGCATTTCCGCTGTATTGATTTGAGTTTTCAGCTTGAGGACGTCAAGGCCAGGCAATCCGAGGCGGCTTCTTTGAATTCGTCCTTGAAATTGGAAATCGCCGGGCTGCGCAGTCCGATGCGCATTGACGTGATTGCGCGCCGCCAACTGGGCTTGACCGAGCCGCTGCCAACGCAGGTTCAAGAATACGAAGCTCCGGACGGCGCAGAAGTGGCGGCAGCGCGCTATGTCCGGCCGAATCGAGCGCCGTAACCTTTTCACTTAATGGACACGCGTCGACAAGCAGTTTGCTGTCAAAGAATTGAACTTCCAGGCGGAGCGCTTCTCAATTTGATCTCGTCATGCCAGAAAACCGTGCTCACGCCGCCACAGGTGGCCGCATAGCGGCAGGGTCCGAACGCAACCGCCGAGCGGTCGAATGGAATGGTGACCGCAAAGCAGCTAGCCGCTTGCTGATTGTTGCCTGCGTAACACTCTTATGGATGACCGCCGTCTTTGGGCGGCTCGGATACCTGCAACTCTTCCTTCACAGCGAATACATGGCCCGGGCACAGCGGCAGCAACAGCGCGTGATCGAAATCACGCCGAAGCGTGGCGCGATCTACGACCGCAACATGCACCCGCTGGCGATGAGCATCCCGGTGGATTCGGCGTTCGCGGTGCCCTCCGAGCTCGGGGACCAACAACTGGCGGCGCGGCTGATTTCCGGTGTGTTGGGAATTCCTCGCGAAGCCCTGGAAGCGCGATTCGAATCTTCGCATTCGTTTGTCTGGATCGCGCGCAAGCTGCCTCCTGACAAAAAGGAAGCGGTCGAGGCGCTCAATCTGAAAGGCGTCTACTTTCAAAAAGAGAATCAACGCATTTATCCGAAGCGCGGCCTGGCATCCCATGTGTTGGGCTTTGTCGATCTCGATGAAAAGGGATTGGGCGGGATCGAATACGAATTGGATAGCCAGATTCGGGGCAAGAGCGAAAAAATCATCGTGATGGCGGATGCGCGCCAGCGCTGGTTCGATGCCGGAGAAGCTCGCCGCGAGCCCGGCGCAAACGTGGTTCTCACGCTCGACGAAAAAATCCAGTACATCGCGGAGCGCGAGCTGGCAGCGGCGATTGCCAAAACGCGCGCGATGGCCGGCACCGTGATGGTGATGAATCCGAATACCGGCGAAATCCTCGGGCTGGCGAACTGGCCGAAGTTCAATCCCAACGCGGCGAACGAGGCGCCGGCGGAATCGCGGATGAACCGCGCGGTCACGGCGCTGTACGAGCCTGGATCAACTTTTAAGCTGATCACCCTGGCAGCGGCGTTCGATCAGGGAATTACGCGGCCCGGAGAAGTGTTCGATTGCGAGAACGGGGCAGTGTATGTGGCCGGGCACCGCATTCGCGACCACAAGCCGTTTGGCATGCTGAGTGTCGCCGACATTTTGGCGCAGTCGAGCGATGTGGGCGCGATCAAGATTGCACTGCGGCTGGGAGCGCCGAAATTTTATGACTATATCCGCGCATTTGGGTTCGGCCAGCCGACAGGCGTGGATATGCCGGGGGAGAGCAAAGGACTTCTGCGGCGTTTGGACAACTGGTCGGCGGTCTCGATCGGATCGATCTCAATGGGGCAGGAAGTGGGCGTCACGCCGATTCAGCTGATTAGCGCAGTTTCCGCGATTGCCAATGGAGGAACGCTGTACAAGCCACACGTCGTTGCAGAATTGAGGCGCGGGGATCACAAATTGCCTACCGAAGGCCCGCTGGCCCCTTCCGAGCCAAGAAGAGTAATTCGTCCGGAGACGGCGGCGACACTTCGAAGGCTTATGGAAGGTGTTATTCTGAACGGCACGGGACCGCTTGCGCATCTTGATGGCTGGACCGCCGCCGGGAAAACCGGCTCCGCGCAGAAAATCGATCCAGCGACGGGCAGGTATTCGAGGACGCAGCTCATTGCTTCCTTCACCGGGTTTGCGCCGATCAGCAACCCCGCCGTCACAATTCTGGTGTCACTCGATTCGCCCGTGGGGCAGCACGAAGGCGGACAGGTTGCCGCGCCGGTTTTCAAGCGGATTGCCGAGCAAGTATTGCCATACCTGGATGTGCCGCGTGATGTACCCATTGGTCCGAGGCTTGTCCAGGCCTCGTACAAGGATCGCGACGTATCGGACAGTTCGGTCCTCGAGGATTTCACGCCCACGGATTTTTCGGAGCAGCCCGACCAACCTCCGGCGAAGTCCGCGGCAAGCAACAATAGAGAAGGCAACAGCCCTGCCCCTCCCGTGACCGTTGCTGTGGACGAGGGCGGCGACATTCAGGTTCCGGATTTTTCCGGGAAGACCATGCGCGAAGTGACGGAAATGTCTTTGAAGCTGGGGCTAGAGCCGGTTCTGGTTGGCAGCAGTCTTGCAACAAACCAGGCGCCGGCCGCTGGAGCGAAGGTCCGGAAGGGCGCGAAGGTAACCGTGCAGTTCGGAACACCAGCGACAAAAATTGCGAAGCCATCCCGGAGAGTCAGGCATTAGGATGAAAATTGGATTGAGTCAAGAAGAACAGGTACAAGACGCCATTACGAACCCGGTTGACCGCCAACGAAAGCATTCTGCCCGCACAAGCTCAACGGACAGCGGAAGGAAGCTGAGCGAAGTGTTGGAAGGCGTAGAGACAGTTCTGCCTCCGAACGCAGCTAAACAGATTGTTCAAAAAGTGGTTTGCGATTCGCGAAAAGTGCAGCCGGGCACGCTATTTTTTGCCTTGCACGGAGCGAAGGCAGACGGGAACGCGTTTATTCAGGACGCGATTAAGCGGGGCGCGGTTGCCATAGCGAGCGAAGAGAAGGCCGTCGGCAAGATTCCGGCAGGTGTGGCGTGGATTCAAGTTCGCGAAGCGAGAAAGGCTCTGGCGACAGCGGCTGCAAACTTTCTGGGGCATCCCGCGAACGTGCTCCAGCTTGTTGCGGTGACCGGCACGAACGGGAAGACGACCACGACGTCCGTCGTCGATGCGATCGTGAAGGCCTCCGGGGCGAAGACGGGACTGTTTGGAACGATCGCGTATCACACGCCTCTAGGCGACTACCCAGCGCCAAACACGACGCCGGAATCCGTGGACTTGCAGGGATTTTTCGCGGAGATTCGCGATGCAGGCGGAAAGTACGCGGTGCTTGAAGCCAGTTCGCATTCGCTGGCGATGGACCGGCTGTGGGGATGCCATTTTCAAGCCGCCGTCTTTACCAACCTCACGCGCGAACACATGGATTTTCACAAAACGTTTGAGGATTATTTTGCGTCTAAAAAGCGCCTGTTTGAGGGCACGGGGGAGGGCGCTCCGGAAGTGGCGGTGTTGAATGCGGACGATGAATTCGGCAAACGGTTGGCCGGTCTGGCGAAGAAAACGGTCACCTATGGATTGGAATCGGACGCGAACATTACCACGAAGAAATTTCAACTGACCTTCGATGGTTTGACGTTCACTGCGCAGACACCAAATGGAAAGGTGCATGTGGAATCGCGTCTGGTCGGCCGGATCAACGTTTACAATCTTCTCGCTGCTATCGGAGCAGCACAGGCGCTAGGCCTTTCGAACGAAGTCATTGAAAACGGAATCCGAAATCTTGAGAGTGTATCGGGCCGTTTTCAGCGGATCGATCTGGGGCAGCCCTTCCTGGTGATCGTCGATTATGCGCACACAGACGATGCGCTGGAAAACTTGATTCGAACGGCGCGCGAGTTGAATCCCAAGGGCCGGATCATCACGCTGTTCGGATGCGGCGGCGAAAAGGACCGCACTAAGCGGCCGGTGATGGGAGAAGTTACCGGCAGACTCAGCGACCTCACGATTCTTTCCAGCGACAATCCGCGCAGCGAAGACCCGCTGAAAATCATCAGCGACATCATCGTGGGACTGCAAAAAACGGCGGGCAAATATCTGATCGAGCCGGACCGCGAAAAAGCCATCGGCATGGCCATGGACGAAGCCCGCAGCGGAGACATCGTGCTGCTGGCTGGAAAGGGCCACGAGAATTATCAGATTCTGGCCGACAGAACGTTTGAATTTGACGATCGCGAAATGACGCGGCGCGCCTTGCGCGAGCGCGGTTTTGAAGGGCCGCGAAACGAAAACGGTAATGGCAGTCCATTGAAAGGCGAGCCACGAGGCGGCTCAGGGTTTGGCACCTAGCGCGCTTGGTTCATAGTAGAGACGGGGGCGCTCGGGTCCCGGCACAGTCGGGGTGAGCCAATTGGTGACCTCTCGAAAGGAGGAGCCCTCAAAACGTTGAGAACACAACGAGGCGTTCGGTACTGGAGTAAGACGAATCCTTTGAGGAACTTATGCGGTGGACGATTGCACAGGTGGCTGACCCTCTGGGTACTCGGCCGGGGACGGGACTCAACCCCCTGGCCCGGGTGGCCGGCGTGTCGATTGATTCTCGCGCGATTCGTGCCGGAGAACTGTTCATCGCCATCCACGGACCGCGTCACGATGGACACGACCATGTTGCCAGTGCGCTGGAAGGCGGAGCCATTGCGGCGGTGGTGGCACAGGCGCAGCTTCCACGATATGCAGACCCAGTCCGTGCCCGGTGCATTGCCGTGGGCGACACCTTCCTCGCACTCAAGCAACTGGCGCGGGCGGTGCGCGAATTCTGGGGCGGGAAAATTGCCGGCGTCACGGGTTCGGTCGGCAAGACCACCACGAAGGAGATCCTGGCGGCACTGCTGGGCGCGAAGCTGCGGGTCCTGAAATCGGAAGGAAATTTAAATAACGAGTACGGGCTGCCGTTGACGCTGTTTCGGCTGGAAGAAACGCATCAAGCGGCGGTGTTGGAAATGGGTATGTCGCGCCGCGGAGAGCTTGCGCGGCTGTCGGAAATCGCGCGGCCGGACGTTGGAGTGGTAACACGTGTTTCGCCCGCGCATCTAGAGTTTTTTGCGTCTGTGGATGAGATTGCGCTCGCAAAGCGCGAGTTGATTGAAGGTTTGAATGGACACGAGTCGACCGCCGTGCTCAACGCAGATGATCCGCGCGTCGCCGCGTTTGGGGCGTTCGCGCCTGGCCGCGTGTTGACGTACGGCATCGAGAACACGGCTTTTTTTATGGCGGAGGAGATCGAAGACCGCGGCGCGCTGGGAACGGCGTTTGATTACGTGAGTCCGGAGGGGCGCGTTCGGCTGGAGCTGAATGTTCCTGGGCGTCACGTGATTGCCAACGCGCTGGCGGCCCTGGCAGCGGCAAGCGTATGGGACATCGGCGCAGCGGAAGCGCAGGACGTGTTCCGTTCGCTGCGCGCGCCGGCGATGCGCGGGGAATTATTGCGATTTTCAAACGGAGCGGCGCTCATCAACGACAGCTACAACTCAAGTCCCGCGGCGCTGCAAGCCATGACGGAATTGCTTGCGGCCACGCCGAATTTTCGGCGACGCATCCTCGCTGCGGGTGAGATGCGCGAACTAGGCTCAGCTTCACCGGAGCTGCATCGCGCCGCAGGGCAGTTTGCGGCCAAGACCGGAAAGATCGATTGGGTTATCGGCGTGTCCGGTGATGCCGCGCAGATTGTGGAAAGCGCCGTGGCAGCAGGACTCCCTCGCGAGCGCGCGAGGTTTTTCGCAACGCCCCAGGAAGCCGCCGAATTCCTTGCGGACTTTATTACCACCGGCGACTTGCTGCTGGTGAAGGGCTCGCGTGGCGTGAAGATGGAGCAAATTGTGGAAGCGCTGATCGCTCGGCACGCTGCGGCCCGAGAAATTACGGGTCAGGAGGTACGGCACTGAAATGCTTTACTACCTCCTCTATGAGGTCTTGCGCAAGTACATCAGCCCACTCAATGTTTTTCGCTACATCACGGTTCGAACCGTGTATGCGAGCCTCACGGCAATGTTTCTGGCCCTGGTCTTTGGGCCCTCGCTGATCCGCCGACTGCGCGAACTGCAAATCGGCCAGTTCATCCGCGAAGAAGGCCCGCAGGAGCACAAGAAAAAAGCGGGCACTCCCACGATGGGCGGCGTGCTGATTGTTCTCTCTACTGCTGTGCCGACGCTACTTTGGGCCGACCTCACAAACCCATTCATCTTGCTGGCGTTGTTTGCGCTCATTGGCTTCGCAGTCATCGGCTTCATTGACGATTACGCGAAAGTGTCCAAGCAGCGCAACCTGGGTCTTACCGCAAAGAAGAAAATCTATTTTCAAGTGTTCGTCAGTCTCGTGGTGGGTGTCTCGCTCCTCGTTCTGACAACGCACAGCGCTTACTCCACGCAGTTGATGATCCCGTTTCTGAAGCGTTTTCGCCCCGATCTCGTTTTCCACTCGTTCATGCATTCACCGCATTTCTGGCCGCTAGCGTTTATTCCCTTTCTCGTTTTCGTTGGCGTTGTAATTGTCGGCTCTTCGAATGCCGTCAACTTGACTGACGGGCTGGACGGCCTCGCCATTGGTTGCACAGTGATCGCCGCGGGCGCGCTGACAGTGCTGACCTACGTCAGCAGCAATTTTCGTTGGGCGACATACCTCGACATTCAATACATCCCGAAGGTCGGTGAGCTTACGGTGTTCTGCGGCGCGCTCGTCGGCGCGTCGCTCGGTTTCCTTTGGTACAACGCGCATCCCGCGGAAATCTTCATGGGAGACGTCGGCTCACTTTCGCTGGGCGGAACGCTCGGCGTGATCGCCGTCATCATCAAGCAGGAGATCCTGCTGTTCTTTGTTGGCGGCGTTTTTGTGCTGGAGGCCGTGTCGGTGATTCTGCAAGTGGGCTCGTTCAAGTTGCGCGGCAAACGCATCTTCCGCATGGCGCCCATCCATCACCATTTCGAATTGCTTGGTTGGAGCGAATCGAAAGTAATCGTTCGTTTTTGGATTGCAGCGCTGGTTTTCGCCCTGTTCGCACTGACAACGTTGAAGTTGAGGTAGCAAAGACTTCTGGTTTGCGAGAGTAATGCTGAATCCGTTCGAGTTGCGGGGCAAGCGCGTGCTGGTCGTGGGACTGGCGAGGACGGGTGTGGCTACTGCACTATTTTGCGCGGCGCGGGGCGCCCACGTGACTGCCACCGACGCGCGGACCGAAAACGAAATCGGCGAAGCGATTGCTCCACTCCGGAGTGCAGGCATAAGCCTCGAGCTCGCCGGACACCGGGAAAACTCATTTCTCGAACAGGATCTGATTGTTCCGAGTCCTGGCGTGCCTGCTGATTCTCCTTTGCTGCAAGCCGCGCGCGTCAAGGGCGTCACGATCTGGAGCGAAGTGGAGCTGGCAGACCGTTTTCTGCGCGGACGCCTGATCGGAATCACCGGCTCGAACGGCAAGACAACCACGACTTCCTTGATCGAATACATTCTAAAGAACACCGGTTTTTCTACCATTCTCGCCGGGAATATCGGCACGCCCTTGATAGCGCGCGTGGAGCATACCAGCGACGACACCATCACAGTCGCGGAGCTGAGCAGTTTTCAACTGGAGCTGATTGAAACGTTCCGCCCCAACATTAGCGTGTTCTTGAATCTCACACCCGACCATTTGGACCGCCATCACACGCTGGAGGCGTATGGCCGCGCCAAAGCGCGCATCTTCGAGAATCAGACCGAAGCCGACAGCGCGGTGCTGAACGCGGATGATCCGGCGACCACACCGCTGGCGCCGGCGAAGCCGCACGTGTACTGGTTCAGCCGGAAGCAACGCGTGGCCCAGGGTGCGTTCGTTCGGGAAAATGAAATTCTATTTCGCCATGACGGCAAGGAAGAGGCGGTTCTTCATCTCAAGGAGATTCCGCTGGCAGGTGCGCACAACGTGGAAAATGTCCTCGCGGCCGTGGCAACGGCGCGTCTCGCAGGGGCTGAGCCCTCGGCTATCGCGAAAGGAGTGCGCTCGTTTGCGGGCGTCGAACATCGTCTCGAGTTCGTCGCGGAAATCGGCGGTGTGCGCTATTACAACGATTCGAAGGCCACCAACGTCGATGCCACTCTCAAGGCACTGGAGGCTTTTCCCGGAAGAATCCTGATCGTTCTCGGGGGTAAGGACAAAGGCAGCGACTACACCGCGTTGCAAAAACCGTTGCGCGAGAAAGCCATTCTTGCGCTGCTGATCGGTGCGGCAGCGGAAAAAATTGAAAACCAAATTACTGGCAGCGTGGCCATCGAGCGTGCCGGAACGATCGAGCGGGCCGCGGAAATCGCTTCGCACGCAGCGCGGCCTGGCGACGTGGTACTCCTCGCTCCCGCGTGCGCCAGCTTCGATCAATTTCAGAATTACGAACACCGTGGCCGCGTCTTCAAGGAGTTGGTGCATCAACTGGAACGGCAAGCGGCGAGTACTTCTGCAAGAGGGTGAACGAAAGTGCCGAGACGACTGGAAAACGATCGCTTGCTCTTTGGAGTGACGCTGGCGTTGTGCCTGCTCGGTGCGGTGATGATTTTCAGCGCCTCGGCGGTCACCGCGCAACAGCAGTACGGTCACTCCTACATATTTGTCGTTCGCCAGGCCGCGTGGCTCTTCATCGGACTCCTCGGGATGTTCGCTCTGATGAGGACGGATTACCGCCGTCTGCGCGAGCCCGCGGTGATTTATCCTGTAGTCTGCATCGTCTTGCTGCTGCTTGTTGGCACATTTTTCCTCGACAAGTCCCATGCCACACATCGCTGGATCAAGTTCGGCCCGGTGGGCATCCAGCCGTCGGAACTGGCTAAACTCGCCACCATCCTTTACCTGGCGTGGTTCATGGACCAGAGGCGCCGCAACAGGGCCGGTATGGAATTCTGCAAAGAAGATTTCTGGGGAACGATTTTTCCGGCCGCCGGTCCCATTCTGGTTTATGTCGCCTTGATCTTGCTGCAGCCTGACCTTGGGACCTCCATCGATATTCTCGTGGTGGCCGCCGCCATTTTGTTCGTTGCCGGCCTTTCCTGGAAGTGGCTGGCCGTAGGGCTCGTGGGCGCAATTCCCCTGGTGTATCTGCTCATCACGCAAGTGGCGTACCGGCAAGCCCGATTGATGGCTTTTCTGCACCCTGACTCCGATCCACAAGGCGCTGGATTTCAACTGCTCCAATCGCTCATCGCTGTTGGCTCCGGGGGATTCACGGGCGTAGGCCTGATGGAGAGCAAACAAAAACTGTTCTACCTGCCTGAAGCGCACACGGATTTTATTTATGCGGTGATCTGCGAGGAACTGGGCTTTCTCGGGGCGATCGCTGTTATCGCGCTATTTGTGGTCTACGGTTGGCGTGGGATGCGTGCTGCACTCGGTGCTCCGGACGGATTCGGGCGCCTGCTGGCGCTGGGAATCACCGCGATGGTGCTGTGCCAGGCGCTGATTAATTTTGCGGTGGTACTCGGAATGGTGCCGACCAAGGGGATTCCGCTGCCGTTCGTCAGCTATGGCGGATCGAGTTTGCTGGTCATGCTGCTGGCTACTGGCGTTCTGCTGAATATTTCGCAACGTGCGGCGGAAGCGTGAGGAGTGGACCAGTCCGGTGAAATTGTTAATCGCAGGCGGCGGCACGGGCGGACACGTTTTTCCCGCGCTCGCGATTGCGCGGGAATGGCTGGCAAGAGGAAGCGAAAGGGAAGTCGTGCTGGTGGGAACCGAACGCGGGATTGAAATGAAATTGGTGCCACAAGCCGGGCTGCCGCTGGAAACTCTGCGCGTGGCCGGTTTGAAAGGCAAAGGCGGCGCCACGTTGGTCAAGAATATCGCGATGCTCGCGCCTGCGATGCTCGATGCCCGCCGCGTCTTGCGCAAGCACAAACCTGTCGCCGCGTTTGGCGTCGGCGGATATGCCGCCGGTCCCATGATGCTCGCCACCTGGTTGGCGCGCGTACCCAACGTCATCTTCGAACCCAATGCCGAAGCTGGCTTCACGAACAAGGTGCTGGCTAGAATTTCTACACGAATTGCGACCGGCTATGAAGTTTCTGCACGCGATTGGGGGAAGAAGGCGATTGTCACAGGTTGCCCGGTGCGCCCGGAGTTTTTCTCCATCACGCCGCGGCAGCTGGAAAAGCCGGTCCGGTTGCTCATCACCGGCGGAAGCCAGGGAGCGTTGCCGATCAACCGCACATTTGTCGACTCCATGGATCGCCTCGCGGCGCGCAAGAACGAATTGGCCATCGTTCATCAGACCGGTGAACGCGACTATAACGCTGTGCGCACTGCCTACGCGCGGCGCGAAATCAATGCGGAGGTTGTTCCCTTCCTCACAAACATGCCGGAGCGCTTTGCCTGGGCGGACATTATTGTTTGCCGGGCAGGCGCCATCACCGCGGCGGAAATCGCCGCCGCGGGCCGGGCCGCCATCTTCATTCCCTTTGGAAGGGCGACGGACAGCCACCAACTTCGCAACGCGCAGGAAATGTCCCGCGCGGGCGCCGGCCGCCTGATTTCCGAAGCGGAGCTCACGCCCGAAAAACTGACCACTGAAATTTTCTCCCTCGTCGACCAGCCCCAGGAGATCGAAAAATTGTCAAGCGCAGCGCGCGGACTTGCCCGCCCTCGTGCCGCGCGCGACATCGTCAATCTCATCGAAGAGGCCGCGAACGTGCAAGGAATTCGGCAGCGGGTGAGCGCATGATGGTTTCTTTCCGCAATTTTCAACGAATCCACCTGGTCGGCATTGGCGGCATCGGCATGAGCGGCATCGCCGAAGTGCTCTTGACGCTCGGCTATTCGGTGTCCGGTTCGGACGTCAAGCTGTCAACCATCACCGAACGGCTGCAAAATCTGGGCGCGACGATCTACGAGGGCCACAAAGCATCGAACGCGGATGGCGCTCACGTCCTCGTGACTTCGTCTGCGGTGAAGGCAGACAACCCCGAAGTCGTCGAAGCTCACAAGAACAAGATTCCTGTGATTCCGCGTGCGGAGATGCTTGCGGAACTGATGCGGTTGAAATACGGAATCGCCGTCGCCGGAGCGCACGGCAAGACGACTACCACTTCGATCGTCGCCTCGGTGCTCGCGGCGGCGCATCTTGACCCCACGTTCGTGATCGGCGGGAAAGTCAATCAGGCGGGCACGACCGCACGGCTCGGCAAAGGCGAATATTTTGTCGTGGAGGCGGACGAGAGCGACCGCAGCTTCCTGATGCTCGCGCCCGTGGTCGCGGTCGTTACCACGATTGATCGCGAACATCTCGACCAGTACACCTCGCTCGAAGATATTCAGGACGCCTTTATTCAGTTCGTGAATCGCGTGCCGTTTTACGGCGCGGCCATCCTCTGCATCGATGAGCCCAATGTGCAGGCCATTATTCCCAGCGTGAAGCGCCCCATCATTACCTATGGAACTTCGAGCCAGGCCGATCTGGTGATCAGTGATGTGCAACTGGAGGGATTGGGCAGCGAGTTCCGCCTGATCTACAGAGGCGAAGACCTCGGCTTGTTCCGCCTGCCGCATCCTCCCGGCATGCACAATGTTCGCAACGCCGCGGCGGCGGCGGCCGTTGCCCTATATTTGAACGTTCCGGCTGATCTGATCCGCGAAGGCCTTGCAAAGTTTGCCGGCGTTGGCCGCCGCTTTGATATCAAGGGCGTGGTCAACGACATCACCGTTGTCGATGACTACGGCCATCACCCCGCCGAAATTCGCGCCACCCTCGAAGCGGCTCGCGGCTGCAAGTTCAATCGCTTGCTCGTACTCTTCCAGCCGCATCGCTATACACGCACGCAGCATCTTTGGGACGAATTCTGCCGCGCTTTCAATCAGGCAGACATCCTCGTGCTACTCGATATCTATGCGGCCAGCGAAGCGCCTATCCCGGGCGTGACCAGCGAAGCGCTTGCGACCGCCATCCGCGATGCCGGCCATAAGAACGTCCATTATTTTCGCTCGATGCAAGAAGGTATCGAGTACCTGCTAAAACAAGCCCGCCCGGGGGACGCGATCCTCACTATCGGTGCAGGAAACATCAGCCGGGCGAGCAACGAATTCATGGTTTTGCTGGGAACGGAGCATCCTTCGCCTCATGCGCATTCGTGATCCGAAGATCGTTGGCAAACTCGCGGAAATTCACGTGGAGCTGCGGCATGCCACCGCGCTTGCCGATCTCACTTCGCTGGGCATCGGCGGAACGACAGATCTGCTGCGCATCAAGAAGCACGAAAGCCTTCCCGATCTCCTGGGTCTGCTCGACGCGTACAACACTCCGCACAAGTTCCTTGGCGGCGGCTCAAACCTGCTCGTCGGTGATGGGGAATTGCCTTGGGTGGTCCTGCAGCTCGTCCGCCCGGAACCAGACGTCGTCCTCGACGGCAACCTCGCGCGCGTCGACGCCGCTGCCGACCTTGGCCGCATGATCACCTTCTGTGCCAAGAACGATCTCGGCGGGATGGAAGGTCTCATCGGCGTTCCCGGCACCGTGGGGGGTGCTCTGCGCATGAACGCCGGGGCTTACGGCATGCAGATCGGCAGCTATGTCCGGGAAGTGACGCTCTATCGGGCGGCCAGCCGCAAGATAGAAGTCCTCCGGGGCGATCAAATTTCTTTCGAATACCGGCACACTTCTTTTGCGCCCGATGATATGATGCTCGCAGTGATATTGGAACTACCCTCCAAACCGTACAAAGAAATTCTAAAAGGGATTCGTATCTGCAACGAAAAACGGCGCTCGAGCCAGCCGCTCGGTCAGAAAAGCGCCGGCTGCATCTTCAAAAACCCTCCAGGCGTGTCCGCGGGCCGCATGATTGATGAACTGGGGCTCAAGGGTCTGTCCGTGGGCGACGCCCAGGTCAGCGACCGTCATGCCAATTTCTTTGTGAACGCCGGGGATGCCTCTGCCAAAGACATGCTCGCGCTGATCGCCGACGTGCGCGAACGCGTGAAGAAAAGTTTCGGTGTCAACCTTGAAAATGAGGTGGTCGTTTGGAACGCGTAAAGGCCATGCAGCGCAATGCGTCTGCGGCGAGAGACGCCGATTCCTACCGGCCCGAGCTGATTGCCGATGAGGAACCGCGTTACCTGCGCCGCCAGAAGCCCGTCGAAATCCGCCGCAAGAAATTCAGCGGGCGGGGCTGGCCGTTCTACAGGCGCGTTCTGGTTGTAGGTATTGCCGGCGCAATTGGTGCGACCGCGGCCTACTACGGTGCGCAGTTTCTCCTGTATTCGCCCAGTATGCTGCTTTTGAAGCCGGATCAAATAGAAGTGACCGGCAACCACATCGTCAGCCGCGAAGTGGTTCTCCAGCAGTTTGTTCAGGATCGAAACCGCAGCGTTTTGCGGGTTCCTATGGAAGTCCGCCGGGGCCAATTGGAACAGGTTCCCTGGGTCGAATCCGCCAGCGTACAGCGCATCCTGCCGAATCGTCTTCGTATTGAGCTGACCGAGCGTACTCCCGTCGCGTTTGCTCGCAACGGCAACGAACTGGGGCTGATTGACGCGCATGGCGTCATCCTCGATCGTCCGCGCGGCGAAGAATTGCATTTTCCGATCGTCACCGGCGTCTCGGAAGAAGTGCCGCGCGACCAGCGCGAAAAGCGCATGCAAGCGTACGCGGAATTCATCAAGGATATCGACCTCGTGCGCTCCGGGTCGTCGGACCGCGTGAGCGAAATCGATCTCACTAATCCCAAAGATTTGCGCGTGGTGATGACTGGGCTTGCGAACTCCAACGATTCGCAAGCCGTCACGATCCACTTCGGCTCGAGCGAGTTCACCGGCAAGTACAAAATGCTGATCGACAATTTTTCGCAATGGCAGGCGAATGCCGGCCGCGTGCAGTCCATCGATTTGCAGTATTCGCGGCAAGTGGTCGTGAACCCCGACACCAGCGCGGGAACCACGGCGGCAAGAAAAAGATAGTTTCATCGCAGGAGCGGCGGCTTGGCGAAGAAAGACAAATACCTGATTGGGCTGGACATCGGCAGCACGAAAACTTGCGTATTGATCGCGGAAATCGAAGGCGATTTTGTGAAGTTCCTGGCCCTCGGCGCTGCTGAATCCAAGGGGCTTCGCAAGGGCTTGATCGTCAATCTTGATTCCACGGTGAGCTCCATCCGCCGCGCGGTCGAAGAAGCCGAAAGCGTCGCGAATGTGCCCGTGGAAGAAGCTCTCATCGGAGTCGCAGGCGGCCACGTGCGCGGTGTCAACAGCCGCGGCGGCATCACCCTGGGACACCGCCCGCGAGACATCGAGCGCGAAGACGTGCGCCGCGCTGTGGACGCCGCCCGCAACATCACGCTTCCGGAAGACCGCGAAGTCCTTCACGTCCTTCCGCATGAATTCATCGTGGATGCGCAGAACGGCATACGCGACGCCATCGGCATGGTCGGCCAACGGTTGGAAGCGAACGTTCATCTCGTGACTTCCTCCGTTGCCGCCACGCAGAATCTCGTCACCGCGGCGAACAAGGCCGGCATCCTCATCACCGATACCGTTCTCGAACCGCTCGCTTCCGCCGAATCTTGCCTCACCCAGGACGAGCGCGATCTCGGCTGCTGCCTGCTGGACATCGGCGGCGGCACTACGGAATTGCTTGTCTTCGGCGGTGGCGTGGTGCGCCACAGCAGCGCTGTTCCGATTGGCGGCGATCACTTCACGAACGATCTCGCCGTCGGCCTTCGCACGCCGATCCCTGAAGCGGAAAGACTCAAGCGCCGCCACGGCTGCGCCGCTTCCGCCTTCATGAAGGGAAATGGCGCTATCGAAATTGCCAGCGTCGGTGACCGCCCGCCACGAACCATCTTTGCGCACATGTTGACGGACATCATTGAGCCGCGCGCCATGGAATTGCTTTCGCTGATTCGCGATGACTTGCAGCGCGCCGGACTTGATGGCCAGCTTCCCGCTGGATTTGTCCTGGCGGGTGGCGGCGCGCGCTTGCACGGGCTTGATGAACTCACCGAGCAGTCTTTCCATCTGCCGGTGCGTGTCGCGGAACCTAAAGGCTTGGCTGATCTGCCGGAACAGGTGGCGCAGCCGGAATATGCAACCGTAGTGGGGCTCGTTTTATGTGGCGCGAAGGCGCGGCGCTCTGCGCCCCAGCGCGCGGGAAATCTAGTATCAAAATTGAAGGCCATGTTCGCAGGCGCCTCGTGACCCTGCCCGAGAGCTGCAAGCGAACAATGGAGGAGGTTGGGGAAAATATGACAACAAGAGAAGCAGGAATTCGCATGAGCTTCAGCGAGGAGCTGCAGCCGGCAAAGATCAAGGTCATCGGTGTCGGCGGGGGCGGGTGCAACGCGGTCAATCGCATGATTCGCGCCAAGCTGGAAGGCGTGGAGTTCATCACGGCGAACACCGACCTGCAGGCGCTGAAGCTGTCGCAGGCGCCCGTCAAGCTTCAGCTAGGCGCGAAGCTCACCAAGGGACTCGGCGCGGGCGCCAATCCCGAAGTCGGCCGCAAAGCCGCCCTTGAAGACACGGAAAAAATTATCGAAGCGCTGGAAGGCTCGGACATGATTTTTATTACCTCCGGCCTCGGCGGAGGCACGGGCAGCGGCGCGGCGCCCGTCGTAGCTTCGCTCGCCAGCGAATTGGGCGCGTTGAGTGTTGCCGTCGTCACGAAACCGTTCGCCTTTGAAGGCAAGCGCCGCATGATGCAAGCCGAGCAGGCCCTTCAAGAACTTATCGGCGCCGTCGACACCGTCATTGTCATCCCCAACGAGCGTTTGATGGACACCGTCGAGCGTGGCACCAGCTTCTTCGACGCCTTCCGTATTGCCGACGACATCCTGCGCCAGGCCGTCCAGGGCATCTCGGACATCATCACCGTGCCCGGTATCATCAATCGCGACTTTGCCGACGTGAAAGCCATCATGCACGGCCAGGGCTACGCCGTTATGGGCACTGCCGTTGCCACGGGCACAAACCGCGCCGTGGACGCCGCCAACCGTGCCATCGCCAGCCCGCTGCTTGAAGACAACACCATCCAGGGCGCGCAGGGCATCCTCATCAACATTTCCGGAAGCTCGAGCCTCACGCTGCATGAAGTCCACGAAGCCTCGAGCGTCATTCAAAAAGCCGCGCACGAGAACGCCAACATCATCTTCGGCGCCGTGCAGGACGACAACATGAAGGACTCCGTGAAGATCACCGTCATCGCCGCTGGTTTTAAGGACGCTAACAAGAAAAACATTCACCAGAAACAATCGTTCTTGCCCAAGACGTGGAAGGCCGGCCGCGAAATGCCAGACATGCTGGTGCAGCAGGCATTGCCCAACGTTGTCCACCAGGTCCAGCAGAACGTCCGCGAAGTCGATCAGGATATTCCGTCCGACGATCTGGACGTGCCGACATTCCTCCGCCGCCAGGCCCAAAAAGCCTAGAGCAAGGTTACGGCTCCACCATCTTCATCTTTTGTAGGGGCGCCCGCTGTGGCGGGCCCAATATGGTCGATGAGGGCCTATGTCACTTGAAAAGAGGCAGGTTTTCCCGAACCTATTTCGATACGTGTGCGATTCCTGTCCGTTCGACTGGCCCAGAACCCCGGTGAAAGAAAGCGATTTGCCGCCTCCCCCAACCCATTTATGTCCGAATGAGAACCGGCCTGACCTGAGGCCAGTCGCCGAAGAACAGGAAAAGAAAACCAGCGAGAGCATGAGACCCAAGCCCGTCGCCGTGTGCACGCGCTGCGGCGCAGTTTCATACGCTCCAAACCTCATTAACGGTCAGTGTGCACAGACGGTCGCGGGGAAGAGATGCGTCGGAGTCAATGGAAGCGCTCTCAACGCTGGCGATTGGAAACAATGTGCAGCGTGTGCAGGCACAGGGAGCACAGGAACGACTCGTTGCGGCCAATGCGACGGCGCAGGCTGGTTGTACGTCCACAACAGGGGAAGGCGCTAGTCCATGTCTAGGGCATTAACCATGCCGAACAAGTCCCGTCCCGACCCCAAGTTTCCGATTGCCGCGTTAATCAAGCATGTGGATTACTTCCGAGTGGCCCGTGATTCGTCCGGGATGTTTAATTGCCAGCGGACTCGTCGATACGCTCGGCCCGAGGGAAATCGCTCGCTTAACCCACCTTATTAAACACAGCGTCTTAAGTAATTGCGCATAGACGACGCAAGGTTTCGTTTCCGCGGGCCCAAAGTCCAAACTGTGCTTCGACGGTCGTGACGACTTCCTCCAGCGTGGGAAAGTATCGGTTGTGTATGCATTGGCGACGCGTCAGTTTCCAAACCCGCTCGATGGGATTCAGCTCAGGACTGTAGGGCGGTAGGTATTCTAGCGCAAAGTCCTCGGCGTGGTTTTCTCTCCATTCTTTGTGAAGCCGCGCATGATGGTATTTGGCATTATCCGTAATGACCACTACGCGGCGGCCTGCCGGGATACTAGTGCGCCGTAGTCTCTTCAAGAAGGCCAAGAAGGTAAGCGCGTTGAATTTGCCCGTCTCCCGAGAAAATCCGAATTTTCCGTCCCGCAACCGCACGGCACCAAAGTATCCTACGCTGCGCCGCGTCGGATGATGCAACAGCACCGGGTCCTTGGTTTCCGGCGGTACCCACATGCGACAACGGGAGCCGTGCTGTTGAAAGTGCACTTCGTCCGTGGCCCACAGGTCCACCTCGTTATCTCCCATTAGCCCTTGGAGTTTTTTTTATGCGCCTTCTGCCGTTCGGGATCGGCCTGAGCAATGGCAGGACGCGGTTTGCGCAGTCGAAAGCCCAACTGCCGGAACAAACGTTGACACTGCCGCACGCCTAAAGCGATCCTGTATTGCCGCTGGATCCAAGCCGCCAGCGTCTTGCCGTCCCATACGTTCCCGCCCAAGCCTAACTCCCGCGGCATCCGCCGAAGAGCGGCGTTGATCGCTCGAAGATGCTTCTCGCTCAGGCGTCCGGGCCGTCCCGACCGTTCGCCCTCGCGCAATGCGGCTAGCCCCTTCTGCTCGAACCCGCGAACCCAATACTCGACGGTTCTCGGCGCATCTCCCAAAAGCGCTGCCGCCTCCGGACAGGTCATGCCGTGAGCCACCAGCAGCACGCCGTGAAGCCGGTGATCATAGCGTGATTCTTCGCTTCGTCGAATTTCATCTTGCAATCCCAGAATGATAGTTTCGGACTCTGCAATCGTGAGTGGTTTCATTCTCCTAGAAAAGCATACTTTGCCACAATGCGCAATTACTTATGACGCTGTGTTTAGTTTCACATTTTATGGGGCCTTTGACGCTTGACGTAACGCGTACTTCCTGGTATTTTTGGGCAGTGATCGTCAGCTATCGGGACAAACGGTCCAGAGAATTCGCCGCCGGGAAACGCGTCAAGGCATTCTCTGGATTTGAACGATCCGCGCGCCTCAAGCTTGACCGTATGGAAGCAGCTGCGTCGCTGAGGGACCTTGCCGCATTGCCTGGGAACCGTTTTGAAGCGCTGGTAGGCGACCGCAAGGGCCAGTACAGCATCCGCATTAACGATCAATGGCGGATTTGCTTCGAGTGGACCGACCGATCGCCGGGGCCGTCAAACGTGGAGATTGTTGACTATCACTAGAGGAGCATCGCTATGGGACTGACCGCTATCCATCCGGGTGAACACCTGGCTGAAGAACTGGAAGCGCTGGATATGAGCGCGGCTGAACTGGCGCGAAAGATCAGCGTGCCGACCAATCGCATCACGCAAATCTTGAACGGAACACGCGCCATCACGGGCGACACGGCCCTGCGCCTCGCTCATTTCTTTGGTACGAGCGCTCAGTTTTGGCTGAATCTACAAAGCCTCTACGAGCTGCGGCTCGCCCAGGAGAAGGTCGGAAAATCCATCAAAGCACTTCCCACGCTAAAACGGCGCGAGCTCGTTCACGCATGAAAGGTTAGCGCGAGAAAATCCGGGAACGGCAGACCTCGGCCTGAAAACTCGCACGCTCCCCGACCCTATTTCCCAATCAGCATTTTATGCTCTGCGATTGCGCCCCTTGCTTGCGCTTGGTACCGGAGAAG
>WNGJ01001055.1_pt1 | contig 26563 bp, 16 predicted proteins | sample 5400611 | NCBI WGS metagenome assembly WNGJ01 (sample SAMN13153375, study PRJNA577476) | soil metagenome | isolation source: 40 cm soil or saprolite under Garry oak tree replicate 1 | place: USA:California | collected 2016-06-15
CTGATCCATCGCCCCCGCACAAAGGTAAAAGCGCGGTTCAGGTGAAGCTCACCTCAGCGGACGGCAAGCCATTGGCGGGAGCCAAAGTCACCGTCCGATTTCGTATGCCGGGCATGCCGGAGATGGGCATGGCAGAGATGAATGCGGGGGCCCAGCTGAAGGATCAAGGAAATGGAACCTACACAGGATCGCTCGAACTCGGCTCCGGAGGCACATGGCAGGTCACAATCAGTGCCGAGCAAGCCGAAAAAGTCGTGTTGACCAAGCGCATGAACGTCACCGCAACGGGAGGGATGTAAGCCATGATCTCTCGTCTGATTGAATGGTGTGCGCGAAACCGGTTTCTGGTGTTCGCGGGAGTTCTATTTCTGTTGCTCGGCGGCATCTGGTCGCTACAGCGGATACCGCTTGACGCGCTGCCGGATATCTCCGATGTGCAAGTAATTGTGCATACGCCTTGGCCTGGACGTCCGCCGAATGTCATCGAGGATCAGGTCACGTATCCGATTGTCACGACATTGCTCGCTGCACCGCAGGTGAAAGCCGTGCGTGCCCAAACAATGTTCGGCGACTCCTATGTGTTTGTCGTGTTTCAGGACGGGACGGACCTGTACTGGGCGCGTTCGCGGGTCCTCGAATACATTCAGCAACTTGGCGGACGCCTGCCACAGGGGGCGCAACCCATGATTGGGCCAGATGCCACCGGAGTGGGTTGGGTTTTCGAGTACGTGTTGGTTGACCGCACTCATCAGCACAGCCTGGCCGATTTACGTTCGATACAAGACTGGCAGGTACGCTACCAACTGGAAACGGTACCCGGAGTGGCAGAAGTTGCAACAATAGGCGGGTTCGTCAAGCAATATCAAGTGCAGCTTGACCCAAACAAGTTGTTGGCCTATGGCATTTCTCTTTCCACCGTCATTGATCGGGTTCGCGCCAGCACCAATGAAGTCGGTGGACGGGTGCTGGAGATGAATGGCGCGCGTTACATGGTCAGAGGCCTGGGATATTTGACTTCTCTCAAGGACTTGGAGGAAGTGTCCGTACATGCAAAAAATGGCACGCCGGTGCTCTTGCGCGACCTCGGCACGGTGACCTTTGGACCAGATATTCGCGAAGGCGTGGCGGAATGGCAGGGCGAGGGAGAAGCCGTAGGCGGCATCATTGTGATGCGCACGGGCGAGAACGCCTTGAACGTGATCAATGGAGTTAAGGCAAGGGTTGCTGAGATCGCATCCGCCCTGCCCGCCGGAGTTGAGATCCATGCAGGCTACGACCGCTCTGGCCTGATTAGCGAATCCATCCGAACGCTGCAACGCGACTTGGTCGCCGAATGTGTGATCGTCAGTTTCGTCACGATCATTTTCCTGTTCCACTTCCGCTCGGCGCTCATTCCCATTCTCACGCTGCCGATTGCTTTGCTGGCCGCATTTATTCCGATGTATTTCCTGCACATCAGCAGCAACATTATGTCGCTCGGTGGTTTTGCCCTTGCGATCGGTGTGCTAATCGATGCTTCGATTGTGATCGTCGAGAATGGGTATCGGCACCTCTCAGAAGCCGGTCAGGTCGACGAGAAACAGCGCCGCCGAATTCTGATTGATGCAGCAAAGCAGGTCGGCCCTGCGCTCTTCTTTTCACTGCTGGTCATTGTGGTTTCCTTCCTGCCGGTTTTCCTGCTCGAAGCGCAAGAAGGAAGGATGTTCCGGCCACTCGCGTGGACGAAAACCTTGTCGGTTGCCTTTTCGTCACTGCTCGCCGTGACGGTCGTCCCGGCGTTGATGCTGTTCTTTATTCGCGGGCGATTGCGGCCCGAGTCCCGGAATCCAGTCTCTCGGATAACGCAGGCGATCTATCTGCCGATCATTCGTTTCGCGCTGCGTTACCGCTGGCTAACCATCGTGGTCAATCTCGTTTTCCTTGCGGTCACCATTCCGTTGGCCTTGCGCCTGGGCAGCCAGTTCATGCCGCCGCTATACGAAGGATCGTCGCTGTACATGCCGACCTCGCTGCCAGGAATTGGGATTACTCAGGCCACGCAGCTTCTGCAAGAGCAGGACAGAATCATTCGGAGCTTTCCTGAAGTGGACAGCGTATTCGGCGTTGTCGGTCGCTCCGACAGCTCAACCGATAACGCACCGCTCGATATGTATGACACCACAGTCATGCTGAAGCCGCGGGAACACTGGCGTCCAGGAATGACGTACGACAAACTCATCGCGGAAATGGACTCGAAGCTCCAATTCCCCGGCCTGTCAAACACCTGGACGACGCCGGTCGAAAACCGCCTGGACATGCAACTCACGGGGATCAAGACGCCAATTGGCATGAAGATCCAGGGGCGAACCGTCGAGGAGATTCAAGCGGCCGGTTCCCGTATCGAGCAGTTGCTCTCGCGCTTGCCGGAAGTCCGCGCTGTTTTCGCGGAACGAGTGTCACAGGGTTTTTATCTAAATATTGACGTGAACCGTTTGGAAGCAGCCCGCTACGGTATGACGGTTGAAGACGTGCAGCGGGCAGTGGAGTCGGGGATCGGCGGCCAGAATATCGCGGAAAACGTGGAAGGCCGTGAAAGGTATCCGATCAACGTGCGCTACCAGCGAGACTTCCGCGATTCACCAGAAGACCTCGGGCGTGTCTTGGTTGCCACGCCGTCTGGTGCGCAAGTGCCACTCAGTTCCGTGGCCCGCATTTCTTTTTCCCGTGGTCCGGCAATGATTCGCGACGAAGGTGGCCAGCTCACCGGGTATGTCTTTATCGATCTCAAAACCAATGATTATGGCAGCTTCGTGAACAAAGCGAAGCAGTTGCTGACTCGTGAAATGAAGCTGCCTGCTGGTTTTAGCTATCAGTGGTCCGGGGAATACGAATTTCAGCTGCGGGCCAAGGAGCGGTTGAAACTGATACTACCCGTTGTGTTCCTTGCGATTTTCATGCTGCTGTATTTGGTCTTTCGTTCCGTGGCGGAAGCGCTCGTCCTCATCTTTCCAACTTTTTATGCCACGAGCGGCGGCCTATTACTGCAATGGCTGCTTGGCTACAACTTCAGCGTGGCAGTCTGGGTTGGCTACATCGCGCTGTTTGGAATTGCCGTTGAGACCGGCGTCGTTATGGTCGTGTATCTGCACGAGGCGCTGGATCGCCGTATCCGCAGCGGTGTCGAGCTTACGGAGCAAAACATCGAGCAAGCGGCAATTGAAGGCGCCGTGCAACGCCTCCGCCCGAAACTGATGACGGTAACAGCGGTCCTCGCCAGCCTGGTGCCGATCCTCTTGGAAACTGGCATCGGTTCAGACGTGATGAAGCCAATCGCCGCACCCGTCGTAGGCGGCATGATTACTTCGACCATTCACGTGCTGATCCTCGTGCCCGTCTTTTTCGTGATGATGAAACAGCGCGCCCTGCGCAATGGGACCTTACAAGCAAGTACTGACTCGAGCGAGACCGGCGCTGTCGACCTCGCCCGTCAATGAGACCGAACAAACGGGATTGCGGCTAAAAAATCACCTGCGGTCTACACCTGTGGCGTTTCCGTTTTTCACGTACTTAGAGGTACTAAGGCAGTCCTCGGCGGCTTGTAAAGCGTTGTAAATACTGAAAAGGGGCGTTCTGAAAACATACGGCTCCGGCTTTGGATGGATCCCCGAGCAACACCGCGAATTGCGCGCCCGGCAGTAACTTCGGCGAGGCCGGCCCCCACCTCATGTCCTCCGGCCGGACCACTTCATGGGAACGGTGCGTGTCGACGGTTGTGGAACTAGCCTTCTTCTCATCTCGGCCTTCTTGAGCAAGGCAGAGGGTGACCAGTGCCATGAAGGCAACCATTAAGCCGAACGGCTGACACTTTTTCATATTCGGCTCGCCTTGATCTGCAGGTTCGGACTTCCGCGCTGTTCTCGATTAGACCGCAAGCCAGCCTACAGATCAAAATAACGTTATGGTCTGAACGAGCCAGCCCTCGCGGAAGTAATCGCGAAACCGAGCTTCCTGTCCTGCGGATTATCCACCAGGCCGGCTCCTCACCAGATCCCCAAATCGGCTTCTGGCAGGCACAAACACTTCACGCCGAGACGGATTGCAACGTCGTCAGGACCGCTTCGTCTTCTGACCTACAACAGCGGTCATCCTTCAATCTCCTGGCGGGCGCTCTGGGCTCTTCTATCATCATCTTAATGTCAATACCGGCACTCCTGCCCTCGCTATTTTGCTGTGAGCGCGTCAAGCTTACGAAGCATTTCGGTGATCTCGGGATTTGACATGAAGTTCTTCCAGACCAGGCCAGTCCTGTAGTTCTCAACCATGACGGCGATCGGCGCTTGATTCAGTCCCATGTAGATGGGTGAAATCCAGTTGTGCCCAGCATCGAAGGCATCGCGAGGACCGTAGACATCCCACAATTGAGCCCCCAAATCGCGATAGTAGTGCTTGAAGGCCGTCATGGAAGGCTCGGGTGTGTACGGAAAAGAAGCGAGCGCCCCGGTGAGGGTGAGTGTCCCGCGATCGTCGGCGTCATCCGGAGCGTGCGGGACGTAGCCCTGCGGACCGTCGCTCGCGGTTAAACCCCACGCATTGGGCCCGTAGCCTGGGAAGTGTTTCGGATTGGCAATCGAGTACGCGCGATTGATGAGCGCGAGGTTGCGGTTGTTCTCGAAATAGGAGGACGTATAGCGGTCGTGCAAGCGGTGCGGGTCGAAGCCCAAATAAGAGTAGTGCGTGAAAAACAGTGGACCACCCGTGCCCACGCCCACGTCGAGTTTGATGCCGTAATAAGTGTGCCCGTTGAAGTAATGATCTCCATCCGTACTGCCGGACCAACCTCCACGATACCCAATCGCTGATTGCGACTGTCCGGCCCAGCCGGAATAGTACATATCGACCGGCACGCCATGCGTGGGCGAGGACATCGCGAGCAGATACGTAATCATGACTTCGTTGAATCCAACCAGCGGATGATGAATCTGTCGCGCCCACTCCGCGGACCAATGCCAATAAATGAAATCACTGTTCGGGTCATCGCGGTACCAATCCCATTCAACGGTCTCCCAGAGCTGTGAAATTCGGTGATAAAGAGTTTCCTCAGTCTCAGCCTTGCCATGGAAGTACTGCCGTGCAGCGAGAAGCCCTTGCATGAGGAACGACGTTTCCACCAGGTCTCCACCGTTATCGAACATGCCAAACACCGGCATCGTCTTTCCCGTGCTTCCGTCCATGTAGTGCGACCAAGCGCCGTGGTAACGCTGCGCGTGTTCAAGAAATCCCACAATCTTGGTCAGGCGCTCAACTCCCTGCTCCCGCGTGATGAAGCCTCGATCTACGCCCACAACCAGGGTAGCGATGGCGAATCCGCTGGCGCCAGTGGCAACGATGCGGTCGTCGCCAGGAATGTTCTCGCGAGCCATACCCGAGTGAGGATCAGCTCCTTCCCAGTAATAATGGAAGCAGGCTTCCTGCAACATAGTGAGCAGTTCGTCATCATTGAACTCCCGCGTGGATGTGCTGGCTGCTTTCGAAAGTGGAGACGGATGGTAGCCGACGTCCGAGGCGGCAACCTTGTATGCAGCCGTGACTCCCGACTTGCCCAGAAAATCCGAGTATCGATCGGTCCCCGGGAGTTGAATGCCAATGGGCTCGAAGTTCTTCCCGTCGAGGGAACGATAAATCACGTAGCGGCCGAGCGCGGGGCTGTTCACCGGATCCCAGCGGACTTCCACGTGCCGGTCATAACCGATCGCCCGCACATTCCCGGGCACAGGCAGCGCTGCCTCTCGACTCTCAGCGGAATCGTCGTCAATCCGAATTTCGTCGACGACCAGACTGTGCCGCGCGCCATCGGAGCGTCCTTGATGAAAAACGACATTCTGCAGATTTTCCGGACGGAATGGGTAAATAGAGCCGCTGTGGAATTCAGACAACGGGATGCGCACCTGAACCCAGCGCCCCGCGGGCAGATCGCCCGTGAACTTACCCATCGGCAAAGGATCGGTGAAGGAAGCCGGAAATTCGGCGACCTGCAATCCCTCACGCCCGGTAGAGAGCACTAGCCAAGGAAGGTCGTCCGCGGAAAGCGGTTGCGGAGCAAAACACCAGAAATAGAGATTGTGTCCACTCATTTCCGGAAAACGATTGCGAAAGGTGACGAGCCGCACTTCGGCTTCCCATCCCCCACCGGGTTGCGATTGCCATTGCAGGCGGAGAGCATTCGGGGGCGTCAGAAAAGTCTTGGTGTCGACCGGCAACCGCCAGTCTTTCTGCTCAAGAAAACTGGGCCCATTCGATGTGCCCGCACTGTAGAAGTAGGTATCCGAGGTCAAACTGTTGTCGAAAACGGTGTGGCGATAATAGTCCGTGTTCGCCCATACGCGTCCACAAAGGCAAAACACGGTGAACAGCAGAAGCCAGCACATCTTTTCCGTCGTGCCAGATTTGAATTTCCGGAATTTCATCAGCGTCAGCCTCAAGGTTTCTGTAAGGTGCTGCGTGGCGGAGTGAACCGTCCATTTTACGGAACGATCTCCATCTCTGCCGCGGTGCCGTGGGCTGAATCGGGACTGATCCAGACACTCAGTTTGGCAGGTTCGGCGGCAAACTGATTGCGGTCATTCCAGATGGCGAAGGCCTCCGGCTTTAGATCAAACGTCACTTTCTGCGTTTCTCCCGGAGCGAGTGCAACACGCCGGAACCCTTTCAACGCTCGCACCGGTTGAGCTGTAGTTGTGCCTCGTAGACGAATGTAGAGCTCGACGACTTCTTCGCCGGGTCGGGAGCCCGTGTTTGACACGTCGGCTTCCACTCTCACGACTGCTTCCGCCTTGGCCTTGAGGTTCTGGTTGAGAGTCGCTGCACTCAACTTCGATTTGCTGAGCGTGGTCATCCCATAACCGAAGCTGGTGTACGACGCACCGTAGCCAAACGGAAACTGCGGACTGTTTTGTTCATCGATGTAACGCGACAGGTACCTGTCGTCCGCAGTTGCAGGTGGATGGCTGAGGTCCGCGTTGCCAGTGGGACGCCCTGTATTCAGAGCGTTGTAGTAAAGCGGCTCCTGTCCAACGCTGCGCGGCCAACTAACCACCAGTTTCCCGCTGGGGTTCACTTCGCCAAACAGTGTGCGCGCCACCGCGGGTCCTGTCCCAAAACCAGGGAACCAACCTGCAAGCACGGCTTGCACGTGTTCAAACGCCCAAGGCAAAGTCAACGGACGCCCGCTGAACAGAATTAACACGATGGGCTTGCCGGTACCCGCGACTGCCTCCAGAAGTTCCTGCTGCCTGCCCGGAAGTCCCAGATGCGCACGGGACGCGGCCTCCCCACTCATGTCCGGATCTTCGCCCAGTGCAAGAATGACCACATCCGCCTTCTTGGCCGCCATCACTGCCGCGGCGATTTCGTCGTCCGTCCCCGCGATAACATCCACTCCTTTCGCGCGGACGAGATGGCCTTCTCCAACACGATCAGCGAGAGCCGCAGCCAAAGAGACACGGGGTGGCGTCCCTTTCGCCGTACCCGGGGCGTTCGGAGGATCCTCGGCAAGCGGTCCAATCAGCGCCAGATTCGGTATGTCCTTCGAAAGCGGGAGGAGAGGCTTGCCGCCTTCTGGAGCGGCATTTTTCAGCAACACGAGGGACCGCTCTGCAGCAGTCTCCGCCAGAGTGAGACTCGCCGGCTGGAACAGAGCCTTACCTGCAGCCTGTTCATCGACAAAGGGATGTTCGAATAAACCCAAAGCCAGCTTGACTCGAAGCACGTGTCGCACCGCTTCGTCCAAATCGGCCTGCTTCACCATGCCCGAACTTACCAACTGCGCCAGGTGATCGTGATAAAGGCTGCTGGCCATGTCCATGTCAACACCAGCCACAAAGGCTTTGCGCGCCGCCATCGTGTCGTCGACGCCGATGCCGTGTGCGACCAGCTCTCCCACCGAACTCCAATCGCTGACCACCAAACCCCGGAATCCCCATTCCTTCCGCAGGACTTGCTTCAGCGTGAACGAATTTGCCGAAGACGGCACTCCGTTGAGGGAGTTGAAAGCGCTCATCAGGGAAGCGGTACCGGCTTCGACAGCCGCGTGAAATGGGGGGAGATAGAACTGCCGCAAAGTATGCTCGGAGATTTCGGTGGAGTTGTAGTCTCGCCCACCCTCCGCCGCGCCATAGCCGACATAGTGCTTGGCGCACGCGGCAATGCTATCCGGCGCATCCAGACGCGCACCCTGGTAGCCCCTTACGTATGCGGCCGCCATCGCCGCACCCAGAAAAGGATCCTCACCCGCACCTTCTGCCATGCGTCCCCAACGAGCATCGCGCGCGATGTCGACCATCGGAGAAAACGTCCACCGGATGCCGCTCGCCGAAGCTTCAACAGCCGCCACGCGAGAGGCTCTCTCCACCAAAGCAGGATCCCATGTCGAGGCCAGACCCAGGGGGATTGGGAACTCAGTCTTGAATCCGTGAATCACGTCCAGTCCGAACAGGAGAGGGATATGTAACCGGGACTTTTCCATCGCGATCCGCTGATAGCGATTGATTTCGTGCGGGTCGACGACATTCAGCAACGCGCCAATCTCTCCGCGGGCAATCATGTCTTCGTAGTCTGTCCGTCCAGTCCCAGGCCCCGTGGCCTGACCCGCGGAATATTGCACCAGCTGCCCCACTTTTTCGTCCAGCGTCATGCTCCGTAGACTGGATTCCACTCTGGCGTCGAGAGTGGCGCCATTTATGCCACTCGACCGGCCCTGTTTGGATGCCGTGGGCAGCGTCTGAGCCGGGAGAAGTAAAGCACCCAGTACAATCGAGATTCCAGCCAGAACCCATGCGTGCGATCCGCCAGCCGTGGACTGCGGACGGCGTCTCCCCTCGAGTAAACAAAAGGCAATCGCTCCTCGTACCTCCAATTGCATGGATTAGCACCTCACGACGGCGTTCTTGGCCTGCACAAGAGTTGGCCAGCGGCCGCTTGAAGAACGCTGGCTGCGATGGCTTTAAGAAAACATCTTCTACGCATTTTGACTATTTGGAAGAGAAGTAATGGGTCTCCGGGAGTGCAAACTGCAGACGATACTATCTATTTCGTCTCACCGGATGTACGAGGCAATGCCCCGGGATCAGCTTCTTCCATGCCGTGCTTCACGGCTCAAAGTGTTTCCAAGCCCCCGCGCAAAGAGCCGGACTTGAGACCCATCGAAACCGATCGAGATCCCGAACCGCCTGTTCGTAGAGGGAATAGCCGTGCACGAAGCCGAATTCTCGATAGTCCCTGGTTCGCCGTACGTCAAGCCTGGTCTTTTGGTAGCAAGGGTTACGCATCCATTCGATTCCGCCGTTTGGCGTGACGATCGGATACCAAGCGAGGCCCTTGCGCTTCCTGATCCCTTCATAGTCGAAACCGTACTCTCGATCGCAAAGAGCGCCTAGAACCATGAAGTCTGAATGGTCCGCGCTGATTGCTGCGTGGGCCCATGCGGGAGGTACCACCACGACGTCGCCAGGCTTGGCAATAATCGCATAGCAACGCCCCGGATCGTCAGCCACGTGCTCCTGCATATAAACGTACGCAGCTCCATCCCAAATCTCGTACACTTCAGGCGGCGACCACCCGCTGTGCGAGGAGACGCGGTGCACGTGGCCCTGGCTGCGTACCGGTTCTTCCCCGAGTTTCCCCGACGCGTAAATGACCGCGCCGAACAGCAGCATTCTGCGTTGGAGTTCGGCTCGAATGTCCTCGCGCCCTACGTCCATCACGATGGCATAGACAGGATCAGGCCCGGTGCAGGCGGGGTCGCGCAGACTTGACCGAATTGCATCGAGCGAACGTGTTTCTGGTTGCGGACCAAACACTCCAGGTCCATAGCGAAATCCCAGAGGCTCGCGGACAGGGACAACACCGATGCCGGGATCGAATCTCATGCTCCGGTCCTCACTGCTGCCTGTATGGTTGCGCACTCACGCACCCCGTCTGCCGGCCTGACGCTGTACCTTCCCACCTGCGCCGGCACAATAAACGTTTCGGCATAGTGAACGTGAAACGGTTCAAAAGTTGCGGACGGGCTTTCGATGATTGCCTCTTCTCCTTCGACTAGGTTCAGTACGTGCACACCGGAGGATGCGTCGTGTTCCACAAGAGACGTGAACCAGTGTCTTCTGGTCTCGATGAATTCCAGTTCATGCAAGCCGGTTCTTTCTTCTCTCCAGCCTCTGCCCTCGCCCACCTTTTCGATACGATTCAACAGATTTTTGCGAACCCATTCTGTGTCCCGATCCCATTGAATGTTGGCGGCGCCGTGCTCCAGGTGAACAGGGCGCGGGCGGCCATCCAGTCCGGGCCGTCCCCAATCCCACAACTTGAAGGTAAAGATGTATGGCGTTGCGCTGATTTCCAGAACCATGCTGTTAGCTCCAGAACAATGGATGGTACCGGCTGGGATGAGGAAGTGATCATGCTTGCGAGCCGGCCACTTATTTACGTAGTTCAACGCCTCAAACGGTGCGCCGTTCTCTTGCGCGTGATCGAGATCTCTAATCATAGCCTTTCGGTCGACCCCCGTCTTCAGTCCAAGATACACGCATGCGTCCGGAGCCGCGTCGAGCAAGTAGTAACTTTCGTCTTGCGTGTAAGCCATCCCGAAATGTTCGATGATGTACTGATGGACAGGATGTACCTGAAGAGACAAATTGCCACCTTGCATGGTGTCGAGAAAATCGAAGCGAATTGGAAACTCGGCACCGAATCTGGCATACGCGGCATCGCCCAGCAGTTCACGGGGATGGCCGAGTACCAAATCCATCGCCGGAATCTCGATATTCACGCCGGCCATATTCAGGAGAAGGCTGTTTTCTTCCGGAACACAATCGAAGCACCATGCATAGTTCGGCGGGCCATCGGGCAAGTCACACACTTCGCGCATCCACTGTCCGCCCCAGGGACCGGGGTCGAAAAAGGGAACCACACGAAAAGGCCGGTTCCGCGCGCATTGCAAACCAGCGCGAAAAGCTTCGCCAGTGCTCATCTTCGGTGTGGCTGGATCGTTGGTATCTAACAAATAATCGATCCGCTCAAGCAGGTCCCGCTTGATCCGATCCGCTACACGCCAGTCAACAAAGAAAGCGCGCTTGTATTTCATCGCAGCGGATTCGTGGACGTCTCCGGCGGGAAAGTTTCCGATCCGATTGGCGCGCTGACGCTGCTGGATCTCCCAACGCGCGAGATCCGCCAGAATCAACACATCGGGTTCAGGAGCCACGAGTGCGGTTCCCGTGCCAACGATTAGGGTTACACCTTCCGCCGATCGGCAGGCCGCTTGAAGTTGCGCAGTACGCTGCGGGTCCGCAAAGTCCTCGATGATAAGTCGGCTGATGCGGCCAAAAACCGGGTCATCGGTCAAATCGCGGCTGACCATCGCATCGATTTCCTGCGGAGTTTTCCAGCAATCGCTGGTACGGAACACATGTGCGGGATGCCAAATCTCAACCAAGGCTCCCAACACTTGTTCCTCGTAAACTCCCGGGTAAATTTCCAAGGAAATTTTCTGTGCGCCGAGCGCGACTTCGCCACCGATTCGAGCGATAATCTCAGGCCAGCCCTGCCACACGGACTCCCGGCCAACCGGTACTCGAATGGAAGGAAATTTGTCGTAGTTGGACGGCCTACGCTTCATGACTCCCGCTCAACCACCGAATCATGGAATTGGCCAATCACGGCATTCAGTTTTCCTTTCCTGTCGCTCGAATGACCTTGACGTAGCGGCGACTTTGCGTGGACACACCGTCTCCGTTCGCAGGGTATTCAATGATAGCCCGCAATAGGAAATCGCCCGTCGTGCTTGGGAACTTGAAATCGTTGTAAATGGTGTTCTGACCGAGCGGACCAATTATGAACTTTTTCGTTTGATTGGCCACTCGTTTGCCTTTTGAATTTTCGAGCGCAAGGGTAAGCGTACCCTCGACCTGACGGTCTTCGTCATTCACCAGCATGGTCTCGAGCGACCGAAGGCTTCGAGCCTCGATGGATGGCTGCCAAAAGCTGAGGTAAACTCCCACTGGGGCAAACGCGTTGCTCATGTAGTCACGAAACTCCGGATGGAGTTCGAGTTTTCCAACGTCACGGAAGTGGTCTGAAGTGTAGCCTGCGGGATCGCTGCTCGTCAGATACACAAAGTGGAGCACACCGGCATACTGGCGGTACGCTCGCCAGTACTCCGTGAGGCCGGCCAGCAAATAGGCGTTGAGCGCCAGACGTTCTTCCGGAGTCGAATTCTTGCCGAGCAGCGCCGGGTAGAGGTTCTTAGTGAGTTCGGTGGGATTTCCGTTTCGATTCAACCACAGCCAGCCATACTCATTCAGAATGAGAGCGTGACCGCTCGGGGCACCCGGAGCTTTCGCCCCCGGACTCTCCAGGGTGGTCATACTGAACGGTGGACCACCATCTGCCATGACCTGATGTTCGTAGGGATGATCTTCGACGGGATCGTCCGGACCCTGCGGAGGGTTGTAGCTGTTCTCCCACGGCCGGTTTGAAAGATCGAGACCACGAACTGCGGGAATGATTTTCTCGCCGAATACCGGATCCCAGGTTTCATTGTTAGCGTCCCAGAGCACCACGCTGGGATGGTTCCAGTTGTCCTGCATCCATTCCCTGTATTCGCGAATCATCTCGGCGGTGTCAAAATGCACCTGATTCTCGGGGCCGTGCCAATCGTGCCCGGTCCAGACAAAATATTCGTTCTGAATCAGCAGGCCAGCTTCATCCGCGATGTCGAGCCATTGATCCGGTACAGGACCGATGCAGAACCGAAAACTGTTCCAGTGCATCTCGTGCGGAATCTCGACGAGCAGTTTACGGACCCATGCCTCATCCCACGGCAAGGTGCCGGAGAGCGGATCTTCAAAAAACCTATGAAGCGTGATGTTCGAACCGCGCATGAAGTAGACGTGGCCGTTGAGATATGCGCGCCTGGTGGCGGTATCGAAGCGGAACTCCCGCATGCCGAAGCGAGTCGAGGCAGTGTCGCCGCCGGTACCCGTCTCCAGCACATATAGGTTCGGCGACTCGGGAGACCACAACCGCGCTCCCGGTATTGCGATGGATTGAAGGACTACCTTGCTCTCGCCGGGGGCAAGCACGATACTACGCGGAGGAGCGGATGTGTTGACGATCGCGCTCCCTTTCCAGCCGTGTACTTCCTGCGTCAGGCGAAACGAGACAGAATTGTTCCCGAGATTGCGCAGCGCTGTCTGCACCACGATGGAGCTGCCGACAATCTTCGGCGCTACCTGAACGCCGTCAATCACCGGATTTTCACTGAGCGCCAGAGAAACATTGTCGTAAATGCCGGGTGTCCAGCGGATCTTTTCGAAATCAGTGCCGCCCGAAACTGAAGCTGGCAGGACACCGGGATGAGCCCCGACCCTCACGATCAGTTCGTTTGACCCTCGCCGAAGAGCGTTGCTGACATCAAATGTGGCCGCAGTGAAACAAGGTAGGTGGTCGCCAATTTTAACGCCGTTGAGCCAGACTGCTGCCCCGAACTGCGCTTTGTTAATGCGCAGAATAGCCACACTCTTCGTATCCGAGACTTCGAACCTGCGCTGATACCACAACCAGTTGCGCTCTTGTCGCGACACGCCGGCGTTGTAGACGGTGGCACCGTTGGGAAGGCCGCCCTGGCTGACCCTATTCTGAAGCAACATCCTGCTGTCGAACTGATCCACTTGCGGAAACGGGGGCTGGGCGGAATGCGCGAGTCCCGGCACTGGAACTTTGTGGTTCCATGCGACAGGGATTGCCTCTGCCTCCTTCGAATCCTCGATTTGCCATGTGCCGTTGAGCGAGATCGTCGTTCTGTCGGTCGCCCACAGGGAAAGGGTCGAAGCGGCAACGGAGGTGAGGATTACGAACGACTTGAAAAGAAAACGTGTGCTCATGCCGGACTATCCTAGTGAAGACCTTTGACTTAACCAGAACTTTTCGATTTCCTCCAAAGTCCTCCCCTTGGTCTCTGGAACTCCCCGCCAGACAAAGAGAAATGCGGCGATCGAGACGATTGCGTAGAGTATGAAAACTCCAGCCGCGGTAAATAAGTTCACGAGTGAAAGAAACGTCAGAGTAACCCATAGCGTTCCGCACCAGAGGAAGACAGTGGCAACCGACATTGCCCGTCCCCTCACCCTCGTCGGGCAAATTTCCGACATCAGCACCCATGTCCCGGTGCCAACGCCGACCGCAAAACATGCCACGTAGGTGAGGATAAAAATCAGAACAATAACCCCCGAGGCTTGGAAATGAATGGCGGCTGAAACAGCAACCAGGGAGAGCGCCATTCCCCCGAATGCTGTCATCAACAGTGACTTTCGTCCGGAGCGATCGATGAGCAGCATACCCGCAACGGTGGCGACGAAATTGATCGCTCCAATAATGACGTTAGCCCACAGGGCCGTGATGGCCGTTTGATGCGGTACATGTTCCAGGAAAACAATCGAGCCGTAATAGATGATGGTGTTAATGCCGGTGAACTGACTGAAGAGAGCGATCAGGATGGCCACGATCAGGGCTTTTCGGAATGCGGGATCCAGCAGATTCCCGCTCTCTTCTGAGATGGCGGCCCGGATCGCCTCAATCTCTCCCGAGGCCGCTTGCGGGCCAACAATCTGCGCCAGAAATTGTTTCGCCTCCTGCTCTCGGCCTTTCTGCATCAGCCACCGCGGGCTTTCCGGAATGAAAAGCAGCGTCAAGAAGAAAGCAATCGAGGGAACCGCAGCCGAGGCGAACATCCATCTCCAGTTTGCCGGTCCCGCACCACCGAGTAGATAGTTCACGCTGTAGGACAGCAGAATTCCGGTCACAATCGCCAATTGATTCAGAGACACGAGCAGGCCGCGTTTTTGTGCGGGTGAGATTTCTGCGATGTACAGTGGCGACAGGGTTGACGCGATTCCGATGGCTACGCCGCCCACCAGGCGGGCAACCGCAAACTCAATCAAATCGCGGGGCAAGGCCGAAGCTATGGCAGACAGGGTGAACAAAGTTGCCGCAGCAAGCAAAACCCGCTTTCGTCCAAAGCGGTCACTGGTGAGGGCGGCCACGCTGGCGCCGACGACGCATCCCAGAAGAAGACTGCTGGCGGCAATTTCAGTTTGCGAATCGCTCAGTCCAAACTGCTGCTTGATGAAGACGATCGCACCGTTAATCACCGCTGTGTCAAAACCGAACAGCAACCCACCGATGGCCGCTACCATGGCCGGCAGGTACACTGAACGAGCTGAGCCTTCCTGTAACCCAGTGTTGAACACTGGATCCATTTCGTGATGCTGACTACCGGTGAATTGACTCCGCAAGAGCCGCACCACACCTTCGTTTCAAATTGCCAACAAATTCTGCTTCAGAAAGACTAGACCCGCCGCTCCGGCCACACCGCCGTAGCCGACAAGTGTCTGAAATACAATCGGAACTTCCCTTCCCAACAGGGTCCTTGTCCGGCGGGCGATTTTGTCCTGAATCGGAGCGATCAGCTGCGGCCCGGCAGCCACGATGTTGCCTCCCAGGATAAAAATCTCGGGATCGAACGTATGCAGAAAACTCACTAGGGCCGCTCCCAGATACTCCAGCGCTCGATCAACGACATAGCGTGCGCATTCATCCCCATCGGCGGCTGCACGGAAGATCGCCTCCGGATTCGGCACCTCGCCGGTGCTGCTTATCGACAATTTCGCCGGCGCGGCCCGGTGCATATGCGCCCAATAATCGGATTCGATGGCACGCGACGAAAAGTGCGTCTCCAGACAACCGTAGTTGCCACAGATACACAGCCCACCCCGCGGATCAATCGTCGTGTGACCCAAGTGTCCGGCGGCGCCGCCCGCTCCCTGCAGGACTACCCCATCCACCAATACAGCTCCGCCAACACCGGTGCCCAGCGTCAGCATTACCACATTTCGCCGTCCACGGGCAGCGCCCCAAAGCACTTCGCCAATCAACGCGGCGCGCGCGTCATTTTCAGCGCAGACGGGGACATCACCAGCGCCGATCACTTCGCTCAAGAGCTGCCCTTCGAGGAAGCACAGGTCGCCCGGCGAGCTCTTTACGCGAGTTGAATTGGCGTCGATGATCCCTTTGCAGCCTACGCCAATTCCCCGCACCGGAGCCTTGGCGCGTTTCACAACCAAACCAACGAAGTCACGCAAGGCGGAGGTGCTGCGCGGTGAGGGCTCACAAAAGCTCTCGAGCAGTTCTCCGCGTACGTCCACAATGGCGGCCTTGATTCCGGTTCCGCCAATGTCAACGCCAATCGCGAGAGGCGCAACCGCATCGGCATTACTGAATTTTTCGCTCACAAGGGTTTGTGCATTATACCCACTTTGTGCAATTCTACTGGGCAATATGACCATGGCCAAAGACCGGCCGCGCGGCCAAAGCGACGTCTTTGCGGTTCTCGCGGCGAAGGAGCAAGGAACTATCCGTGAGTGATCGTGCCGTTACTAAGACTGTCAGCAAGCAAGCGGGCTTGGCCTTCTATGACCACGCCATGAACTTGCTGCGCGAGTTGAAAAACACGCAATCAGACATCATTCAGAAAGCGGCTGAGCTTTGTGCGGAACGCATCGCCAGCGGAGGGCTTGTCTTTCTCTTCGGCAACGGCCACTCCCGTATGATGTGCGAGGAAATGACGCCTCGCCAGGGCGGCTTCCCCGGCTTTGTAGCCCTGGTGGAGGCTGCACTCTCAAACCATGCGGCAATTATTGGAGCGAATGGCTTGCGCTCCTCGCTCTATCTGGAAAATTATGAGGGCTACGCCGATCAGATTCTGAACAGCTTCCGTTTTGGTCCGCACGACGCCTTTATCATCATCTCGACAAGCGGCATTCGCCCTGTCGTTGTCGAGATGGCAATGGGAGCTCGGTCACGGGGACTGCCGGTGATCGCGATCGTTTCCAGAGCTCATTCAAAAGAAGCGAAAGCGGTCCATTCGTCAGGAAAGAAGCTGGTGGACTGCGCCGACCTCGTGATCGATAATCTTTGCCCGCCGGGGGATTGCGTCCTTGAGTTGGATGGCTTGGAGTGGAGGACCGGGCCGGTATCGACCATCACGGGCGCCATGATCATAAATATGGTCCGCTGCGGGTGCGCCGAAGCGCTGCTGGCAAAGGGAATGAAGCCGGTCATTTTGCCCAGCCATCAGTTCCTTGACAACACCGGCGCCGCGGCGCAACTGGACGCTTTTTACGAGGCATACCGGCAGAGTCTGAAACACTTGTTTGAATAGGGCACAGTGAAGGAAGTCCTCCTAGTCACCGGCTCATCAGGGATCGCGGCCGCTACGGCGCGCCTTTGGGGAGCCGAAAACCCAGTGTTTGTCGTCGGTATCAACCCAGATGAATCGAAAGCTGTGGCAACAGCCCTCGGTGAGGCAGGTTTTGCTACCGCGGATGTCCGTGAGGAGCTTGCAGTGCGGAATGCCGTTGCTCAGTGCCTGGATCGATTTGGGAGAATTGACGCCCTCTTCAATGTTGCCGGTATTAGCGCGCGCTCAGCCGGTGACGGTCCACTTCACGAATGTAAGCCTGCGGCCTGGGACCTTGTCATGGACGTGAATGCGAAAGGCACATTCCTGATGTGTCGTGAGGTCCTTGGCGTTTGGACAAGGAATGCGCAAGCAGGCGTGATTCTCAATTGTGGAAGTGTGCTGGCGCGACGGCCGCAACCAAACCACTTCGCAACTGTGGGCTACGCAGCCAGTAAAGGAGCGATCGAAGCGATGAGCAGGTCGGCAGCAGCCTACTACGCCCACGCCGGGATTCGCATCAATGTCATCGCTCCGGGCCTGGTGCGGACTCCGATGAGTGCCCGCGCTCAACTGGATCCTAGCATCACCGAATACATGACCCACAAACAGCCCCTGACCAAAGGTTTGCTGAGCGCTGAGGACGTGGCCAAGACGGCTTGCTTCCTTCTACGCAGGGATTCAACCCCGATGACGGGCCAGGTTGTCACCGTGGACGGCGGCTGGACGGTAAGCGAATGAGAGGCGCGAAAAAGGACGCGATCACTGCAAAGAAGCCCGCTTCCATGCCCCGGTATCACAAGTGGCCGCATCGTCCTTTGCAAACCACGGTGATTGGAAGCTATCCCTTTCCGGGATGGCTCGAGTTCGCATCGGCCCACAAGGAACAATTCGGCGAGGCCGATATCGAGGAACTTCGCTCCGATGCGGTGATCGCCGCGGTTCACGATCAGCTCGCCGCAGGCTTAGACGTCATTACTGACGGCGAGCAGACTCGCTATGACTTCAATCTCTCCTTCTATGGCCGGCTGGAGGGCCTTGGTGCAAGGCCTGCTTCAACTCGCCATTTCGGCCCTCCGGCCCACGATCAACGCGGGAAATATGATGTCACCGACCGACTGCGTTCCCAACACGGCCTCGGGGCAGTAGCGGAGTTCAAGCGTCTGCAAAAGATCGCCCCCTCGGGACCTGTTCTGAAGGCCAGTGTGCCGGGTCCCTACACATTAAGCGGCCGAATTAACCCCGGCAGTATTTACAAGAGCCGGTGGGATGTAACCGCGGCCTTGATTCCAATTGTGCGAGAAGAACTCATGCAGTTGGTGGAATGCGGCTGCCATGAGATCACTCTGGATGAGCCCTCGATGAGCTGCTACGCTCATCGCGAAGATCCTCGCCGCTTCGTGAAGATTTTTGCCGAGACGGTCAAACCGATCGTCGGACGCTGCCGCCTATCCACGCATCTTTGTTTTGGCAATTACAAAGGCCGCGCCGTTGGTCCGCGCCGGTATGAGCCGCTGTTTCCAGCATTCTTCGATCTGCCTGTAGATGAAATGCACCTTGAGATGGCCAGCCGCGAGTTCTCGGAAATCGAAAAGATTCGCGAGATCGCAGACCGAGGAATTGACGTGGCTGTCGGGATCGTCGACGTGAAGAGCTATTACATCGAGTCCGCCAGCGATGTCGCCAAGCGCGTGCGCCTGTGCTTGAAATACGTGCCGGCAGAAAGACTCTCCTTGGCTCCCGACTGCGGACTCAGTCAGACGGCTCGTTGGGCGGCAAGACAGAAATTGGCCAACATGGTGAGCGGTGTAGCCATGGTGCGGAAAGAACTTGGACTCGCGTGATCCGGCCGCTCCAATCCCATGACTCGCTGCTAGCGGACATTCACGCCTCCGACCGGCGCGACGGAGGCTTCCGTCTGTGGTGGCTAGGACAAAGCGGCTTCCTGCTGCAATGGCAGGGCATCCACGTATTGCTCGATCCCTATCTATCAGACTCACTGTCCAAAAAGTACAGCCAAACCGAGACGCCGCACGTGCGTATGACAGAATTAGTTATCGGTCCTGCCCGGCTTTCCATGGCGGATATCGTCACTTCCACCCATAACCACACCGATCATCTCGACGCGGAAACGCTCTGTCCGATTCTCGCCGCAAACCCACGTCTGAAACTTGTGATCGCGGAAGCCAATCGAGCCTTCGTGGCGGATCGTCTGAAGATTGATGCTGGTGTCGCAATTGGTCTTGACGATGGAACCTCTGTCGAAATTTCGGGGATCAGATTCTGCGGCGTCGCATCAGCGCACGAAGCGTTAGAACGCGATGAGCACGGTCGCGCAAAATACCTGGGGTATGTTCTCCAATTCGGCGGTTGGACCCTTTACCACAGCGGTGACACAGTCCGGTACGAAGGGATGTCAGAGAAACTGCGGCCTTTCGGAATAGATGTTGCGCTTCTTCCCATCAATGGGCGGGCGCCGGAACGGCGTGTTCCAGGTAACTTATTCGGGCGCGAAGCTGCCCAGCTGGCAAGGGACATCGAGGCGAAACTGGTTATACCGTGTCATTTCGACATGTTTGAATTCAATACCGCCTCACCGGATGAATTCATCCACCAATGCCAGACGCTGGGACAGCCATTCAAAGTGCTACGCGGCGGCGAACAATGGCACTTGCGTTCCTGGCGCGAAACGCGGCCGTCTGAACAATCGCGCGATCGAAAGGATAAGAAGGATAAGAAGGTGTGCTGAGAATCGCGCTCGGGGAGCTATACTGACCCCCACCTTCAGTTGCGTTTATTCCATGGCCAAGGTTTTTACGATTACAGTCCCTCCTAAGCTGGGCAATAAGCGCAGGGAGCGTATCTCAGATCCTCGTTACGTGGATGGGCGAGGCCATGAAGGTATCTGGCGCAAGTCGACCCGGTGCAGAACCGTCCCGCGATCGAACTCATCTCCGAACACGTGCGGACACGATTTCGGATGAGCGGCTCGCCGCTGGGGTAGAAAGGGCGGCAATTTCGCCGCCCTTTTTGGTCTTGAACCTCTCCATGCTCAGAACGTGTAGCGGGCGCCAAGTTGCATCACGCGCGGCTTAAACAGAGTGTTGATGAAGTTGCCGAAGCTGGAGGGACTATCGGTGTAGTTATTCACATTCTGTATATTCCCGGCATCGAACCGCACCGAATTGGTCACGTTGAACACTTCCCAGCTCAATTTCAGGTTCTGGCTCTCGTTGATCTCCCAAGTTTTCGACAAGCCCATATCGATATTGAACGATCCCGGCCCCCGCAGTTCGTTGCGCTGCCCTGATTCGCCTGGATACGCATCACGGAATTGGTTGACCGCGGCGTTCGGATCGCTGGAGTTCGTGATTCCGGGATTCTGGAACACATTCGGGCCGGTGCCACCTCCCGCCTGCGCAACAATAAATTGTCCTGTCTTCGGTTTCTTTCCAACCAGTATCGCGTTAGATTCGAGATCCCAATTGGTGGGCCAGCTATAAAACGGATATACGGAGAATGGATATCCGGTTGACCAGCGCCACAGACCTGAGATTTGCCAGCCACCAATGACGGCGTCCGCCAACTTGCTCATTCCTCCGCCAAACCGCTTGCCCTTCCCTAGAGGGAGTTCATAGACCCAGTTGGCGTTGATTGCATGTGTGGTGTCGAAATCTGAAGGTCCACGCAGTTGGTTGGGAGACCATGCATTGATGATCTGGCTGGAGAATCCCAGACCCTCGAACACGCTGACTCGCTCTGCATTGGAGCCTATATCAGTCGACTTTGAGTATGTGTAATTCAGATCAAAACTCAGACCACCGGAATGGTGGCGGAGACTGAGTTGGCCGGAGTTGTAAGCGCTGTTACCAATACTGGACCAGGAATCCAACGAGGCGTATTGCGGCGACCAGAAGGCATACCCTGTTGTTTGACCGTTGAGCGTAGCACATGCCGGGAAACATTCATTCGCCGCAGTTTCCCCAGAGTATCCAGGAACATCAAGGTACGCCAGAGAAGTTGTTTCATTCGCTGCTTGCGCGGAAATGCCGCTGTTGCAGGAATACATGTCGTAAATCGCCTGGGTAGATGTGAAGGTTGTGATTCCTCCAGCATTAGGAGCGCAATCATTGATATATCCCTTGTTGGTGGCGTTGGGACCCGCTAGTGGGAACAGGTTCTCCCAATACGGGATGGGAGCGACATTCGCGATATCAACCCCCTTCCAGTACTGCTTGGCCAGCGCTGTAGCAGCCTGGTAGTAGGTCGTCCCGGATTTCGGGTCTCTCAGGTTGGCGGGCTGAGCGAGGTCCCACTCTGCCAGCAGGCGGTGAGCGTAACGTCCCACGAAGGCGGTCTCGAGCACAAAGCCGCGGCCAAGGTCTCGTGTGACTGACAAGGTCACTACGTGAGAATAGGGAGTCTTCAGCTTGTCGTCCAGTCCGAACTCGATTCCAAACGCATTGGGGAAGGTAGCCGGGAATGAACCCGAAGGCGCAGGGAAAGTAAGTGAGCAAGGCGCCGTCGGACAGGATGCAGTCGTTGTTAAGCTGGTGGTGGGAATGTTGTTCAGTCCAGTGAAGCGGGCGGCCCCATCGGTAGTCTGGATCCCGGCAGGATTGGAGATTGAGGACGTCAGTCCGAATGCGCCTTCTCGATCAAACGTGCTGGTAATGCCCTCCCCAAAGTGGTCGAAGTACATGCCATAGCCGACGCGAATACTCGATTTGCCCGGCCCACCCCAGAGTTTGTGGCCAAGTCCCGAATCTCCGCTGGGTGAATAGGCGATGGCGAGGCGGGGCGCCAAGTTGCGGTAGTCCCAGTTCCAGTACGGCTTGCCGTGATTTGCCTGCCCACCCAGGGCAAACTGAAGGTTGTGGTCATAGATCGGATTGCCGGAACCATCCGCGCCGATCTGGGGGAAATAGGACTGGCCTTGATCGGCTGCCTTTCCCCGGTTTATGAACCAGTCATGCGAACTGGTGGTTGGCTGAACCTGCGTGCCTGTCGTCTCGTATGGAGGCTCAAGAAGTGAATAGCGGAGCCCATAAGTCACGGTTAGATTGGGTCGCACCCGCCATGCGTCCTGCGCATACCACTCCCACTCCCAGGCGCGGAAGTGGCGATTGATCGCGGTTCCTTCGGCGAGGGGATTCAGATGCTTGTCCAAATTGTAGTTCGAATCCACCTCTGAAATCAGACCCGCCAGCGCAGTTACTGCTAGGTTGTAGGAGGATTCAAAGTCGGAAGAAACGGCTGGCAAACCCATGGCGACGCCCTTCGGACTTGAAGGATCCAGGCTGACGCCCTGATTCGCTATGCCTACGTTGAGCAGCCAATCAGGATTGGTCGAGGCGGTAAAAAACGAGGTGTAATTGGATGCTCCTACATTATCAATCTTCCTCAGATTGGCACCGAACTGCAGCGCGTGTTTGCCGTGCTGTTTGACCACATCGTCAACGAAGTTCAAGACCGGCACATGACGCGCACTTGTCTTGCTAAACGCGTTGATATCGTCGAAAAAGCGGAAGTGGACAAAATGTTGGTTCTGTAAGCCGCGGTCTTCATAGGCTTGGCGGATATACCCAAAACGGAAGTTATTGATCCATGAGTTGCTAAAGGTCGAGGTGAAACCTGCGGTTATGCCTTTACTCGTGACCACCTCCAGCACCGAGCTTGGTTGCCCGGGGAACTGTTGCGGTCCGGCCGCATTGTGGTCTCCATCCTGCACGCCGCGGACGAACAGCCGATGGCTTCCGCTAGCGGTGAGGTTGTAATCCAGTTTCGCGACATACATATTGAGGTTTTCGGGAGCCGAGGCGGCAAACGTGTATCCAACCGTGTTGAATCCGTCGCCGGCGCTGCTGCTGTTCCCGTGCGGATACTGCTGGAACACGTCCATCACATACGGGTTCGCGCCCGGAAACGATCCGATGTGCGCCCCGCTGCTATATGTGCAACTGCCGATGGATGAGCAGTTCGGATCTAGATTCGCCAACTGCGCAGGACTAAGCCTTTCCAACCCAGACGCCGGACAGTTCGCATCGGTCGCGTCGCACGGGTAATTGATGTAGCCATTTCTCAGGTCGTCGCTGGGAACAGTCCGAATTACGGATTGGTCCTCCCGCTTTCTCATGCCCTCAAAGCTGAGAAAGAAAAACAACCGATCTTTCTTGATGGGGCCGCCCACGAATGCTCCATATGTATTGCGAAGGAGGAACGGGGGGCGGTTGGGAATTCCACTGGAAATTTGCGATGCTTTAATGAACCAATCGTTGGCGGCGAAGGTTGGACGGTAGTACTCATAGGCTCCGCCGTGAATGTGGTTGGTTCCGCTCTTGGTCACGAGAGCGATTTGACCTCCTGAGGAACGGCCGGAATCCGCATCCGAATTGGACGTGGTCACACGAAACTCCTCCAGCGAATCCAGGGGAACGCGCAGGGAACCTTGCAGTCTGCCGGTGGCTTGATCGTTGTCATCCACGCCATCGAGGGTCACGTTGGTCTGGTCGCTGCGACCGCCGTTTACCGCTCCCGCACGGCTGTCGACATCGAAGCCGCTGGCCGTAGTGCTATTGACCTTGTCCAGATTGTTGCCGGTGAAAGTAACACCCGGCTGCAACGTCAGAATGCTAGTCGGCTCCCGGCCTTCAAAGGGCAGCGCTTGGATTTGCTGGGTATCGAAGGCGTGCCCCATGGAGGCATTGTCTGTGTTGACCAGGGTAGGAGTCGCGTTCACCTCCACCGTCTGCACGCCCCCAGCCACTTGCATTGTCACGTTGACCGTCCCAGGGGTGCGCACCAAAAGTTGAATACTCTTCTCTATTACAGTTGCGAACCCCTGCGCCTTCACAGTTAGTTCATAGGTCGCAGGTGGCAGCTCAAGAAATTGATATTCGCCCTGAGCGCTCGTCGTGAGGTTGCGCGACAAGCCGGTCGCCGGATCGCTGAGGGTGACGGTTGCGCCGACCACGACGGCTCCGTTCGGATCAGAAATAGTGCCATGGAGAGAGGTCGTCGCAGATTGCGCGAAGGCCAAGTTGCCGAGCATGAGGAAACAGCCGACCATTGCCGCGACTAACCGTGAGCCAGAACGCATAGAAAGCTCCCTTCACCTGAGGGTCGTATTCTGATTACGTCTCGCCCAGGAACAGAGGGACCAATGAGGACGAGCGCCTGGGGACCTAATGGGGCGTATTGTGCAACTTCATCGCTACAATTTTCAAGCTGAATTTGCGGGACTTGGAGTTTCTTGAAACGTTTGAATACTAGAGCTTCCAGATTGGAAGTTTATGCACGCCGGTGCAAGAGCGCTGAGGCAAAGACCGAAGCCAGAACTATGACCGCGGGATAGCATTCCAGCGTGTACCGGCTCGGGATTCTCCAGGGTCCCGAGAAATGCGGAGCGCAGCAGAAGAAATAAAACGAATAGGCCGATGCCAAAAATTGCATGCGAGCGCATGAGGCCGGCGGCCGACAGAACGACATACAGCAGATTAATCACGCCGAAACCGAGGCTGACCGCGAGCCAGCGCCCGTCGTCGTTAAACTCCCACCAGCGCGGGTCGGAAGGACACAACTCGGTTCGCGGACGCAGCCACATGTCGACGATACGCAGTGTCGGAAGCCAAACGTAATACCGGATCGGCGCGGCGTGAATGCGCTCGGCCGCCAGGGCCGCGAAGCGGGCATCGAGTTCAGGAGTGATGTCGTGGTCGCGATTGTAGTCGGCGAAAAGATCGCTTGTTTGTTGCCGCTGGGGCTCGGAATCGAAGGCGCGGTGCGTCAATCTCCCCTTCCGGGACGCCCCAGTAAATCTCCTGCACAGAGACGTAGTCGGCGATCCAAGTTTTGACCCAGCGATTAAAACCGGTCATGACTACTTCGTCGGAGTCAGTCGCATATGGCGGAGCTAGAGGCTCGAAGCGGTGGAGCGTGTGCAGATTCCGCAGCGTCCAGGGAACCAGTCATTACAAACCTAAAACTCGATTTCACAATGCAACTCCTAATCAAGGGATCGCTGAAAGGCAACCCCCGCCAAAATATTTCTTGCCAAAGGCGATGCCCGAAAACTGACTCGCCGCCCATTCAAACTTGCAGTTCCCAGAAGCGCTTTACCTTCCAACTACAGGTTCAGGTGAAACAGGGTATGGCTATGGCCGACTGGTATGCTGTGCGTGAAAGTCCCCAGTGTTATCCCTTCGTCTCCCGTGAAACCAGAAGGTGCGTTGACAAGGCAAGTTACGGCCATAGGGACATCTGTCTGCTGTCCCCCGCCTTGGAAAGAGAGGGTCACCGTAATCTGAAGTACACCACCTTGGGTCCCAGGAGTCGGTCCGCCAAATGCGATGAAACTAACGAAACCGGTTGCTACCCAGGTGCCCCGAGCAGCCACCGAGCCGTCTGCATTGAATTGGGTGAAGGAACCGCTCGCTATAACTGTCTGGGCTACTGGATCGAAACTGCCGGAGCCGGTCGTCCGAACGGAGGCGCCGGAAGCGGCACTTGCGATCTGTGGTCCAACCAGGTTGAAACCGTAAGTTTGGTTCGCTGCCTCCGCAACAGGCAAAAGCATGGCTACACAAAATAGGCATGCGAGAATCGTTTGTCTTTTCAAGCTTATCTCCTTTCTGGCCCCCTATTTGGAGAGCGAGAACTCGTTAGATTTCGTTCTGCCGAGCGTCCGAAAGACTTGCCGCTTCGTGCCGGTAGGTGCTTGTGCATGTGCTGCCGTGGATTTAACTCCGGCAGCAAGCATCCCGGCGGCCAAGACCTCTTTTCATTCGGCTAATCTCGGTAGAGGCAGCCCATCAGCAGTAACCATGACACACGCTCCTGAAGTGCGTGCATGTTTTTGCTGAGAAGAGTTTGCCTGAAAGCTCTATGAGTCCGTGAGGGCCGGTTCAGTCGAACCCCTGCGAGAGAAGGGTAGGAGGTACGGCTGAGCGGCATAAGTCTACGCCTAAAATGGCTGGTGTCAAGGCAAATCGTTCTCTGGATGCCGTGTCAGACGGCGCTTTCGCGGCAACGCGCATCAGCGGCCTGCCTCGCCACGTTGCTCTCAGTGTTCGTTGACAGGAAGCTCAAGTTCGGAGTAGTCTCCTCCGCACAGAGAGGCCGTAACCCCGCAATGAGTTTCACCTGCCACTTGCGTTTCTTTCCTTGTAGCCCGTCTTGCCGCAGACGGGTTGTCTCTTTACTCCGTATTTGAAGCCAGCCTTTGTCGCCTCTTGCTTGTGACTCCAGAAATGGGGTCACGTTTGCCTGGCAAGAATCAAGGGCAAAAGCCGTTGA
>WNGJ01001105.1_pt1 | contig 26556 bp, 22 predicted proteins | sample 5400611 | NCBI WGS metagenome assembly WNGJ01 (sample SAMN13153375, study PRJNA577476) | soil metagenome | isolation source: 40 cm soil or saprolite under Garry oak tree replicate 1 | place: USA:California | collected 2016-06-15
GGGTGAAGCCCTCGATGAACAGCTCCGGGCGCCACTGGCACAGCAGGGTGATCGCGAGCATCAGCACCGAGCTCAGCAGCGCCGCCCGGCGGAAGGTCTCGCGTACGCGCACATACTGATGCGCGCCGAAATTCTGCCCGGCGACGGCCGGCACGGCGAACGCGATGGCCATCACCGGCAGGAACAACGCCTGCATCACGCGCCCGCCGACGCCGAAGCCCGCCTGGGCGGCGGGCCCAAAGCCGCGGATCACCCAGTAGATGACTCCCAGGATCACGAACAACATGAAAAATTCGCCGCCGGCGGGCAGCCCGACGTTGAGAATGCGGCGGATGACCGGCAGCCGCGGGCCCCACTGATCCGGGCGCAGTCCGACGTAGTGCTCGAGCCGAAGAAAATAGATCCACAGGAACAGCACGCCGAACGCCACCGAAATGCTGCTGGCGAGTCCGGCGCCCGCCGCGCCGAGTGGATGGTGCGTGCCCCAGCCGGCGATCAGCACCGGCGCGAGCACCGTGTTCAGGATCACGGTGAGCATCTGCACGATCATCGTGGGTTGCACGATGCCCGTGCCGCGCAGCGCCGAGCCCATGGCCACCAGTGCGAACTGCAGCGCGAGCCCCGGGGTATACCAGTAGAGATAAGCCACGCCCGCGGCGGCTGCGGCCGGATCGGCCGCGACCGAGCGCACGTACGGGCCGCCCACGAGGAACCCGGCCGCCAGCGTGAGCACGCCGCAGATCGCCGACAGCAGCACCGACTGGTTGAACACCAGGTTGGCTTCCGCCTGGTCCTTGCGACCCACCGCGTGCGAGACCAGCGCCACGGTGCCGACGCCGAGCATCTGCGTGAGCGCCAGGATCACGAAGCTGATGGTGCCGGCGGTGCTGACGCCGGCGATGGCGGCGTCCCCGAGACGCGCGACGAAGTACAGGTCCACCAGGAAGTACAGGGTCTGGAACAGCATGCCGATGGCGATCGGCACCGCCATCGCGACCAGCAGCCGTGTAACGGGCCCTTGCGTCAGATCCTTCACGTCTCACCGCCCCTGACTGTCTGTCCTGAGCCGCCTCAGGACCGCAGCGGCGCTGGTGAGGACTGCCCGGGTGCATGTTGGCAGTTTCCCGGCCCATCATCCACAGCAGCCGACTTTCATCGTGGCTGCGCAGCAGGCTCGCGAGCGAACCGGTTGTTGCGCCCGCCTGACAATTGCCGCTCGACTGCCGGATCTACGAGTGGAGCCCTTACGTTGCGGCCGGCGCGCGGGTAATTTCCGGCGGCGCGTAGCTGGACTCGGATCGGTCGTGGTAGATTTGTTACATGAACGGGGGAAGCGCCGCAACGGAGCCGGTCGGATCGCTTGACGTCGCGCTCACTCACGCGTTCGACCTGCTCAACCGGCGCCCCCAATTGGCGCTCGAGCAAGCTACCGTGATCTTGGAGGGCGTGCCGGGCCACCCAATTGCGACTTTGATCGTGGGTACGGCGCAACGCCTGCTCGGCGATACCCCCAGTGCCTTGGGTACCCTCGAAAATCTCACCCGCTCGCAGCCGAAGGCGAGTGCGGCGCATTACGAATATGGCCTTGCGCTGGCGAGCGTCGGCCGCGGAGAAGAAGCGGTCGCCTCGCTCCGCCGGGCCGTCGAGCTGAGTCCCGAGCTTCCCGGAGCCTGGCGGGCGCTCGCCGACCACCTCACCGCCATCGGCGACACCGCGGGTGCGGACGCTGCCTACGCCCGGCACATCAAGGCTGCCACGCGCGATCCGCGGCTGTTACGCCCGGCGGCGGCGCTATGTGAGAACGACATACCGCTCGCCGAAGCCCTGCTGCGCGAGCACCTGCGCGAGCATCCGACCGACGTGGCGGCGATCCGCATGTTCGCCGAGGTCGCCGCGCGGCTCGGACGCTATCAAGACGCGGAGAACCTGCTCACCCGCTGCCTGGAGCTCGCACCGGGCTTTCACGGCGCGCGTCAGAACTACGCGGTCGCGCTGTTCCGGCAGGGCAAGCATGCCGCGGCGCTTCCCGAGATCGAACGGCTGCTGGCCATCGAGCCGCGCAACCCCAATTATCGAAGCCTGCACGCCGCGGTACTGGCCGGGGTCGGCGAGTATGCCCGCGCCATCGACATCTATGTGCAGGTGCTGCGGGAGTATCCGTCCCAGGCCAAGATCTGGATGAGCTACGGCCACGTGCTGAAGACCGCGGGCGCGGCAAGCGAGGGCATCGGCGCCTATCGACGCGCGCTCGAGCTCGAGCCGCGCCTGGGGGAGGCATGGTGGAGCCTCGCCAACCTCAAGACCTATCGCTTCGATGCTGGCGCCATGGCGCGGGTGCGCGAGCAGCTGGCACGTGCGGACCTGAGCGCCGAGGACCGCTACCACTTTCACTTCGCACTCGGCAAGGCGCTGGAAGATGAGCAGCGCTACGCTGACTCCTTCGAGCACTACCGGCAAGGCAACACGCTGCGGCGCGCGCAGGTGCACTACGACCCCGGGCGTATCGACGGGCATGTCAAACGCTCGAAGTCGCTCTTCACCCGCGAGTTCCTGGCGCGCGCCTCCGGTCAGGGCGCCCCGGCGGCCGACCCGATCTTCATCGTCGGACTGCCGCGGGCAGGCTCGACGCTGCTCGAGCAGATCCTCTCGAGTCACTCACAGGTCGAAGGCACCATGGAGTTGCCCGACGTACCGGCACTCGCGCATGGCATCGGGACGCAGGCGAGCGACGGCGGCCCCCGCTACCCGCAGGTGCTCGAGACACTGTCCCCCGGGCAGCTGCGCGAGCTCGGCGAAGAATATCTGGCGCGTACGCGCATCCAGCGCAAGACCGGGCGGCCGTACTTCATCGACAAGCTGCCCAACAACTTCCTGCACGTCGGCTTCATCCACCTGATGCTGCCGAATGCCCGCATCATCGATGCGCGCCGCCACCCGCTCGGCTGCTGCTTCTCGGCGTTCAAGCAGCACTTCGCGCGCGGTCAGAACTTCTCCTACGATCTCGCGGAGCTGGGCGCCTACTACCGCTCGTACGTCGAGCTGATGGCGCACTTCGATGCGGTGCTGCCCGGGCGCGTGCACCGCGTCTTTTACGAGCAGATGGTGCAGAACACCGAGCACGAGGTGCGCCGGCTGCTGCAGTACTGCGGCCTGCCCTTCGAGCCCGCCTGCCTGCGCTTCTACGAGAATGAGCGCGCCGTGCGCACCGCGAGCTCCGAGCAGGTGCGGGTGCCGATCTATCGCGAGGCTCTCGAGCAGTGGCGCCACTACGAAGCCTGGCTCGAGCCGCTGAAGCGCTCGCTCGGAGCGGTGCTCGAGCACTATCCGCAGGCGCCGCCTGACTTCGGCAACCAGCCACACGATGGCTCATTACAACACCGGTAATCCATGGGGAGATGCCATGCAGAGCAGCCGATCACGCAAGCTGGAGAGAATGGGCATCAGGGAGCGGGCGGCGCGCGCCTCGCGCACGCGGGTACTGCTGCGGCGCGCGCCGATAGCCGCCGCCGTCATGGCGGCGATACCACGGCTGTATGCCGCCGAAGCCAGCGACACCGGAGGCCTGCAAGAGGTCGTCGTGACGGCCGAGAAGCGCACCGAAAATCTCCAGGACGTGCCGATCAGTATCACGGCCCTCGGCACCGCGAGGCTGCAGGAGCTCGGGGTGCAGAACTTCAATGACTACGTGAAGTTCCTGCCGAGCATCGCCTACCAGACCGGCGGCCCGGGGTTCGCCAAGATCTACATGCGCGGGGTCGCGAGCGGCGACAACGCCAACCACTCCGGCCCGCTGCCGAGCGTCGGCGTGTACCTGGATGAGCAGCCGGTCACGACCATCCAGGGTCCGCTCGACATCCACGTCTACGACATCGAGCGCGTGGAGGCGCTCGCCGGACCGCAGGGCACGCTGTACGGCGCGAGCTCGGAGGCCGGCACGGTGCGCATCATCACCAACAAGCCGGATACCTCTGCCTTCAAGGCCGGTTACGATCTCACGGGTAACACGCTGCGCGGCCAGGGTGGCTACGTCGCCGAGGGCTTCGTGAACATCCCCGTCGGCGGCAGCGCGGCGGTTCGTCTGGTCGGCTGGGCGGAGCGCGACGGCGGCTACATCGACAACATCCCCAGCACCATCAGCTACCCGAGCGACGGCTGCCTGTCGAATTTCAGTCCGCCGGCCGCGGGCTGCCAGACCACGCCGGTACGGGCGAGGAAGCGCTTCAACCCCACCGACACATACGGTGGCCGCGCGGCGCTCAGGGTCAATCTCAACGACAACTGGACCCTGACGCCGACTTTCGTGGGGCAGAGCACCCGCCAGGACGGCGCCGCCTTCGCGGATCCGGGCATCGCGGGGGATCTGTCCACACAGCGCTTCTATCCCGACTTCATCTCCGACCAGTGGTGGCAGGCGGCGCTCACGGTCGAGGGCCATGTCAGCAATTTCGACATCACCTACGCCGGCGGCTACCTGCGCCGCAACGACCACACCGTGTCCGACTACAGCGACTACACGCTGCTTTACGACCGGAACACCACCTACATCGCCTACTTCGAATCCAACGTCACGCCGGTCGCCGGTCACACGATCAATCCGTCGCAGTGGATCGACGGCAGGGACCAGTACCGCAAGATCAGCCACGAGCTGCGCGTGGCAACGCCCAAGGAGAACCCGCTGCGTTTCATCGGCGGGTTGTTCTACGAGCGCCAGCAGCACTACATCCTGCAGGACTACCTGATCGATGAGTTACCCGTGTTTCAGTCGGTCACCGGTTGGCCGCACACCTTCTGGCTGACCGATCAGATCCGCGTGGATCGCGACTATGCGGTGTTCGGCGAGCTGACTTATGACCTGACACGGCAGTTGACCGCATCGGTGGGCTACCGCTTCTTCCGCTACGACAACTCGCTCGATGGGTTCTTCGGTTTCGGCTTGAACAATCCCTACAACTCGTCCACCGGCGAGGCTTCGACGGTGGCCACGCGCGGCGTGGACTGCGTGAAGCCCGGCATTCTGGGCGGTCCATGCGTCGACCTCGCGAGGGGGGTGCAGAAGGACGGTTCCACGCCGAAATTCAACCTGACCTACAAGGTCGACGACAATCACATGCTCTACGCGACCTACTCCAGGGGGTTCCGGCCGGGTGGGCTCAACCGCCGCATCCAGGTGCCGCCGCCGCTGGCGCCGCTCGCCACTTACGAACCCGATTATCTGACCAACTACGAAATCGGCTTCAAGACGAGCTGGCTGAACAACCACCTGCGATTCAACGGTGCGTTCTTCTGGGAGGACTGGAAGAACTTCCAATTCGGGTTCCTGGGCCAGAACTCCTTCACCATCGTGCGCAACGCGGGCGCGGCGCGCATCAAGGGCGCGGAGCAGCAGCTGGAATGGACTCCCGTGCAGGGACTCTCCCTCAGCCTGGGAGCGACCGAGCTCGATCCGAAGCTCGCCAAGGACTTCTGTCTCGATGTCGACCCCAGTGGCCAGCCGCTGCCGCTCACGAGTTGTCCGGCGACCGACGCGGCCCCCTCCGACACGCAGCTGCCGATCGTCCCGAAGTTCAAGGGCAACCTCACCGCGCGCTACACCTTCTCGATGGGCGGCCAGCTCGACGCCCACGTGCAGGGCGCCTTCGACTACCAGAGCTCGACCCGTTCCGAGCTGGTGCCGTACGACAACCTGCTGGTCGGCACTCAGCCGGCTTACGGATTGCTCGATGTCCTGGCCGGCGTCGCCCGAGGCAACTTCACTGCGGAGATCTTCGCCAACAACGTGCTCGACAGGCGCGCGGAGGTGTACCGCTTCGCGGAATGCACCATCCAGCTGGGGGGCACGCCGATCTGCGGCCAGAAGCCTCTGGCGGTGATCGGTACGCCGCGCACCGTCGGCATCCGTTTCGGGCAGCGCTTCTAAGCACGGGACGGCCGGGCCAGCGCGCGGTGCACTCGGGGAGTGCACCGCGCTCTCTTTGCGGCTTGCGTTGCGGCGCACCCTATTTGGAGAGATAGGCATACCGGGCCGGATCGGCTTCAATTGCATCCATCCCGTGCACGACCCTCTCCTGTGAACGAATCGACCTCCACGCTCGGCCGCCTCGGCACCGCCGGCGGCACCGCCTTCGGCATCCTCGCCGCGATCAGCTTCTGCCACCTGCTGAACGACATGATGCAGTCGCTGCTGCCGGCGCTGTACCCGATGCTGAGGAGCTCGTATCGCTTAAGCTTCACGCAGATCGGCCTGCTGACCTTCACCTTCCAGTTCACCGCATCGCTCCTGCAGCCGCTGGTGGGGATGTTCGCCGACAAGAGTCCCCGCCCCTACTCACTCGCCGCCGGCATGGGGTTCACGCTGGTGGGGCTCGTGCTGCTCGCCTTTGCCGACAGCTATGCGCTGCTGCTGTTCGCGGCCGCCCTCATCGGCACCGGCTCTTCGGTGTTCCATCCCGAATCCTCGCGCGTGGCACGCATGGCCTCCGGCGGCAAGCACGGCCTGGCGCAATCGGTGTTCCAGGTCGGCGGCAACTTCGGTACCGCGGCGGGGCCGCTGCTCGCGGCCTTCGTGGTGCTGCCGCGCGGCCAGTCGAGCGTGGCGTGGTTCTCGGGCGCGGCACTGCTCGGCATGGTGGTGCTCGTCAATGTCGGGCACTGGTACAAGACGCACGGCATCACGCGCCTGGCGCAGGCGGCGGGCTCGCAGGCGGCACGCGCGCCGCGCCGTCACGTCGTCCTCGCCATCACGGTGCTGCTGGCGCTGGTCTTCTCGAAGTACGTCTACCTCGCGAGCCTCACGAGCTATTACACCTTCTATCTCATCGACCACTTTCACGTTTCGGTGCGCAGCTCGCAGCTGCTGCTGTTCGTGTTCCTGGCGGCCGCGACCGTCGGCGGCATGGTGGGCGGACCGCTCGGTGATCGGCTCGGAGCTAAGTACATCATCTGGGCCTCGATCCTGGGCGTCCTGCCGTTCACGCTCCTGCTGCCGCACGCGAATCTCTTCTGGACCTGTGTGCTCACCGTGCCGATCGGGCTCATCCTCTCCTCCGCTTTTCCGGCCATCGTGGTGTACGCGCAGGACCTGCTCCCGGGGCGCACCGGAATGGTCGCGGGTCTGTTCTTCGGGCTCGCCTTCGGCATGGGCAGCGTTGGTGCCGCCGTGCTCGGCAAGCTCGCGGATCACGTCGGCATCGATTTCGTCTATGCGCTCTGTGCTTTCCTGCCCCTGATCGGGCTGCTGGCTGCCTTTCTGCCCGACGTTCACAAGCAGCACGCCGCGGCAGCGGGTTGATATGAGGCGGTGTGAAGCTGCTGTCGCGAACCCTGCTGGATGAGCTCGCCGCGAAGGCGGCGGCAAGTCCCCGCGCCCGCGCCCATCACAACATGCACGCCACGGCCGCAGATCCGGTGCAGCGCTTCCTCGTGGTGGCTTGCGGCGACTCGTACTTCCGGCCGCATCGGCACAGGACCCGGTCGGAGCTTGCGGTGATGGTGCGCGGGCGCGTGGACGTCCTTACTTTCGATGAGTGCGGCCGCGTGACGGCGCGCTACGGCGTCGGCGACGGCACGGACAGCATTGGGTACGAGACGCCCCAGGGCGCCTGGCACACCGTGGTGCCGGGCGCCGGCGGCGGTGCTTTCCTCGAGATCAAGGAGGGCCCGTACGATCCGGCCACGGCGGCCGAATTCGCCGCCTGGGCGCCCGCCGAGGGTCACGCGTCGGTGCCGAAGTTCCTCGAGTGGCTGCGCGGCGCGCAGCCCGGAGACACGCCGCCGGCCTGACGCGGCCGTGGCGCGCGCCTCAGGCGGCGTTGCGTGCCAGAGCCTGCTGCCGCAGGTACCCGTCCAGCTCGTCTCCCTTCAGCAGGGTCTCGACATAGCTGAAGGTCCCGACTTGCTTCGCTTCGCGCGCCGCAACAAATACGGCGGTGATCGCGGCGCGATAGAGCGAGGTGGACAGGCTCACTCGCCTCACGCCGGCGGCCGCAAGATCGGCGAGCGCGAACGATCTGCCGCGTATCCCGACCATGAAGTTGACCGGCTTCGCGAGTGCGCTGCACACGATGCGCACCGCGGCCAGGTCGGGCAACCCCGGTGCGAACAGCACGTCGGCACCGGCGCGCTCGAAAGCCTGCAGGCGACGCACGGTGTCGTCCAGGTCAGGCTTGTCGTGCAGGAAGTTCTCGGCGCGCGCGGTGAGGGTGAACGGGAACGGCAGACGATGCGCCGCCTCCGCCGCGGCCGCCACGCGCTCCACCGCCTGTCCCAGCGCGTAGATCGGCGCGCGCGGATCGCCGCTGGCATCCTCGATCGAGCCGCCCACGAGGCCGGCCGCGGCGGCCAGGCGGATGGTTTCCGCCGCCGTCTCGGGTGAGTCGCCGAAGCCGTTCTCCAGATCGGCGGCCACGGGATGCGCGCTTACCGCCACGATCAGGCGCGCGTGCGCCAGCGCCTCCTCACGCGTGATCTCGCCGTCGAGCTTGCCCAGCGTCGCCGCGCACGCGGCGCTCGAGGTCGCGAGCGCCTCGAATCCGAGTCCCGCCATGACGCTCGCCGAGCCGCCATCCCAGACGTTGGGAATCACGAAGATGCCGGGAGACTCGTGCAGCGCCTGGAAGCGCATCGCCTTGTCGCGTTGGCTCAGCATGACCCTCACTCCTCAAAGAGCGCCGGTCGCCGCGCCGGCGTACACTCTGTCACAATCGCACACTATCGGCCACACGGAAGCCAGCCCGTGATCCGCCTCATCGCCCTCGCCCTGGCCATCGGCGTGGCCGCGGACGCCGCAGCGAGCGCCGCCGCGCCGGCTGTCTGCAACCACCGCCCCGCTGCCGCCGCCGCCCTGGCGCGTCTGCGCGAGGCGCTGGCGCACGGGCGCTTCGTGGCCTATCAACCGACCTCGCTCCAGGTGACCAACGGCCGCGTCACGGCGGCTGATCCCGCAAGTATCCGCGCCGATCTCGCGGTCCTGCGGCCGCGGTTCGATTCGCTCGTCACTTACGAGGCGCTGCACGGCGCCGAGAACATCCCGTCCATCGCGGCGTCCCTGAAGTTTCGCGCGCTCATCATCGGGGTGTGGAACCCGCTCGATGACGCGGAGGTCAGCGCCGCAATCGACGCCGCGCATCACTATCCGCGCCTCGTGGCCGGGGTGTCCCTCGGCAACGAGCGGCTGTTCAGCGGGCGCAGCGATTTCGCCGGCCTCATGGCCGTGATTGCGCGCGTGCGCGCCAGACTGCCGCACACGCCGCTGTCCACCAGCGAGCCGTTTCACATGTACTACCCGCAGTCGGCCGCTGAGCTGCTCGGAGAGCTCGATTTTCTCCTGGCGAACGTGCATCCCATCTTCCAGCCGTGGTTCCGTGATGCGCCCGAGGGCGCCGGCGCGCAGCTAGTGGTCAACGTGGTTGCAAGGCTCGCACAGAGTTACTGCGGGCCCATCCTGGTGAAGGAGACCGGCGTGCCGACCGCACCGGCGAGCGGCGGCTTCACCGATGCCCGCCAGGCATCCTTCTACCGCGAGCTGCGCCAGCGATTCCCCGCAACCAACGCCCGCGCGTTCGCGTACTTCGCCGCGTTCGATGCCCCGTGGCGCAGCGAGGATGCGAGTCCGGTGCCCGGCCCGCACCCCGAGGAGGCACACTGGGGGCTGTACGACGCCGCGCGCCGCGCGAAGCCTGCGGCCCGCGAGCTCCTGACCCTGTCGCCGCTGTGGAGGCCTGCGCGCCGGCGGCCGCTTTAGTCGTCGTGATGTCCGTGGCCGTGGTCATCGCCGCGCTCATCGTCGCGGTCTCCATGGTCCTTATGGTGACCATGCCCGTGCTCCTGGCGGCGCTCGGGACGATAGCCGGGCTCGTACTCCGCGGATCGCACGAAATACACCGGCCGGTTGCAGGCGTTGTACTCGTGGCAGTGCTTGCGCCAGTGCTTGGCATGGCCCGGCGGCACGTGCAGATAGATCGGCTCCAGCGGCGCCGGCTCGGCCACCACCACCGGCACGGCGACGACCGGCTGCGCGTACACCAGCTGCGGTGGCGGCCGGTTACCCAGCACTACCCGGCCATACACACCCGGAACGATCTCGCCGGTGATCGTCGCATTGATACTCACACTCTGCGCACGCGCCAGGGGCACGACCGCCACCAGGGCGAGAGCCGATTGCAATACGAAAGGGATCGCTCTCATAAGTACTCCTCCGGACGACTCACCGTTCGCCCACACGGCGCGCACTATGCCAAGGGGTGGAGCGCATGACACTCGCCCGGCCCTGAACGCACCGTGAACTGTGACGCGCATCGCACTCTACAGCGGCTCGATCAGGCTCGCATCGTTCGGCAGCTTCGGGCTGTTCACGCGGCGACTCACCTTCCAGGCCATCATGAGCTCCTGCGGGTAGCTCTTGAGCGTCGCAAACGCGTCGTGCAGCGCCCCGCACAGCCAGGCCTCGTGGTCGCTTTCAGCGAGGATCGCCGGCATGCGTTGCTTCGCGTTGTGAACTTCGGCCAGCAGCGGGTTGGCAGGCACCGTGATCAGCGTGCAGGAGAAGACGTACGACCCGTCCTCCCGCCGCGAGCGATCCCACAGCCCTGCGACGCCGAACACCTCGCGCCCGGCGAGCCGCACAAAAAAGGGATCGCGCGTACCGTCCTCGTTCACGTGCGGCTCGTAGAAGCCGCCCATGACCAGAATGCATCGTTGACCGCGATGCCACGGCTCCCTGTAACTCGGAGCGCTCGCGATGCGCTCCACGGTGGCGTTGATGGTGGACGCTCTGAGCGGCACGCCGTAGGCCCAGTACGGGATCAGGCCCCAGCGCATCATCGCCGCTTCAGGCTCGCCGGACTCTGCCACGGCGACCGGAACCTGCTCGGTCGGCAGCACCCGGTAGCTCAGCGGATACTCCCAGCGCCCGCGCCGGATCCCCATGGCCCGCTCGGCCTTGGCGGCTTGCGCAAGGATGTACTTGCCGCACATGGACTTGGCCCCGGACAGTATGGTGAGCACTCTAGCACTGTGTGGACGGGCGCCGGCGGCGTTGCCCACACTCGCGCCATGCTCCCATGGAATTCGGTCGAGAGGCTGCGCGATCACTTCGGCGATTACGTGATCGTCGTCACTTGCCGCAGCTGCCGGCACTCACGCGAGATGACGCCCGCCTTTCTCGCGCGTCATTGCCGCTGCGGCTGGGATGAGCCGCTCGCCAACATCATCGCGAGATTCAGGTGCCGCTGCGGCAAGAAGCTGGTCGACGTGCAGCTCGGGTTCAACCGCAAACCGCGCGGCTGGGTGAAGAACCCATCCTGATCCTCTCGAGGTACCGCGCTTCAGAACATCACAAGGGGCGAGCTTCAGGATTCGGGGATGATTTCATGGCGGCCGCGGCCCGGCGCTGCATCTCCTCCGGTGGCACATCCTCCACGTGCGTGGCGACGGTCCAGACGTGACCGAACGGATCTTCCAGCGTACCCGAGCGGTCGCCGTAGAACTGATCCGCCACCGGCCGCTGCGCCTTCGCCCCGGCCTTGAGGGCGCGCTCGAACACGGCGTCCACATCCTCCAGATACAGCCAAGTTAATGACGCGCGCGTTGCGGTGACATCCGTCCAGCGCTCAGGCGGCGCCGGCACTGGATGCGGCGGGGTGCGCGTGCTGTCGGTGCGAGATCCAGTACGCCGCGCTCAGAAAGGCCAGAAACGGCAGCCCGAAGACGAGTGTCATGCGGAACGCGTCGGTGAATGCCGTCGTCAGCAGCACCGCTCCCATGAGCGCTGCACCCAGCAGTGTCGTGGCGGGAAAGCCAACCATGCGGAAGCGCAACGGCGCAGCCCGTTGCCGCGCACGCACGCGGCGAAAGCGATAGTGGGTGATGAAAATCATCATCCAGGTAAACATGGCGCCAAAGGCGGAGATTGACACCATCAGAATGAACGCCGACTTCGGCGCCACGATGCTGAGCACGGTCGCAAGCGCGATGCCGATGCTCGAGAACCACAGCGCCTGCAGCGGTACGCCGCGCCGGTTGAGGAGGCCGAAGCGCCGCGGCGCATGATGCGCGCGCGACAGACTGAACATCATGCGCGTGGTGATGTAGAGCTGACTGTTCATCGCCGAGAGCGCGGCGACCAGTATGACGAAGTTGAAAATGCCGGCGGCAGCCGGCACGCGCAGCGCGCGCATGACTTTCACGAACGGGCTCTCCTCGATGCCCGCCGCGGTCCAGGGCACGATCGCCAGCACCAGGGCGAGCGTCAGCAGATAGAAAAGGATCAGCCGGAACACCGTCGAACGAAATGCCCGCGTGATGGCGATCTCGGGCTGCGCAGCCTCCCCCGCGGCGACCGCGATCATCTCGATGCTCAGATAGCTGAATATTGCGACGATCACCGCCACCCACGCGCCCCACACGCCCCTGGGCAGGAAGCCGCCGTGGGCGGTGTAGTTCTGAAAGCCGATCGCGGCGGCGCCGCTGCGCGCGCTCACATCCGCGGCCGCCGCCGGCACCGCAGACGGTGCGCGCAACACGATGTAACTCGCGAGCAGGATGAATATCACGATGGCCGTGACCTTGATCGCCGAGAACCAGTACTCGATCGCGCCAAAGACGTTCACACTGCGGGCGTTCACCCCGATCAGGAGCGCTGAAAACGCCACGATCCACAGCCAGCCCGGGAGCGTGGGAAACCAGAAGCGCATGTAGAGCGCGACCGCCGTGACTTCGGTTCCCACCGCCAGCACGATGCAGGTCCAGTACGCGTAACGCACCAGAAAACCCGCCAGGGGACCGATGTAGTACTCCGCGTAGGCGCCAAAGGATCCCGAGGTTGGGTGCGCGACGGTCATTTCCGCCAGGCACCCCATGAGAAGCAACGCGATCACCGCGCCGATGGCATAACTCACGAGCACCCCGGGTCCCGCGAGACTGATCGCAAAGCCGCTGCCCAGGAAGAGCCCGGTGCCGATCGCCCCGCCGATGGCGATCATGGTCAGGCGGCGGGCGCTCAGCTCCCGCCGCAAGCCGCGCTCGCGCTCGATGATGTTGTCGAAATCCGCGCCTGCGCTCATTCGCCCCCGCCGCGATAGGCTTTGTCGGCGGAGAAGTCTACACTGCCGCCTTCGCCCGACGCGCGCAGCTGCCCTCGGGACCTTGCATGATGCGAACGTCCTCCTGGCCATCGCGGCACATCACGGTGCTCGCATGCGCAGCGCTCGGGGCCTCCCTGGCGGCCGCGGCGGGTATCGATGCGCTCAGTTCCAGGGACGCCGCCGGCGGACTGCGCGCCGCCCTGTCGAAGGGTATCGATGTGGCCGTGGCGCAGCTCGGCACCAACAATGGATTTCTCAACGACCCCAAGGTGGCGATACCGTTGCCGTCGGCTCTCGAGAAGGCGGAGCGCGCGCTGAGTCTCATCGGCATGGGTGGGCAGGCCGATGAGCTCAAGGCCACCATGAATCACGCGGCCGAGAAGGCGGTGGCGCAGGCCAAGCCGGTATTCAAGCAGGCGCTGCTGCACATGACGCTGTCGGATGCCAAGGGCATCCTCACCGGCGGTGATGACGCCGGCACGCAGTACTTCCGCCGCGCTACCAGCGCGCAGCTCACCGAGAAGTTCAAACCGATCGTGGCGACTGAAACCGCGAAGCTCGGCCTGACCGCAAAATACAACGAGTACGCCGCCAAGGCGGCGCAACTCGGGCTGTTGTCGACACAGGACGCGAATCTCAACGACTATGTGACCGCCAAGGCGCTCGACGGCCTGTTCAGCCGCATCACGGACGAGGAGCGCGAGATCCGCAAGAATCCGCTCGGGCAGGCGAGCTCACTGATCAAGAAGGTGTTCGGCACGCTTTGAGGCAGTGCGGCTCGCCTCAGCTGCGCAGTCGCAGTCCCTGCGGATCGTACAGCGGTTCCAGCCGCACCGTCGCGGCACGCATCTCGCCCAGGATGTCGATCTCGAGGCGCGCGCCTTCGCGCGCCAGCGTGGCCGGCACATAGCCCGCGGCGAGGCTCTTGCCGACGCAATGGCCGTAGGCGCCCGAGGTCACGTAGCCGACCGCCGCGCCGTCCTTCATGATCGACTCGTAGCCGACCACGTCGGCATCGGCCTCCGCCACCTCCATGACGGCGAAGCGGCGCTTGGGTCCCGCCGCGCGCTCGGCGAGTGCCGCCGCACGGCCGGTGAAATCGAGCTTGGAGAAATCGATGAAGCGATCGAGTCCGGTTTCACCCGGCGTGTAGTCAGGCCGGAAATCCTTGTTGAACGAGCCGTAGGCCTTCTCGAGCCGTAGCGAGGACAGGGCGCGCCCGCCGAAGTGTACGAGCCCCAGCTCGCGCCCCGCGTTCCACAGGTCATCGTAGAGCGAGGCGAAATAATCGGGCGTGGTCCAGATCTCGTAGCCCAGCTCGCCGGTGAACCCGGCGCGCGTCAGAATGGCCGGCGCGAAGCCCACAGCCGTCTCCCTGACCTGGAACAGCCTGAACGCGGAAGGCGACAGATCGTCGCGCACCAGATGCTGCATCAGTTCCCGGGACCGCGGGCCCGCGATCGACACGCCGTTGAGCGTCGAGGCGGCCGAGCGCACCGACACATCCGCCGGCGGTTCCGATGCCAAGAACCAACGCATGTGGAACTCCTCGGCAAAGCCCGACCCCACGATGAGGAAGCGGTCCTCCGTGAGACACGCAATCGACAGGTCCCCCATGATCCTGCCGGCGGGATTCAGCATGGGGGCCAGCGCGAACCGTCCGGGCTTGGGTATGCGCGAGGCAAAGACCCGATCGAGCCAGGCGCGCGCTCCGCGCCCGGTGACCTCGTACTTGCCGTAGTTGGTGGTCTCGTAGAGGCCGACCGTCCTGCGTACCGCCTGACACTCGGCCCGTACGACGGGGAAGGCTTCCGAGCGCCGATAGGTCGGGGTCTCGGCCGGGGCGACGCCCTGCGGTGCGAACCACAGGGCGTTCTCGAGTCCGAAGTTCGCGCCCATGACCGCGCCGGCCGCCTTGAGCCTGTCGTAGATCGGTGAGCGGCGCACCGGGCGGGCCGCGGGCAGCTCCTCGTTCGGGTAGGCGAGCCGGAAGCGACGCGAATAGTTCTCGGGGACCTTCATGGAAGTGTATTTCGGCGTCGCGAACGCGCCGAACCGTGCGACGTCCATGGAAATGATGTCCTGGCCCGGATCGTTCTGCGCCATCCAGCGCGACAGCACGAGCCCTATGCCCCCGCCCTGGCTGAACCCGGCCATGACGGCGCACGCAACCCAGAAGTTCCTCACACCCCGGACCGGACCGACCAGCGGATTACCGTCGGGAGCGAAGGTAAACGGACCGTTCACCGCCTTGCGGATGCCGACGCGTCCCAGTGCCGGGAAGTGCCTGAAGCCGACCTCGAAGTACGGTGCGAGGCGCTCGAAGTCCTCGGGCAGCAGCTGCATCGAGAAGTCGTCGGGCGTTTTCACCGGCGACCAGACGATACCGTGAGGTTCGTACGTACCGATCAGGACGCCGCCGCGCTCCTGGCGCAGGTAGATCTCGCCGGCGTAGTCGGTGGTGTTGACGATCTCCTTGTCCCGGCCCAGGAGCTCCGGGAGGTCCTCGGTCAGCAGATAGTGGTGCTCCATGGCCAGCACCGGCAGCTCGATGCCGACCATGTGGCCGACTTCGCGTGCCCACAGACCGGCGCAGTTCACCACGTGCTCGGCGTGCACCGTGCCCTTGTCGGTGACGACGTCCCAGGTGCCGTCGCGGCGCTGCCCGAGCGACAACACGCGCGTGAAGCGTTCCACCGACACCCCGAGCTGGCGCGCCGCCTTGACGTAGGCGTGGGTGGTGCCCGACGGATCGCAATGGCCGCCGTCGGCGCGCCACAGCGCGCCGATGAAGTGGCTGGTATCGATCAGGGGATTGAGGTTGCGCGCCTCCTCGAGCGAGATCATCTCGGTTTCCATCCCCAGGTAGCGCGCCCGTGAGCAGATGAGCTTCAGGCTGTCCAGCTCCCCCGGGGTCGCCGCGAGCATCAGGCCGCCGTTCGGGTGCAGCCCGCAGGACTGGCCGGAGAGCGCCTCGATCTCGCGATACAGATCGATGGTGTATTTCTGCAGCCGCGAGATGTTGGCCTCGCCGTTGAACGTGTGCATGCCCCCGGCCGCATGCCAGGTCGAGCCCGAGGTCAATTCACTCTTTTCCAGCAGCAGCACGTCGCTCCAGCCGATCCTGGCGAGGTGATAGAGCGTACTGGCGCCGACCACGCCGCCACCGATGACCACGGCTCTCGCGGAAGTCTTCATCTCAGTGCATCTCCGGACAGTGCCGCAACAGTAACATCCGCCCCCGGCACGAGCCCGAAGGGCCTCGTCGTCAACGCGAGCCATTCGCGCAAATGCCGCGCGGTGCTCGAGGGCGTGAGCAGCAGGAGTCCCGACGCAAGCACCGCGAGAACGACCGCCACCTGCACCATGATCGTGGCGGCGGCGCGCCCCGCCGGGAAAACCTGCGGATCCAGATCCAGGCGGCAGCCCCGGCTGAGCAGCTCGCGCACGCGCGGGCCGGAAAGATGCAACGCTGCCAGGCCCGACGACAGGTCAGCCGCGGCGCCGACGCGCGCACACGCCCCCTGCCAGAGCGCCGCGGTCGCGCCCGGGGACGCCGGCGGGCTGAGGAGCAGCCAGCGCGCCGGGCGCACGCACAGCGCCAGTTGATCGGTCGCCGCGGCCACCCCTGCGAGCGCCGGCAGTCTGATGCCCCGACCGACCGCCAGGCTCTCGAGCTCAGGTGCGCGCCCGTGAAACGCAGCGATCTCGACAATATCCGCCGCGCAGGATGCGAGCCGGATGCCGGACTCAGGCCCGGACACGAAGGTTCTCCGGATCGAGCATATGAGGGCTCACGATCTCGATCTCGACGGCCTCGTCGTGCACGGGCGAGGTGCCGATCAGCCGCTCACCCAGGCGCCGGCGGCCGCCCGCCACCAGCGCCAGGCCCACCCAGCCGTCGAGCTCGACCGATGGAGTCGCGGAGGTCACGTAGCCGAGACTCGTGGTGGGCGCCTCCGGTGCGACGAGCTGCAAGCCGTTACGCAGGCGGTGCGTGCGCCCGAGCGGCCGTACGCCGACGAGCTGCAGCCGATCGGGCGCTGCGAGGCCGGAGCGCTGCGACAGCGCCCGGCCGATGAAATCCCCGTGCTTCTTCAGCATCCGCTGCAAGCCGAGATCGTCGGCGCTGGTGTTGCCGTTCAGCTCCGCTGCGGTCACGTGACCCTTCTCGATGCGCAGGGTGTTGAGCGCGTCGAGACCGTAGGGCGATATACGGAACGGCTTACCCGCCTCGAGCAGCGCCGACCACACCGCCAGGGCGTGACCGGCCGGTACTGCGAGCTCGTACGCCAGCTCGCCCGAGAACGAGATGCGGAACACCCGTCCGGCAACGCCGGCGATGGTGGCGGCGCTCGCCGCCATGAAGGGAAACGCCTCGTTGGACAGATCGAGGCCTGCGACGACCGCCGCCACGACCTCGCGCGAGCGCGGACCGGCGACCGCGAACTGCGCCCACTGGTCGCCGACATCGGTCAGCAGCGCATCGAGCCGCGGGCACAGGGCCTGCAGGTGAAATTCCATGTGCTCGAGCGTCGCCGCCGCGTTCGCCGTGGTAGTGGTGACGAGGAAGTGCTCGGGAGCGAGCCGCGAGGTCGTACCGTCGTCGAGCAGCATCCCGTCCTCGCGCAACATGATGCCGTAGCGGGCGCGACCGACCGCGAGGGTGGAAAACGAGTTCGCGTAGATGAAGTCCAGGAACCGCGCGGCGTCCGCTCCCTGCACGTCGATCTTGCCGAGGGTCGACACGTCGGTGATGCCGACCGAGCGGCGCACGGCGCGGGCTTCGTTCAGCACCGCTCCCCACCCCTGTTGCCGCGAGTAGACCAGCGGCCGCAGCCACAGCCCGGTGGCCACGAAGGTCGCGCCGGCGGCCTCGTGCCAGTCGTGCAGCGGCAGCCGGCGCTTGGGTCTGAAGTGCTCACGGACTTCGCCGCCGGCGAGTGCCGCGAAGGGAACCGGTTGGGCGAACGGACGCGGCCTCACCTGCCCGACTTCGGACAGCGGAACGCCGCGCGCTTGCGCGAGCACGGCGCTCCCCACCAGTCCCCCGATGCGGCCCTGGTCAGTCGCCATGCCGTGGGTGGTGAAGCGCTTCATGTGCTCGACGTGCTCGTAGCCCTCGCGAAAGCTGAGGCGCACGTCGGCGGCGGTCACATCGTTCTGCAGATCGACAAAAGCCTTGGCGCGACCGCGCACCTCCCACAGAGCGGCGATGGGCGTGGCGTCCTTATCGACCGGCAGATCCACGCCCGGGTCCGCCGCGCTCACCGGCCGGGCGAGTTCCGCCGCGAGCGTGCGGCCCGCGCTGTCGCCGTCACGCGCGGCGGCCGCGAGCCCGAGCACGCCCCGCGCCGCGCCCGCCACCCGCCCGATGGGGGGTGCGAGATCGGGGGTAAAGGCTGCGATCGCTTCCTGCCACGTGAGCCGTGCGCCGAGCTGGCTCGCGAGCGTGGTCGCCGGGCTATACCCTCCGGACATCAGCAGGCAGTCGGCCTCGAGTTCGCGGCGACGGCGCCCATTCGTGTCCACGACCCTGACGGTGCGGACCCCGCGGCGCCCGAACGCCCCTTCGACGACCGCGCCGCCCTGCACCTCGACGCCGAGCGCTCGCGCGCGCTCGGCCGCGTGCGAACTCTCGCGCACGTCGATCACGGCGCATTCGATACCGGCGCCGCTCAAGGCGAACACCGCCTCGTAGGCCTCGTCGGTGTTGAGGAAACATACCGGGCGGCGACCCACGGCCACCCCGTAGCGTCTCAGATACTGAAGCGCGGCACCCGCGAGCATCACGCCCGGGAGATCGTTGCCCGGGAAGGCGATCAGCCGCTCGAGCGCACCGGTGGCGAATACCACGCGCCGGGCGCGGATGATCCGCAGCCGCTCCCGCAGGCCATCGAAACGGGCAGCCTCGGCGGGTGAGAGCGTCTCCAGCGCCCCGAACACGCCGTGGCCATAGGCCCCGAGCACCGTGGTGCGCGGCAGGCATCGCACCGTGGCCAGGCCGGCCAGCCCCGCGCACAGGCTCTCGCGCCAGGCGCTCCAGCGCACATCGAGCAGCGAGCCGCCACCGAGTACCACATCCTGGTCGGTGAGCATCACCCTGAGGCCGCTCGTGCCCAGACGATGCGCGGCGGCGAGCCCCGCGACGCCCGCGCCGACCACCAGCACATCCGTGTGATCGTGCACGGTCTCGGCGGGCGCGGCGTGATCGCCGACGATCGCCTCGAGCCTTCCCAGGCCCGCGGCCCGGCGGATGAGCGGCTCGTAGAGCCGCTCCCACGCCCAGCGCGGCGCCATGAACGTCTTGTAGTAAAAACCCGCCGGCAGGAAGCGCGCGATGAGATCGTTGAGCGCGAGCGCATCAAAACGGAGCGACGGCCAGCGGTTCTGGCTCTCGGCCACGAGGCCCTCGTGCAGCAGGAGCGTCGTGGCGAGCCGGTTGGGTTCGCGCCCGCCGGCACCGATCACGTCGACGAGCGCACACGGCTCCTCGGGACCCGCCGTCACGACGCCGCGCGGCCGATGGTATTTGAAGCTGCGCGCGATGAGGCGCCGGCCGTTGGCGAGCAGCGCCGAGGCGAGCGTGTCGCCCTCGAGGCCTCGCATGCGGCGGCCGTCGAAGCGAAAGCCGAGCGGCCGTTCGGGGTCGGTCAGCAGACCGCGGGCGATACGGCCGGGACCGCGCATCAGCGCGTGAGTCCCTGCGGGAGGGACAAATGATCCTCGGGGCCACCGACCGCGTAAATCTCGTGGCTCAGCGTATGTCGCACGACCTTGAGGAGCTTGCGGCAACCGCCCACGTGCAACCACCACTCGAGATGCCAACCGCAGCGGTTGTCCCGTTCGTAGACATAGGCGGTGAACGCCGCCAGTCCGGCATCGGCGGCGGGGCGGGACTTGCCGGCGTCGCCCCGATAGCGAAACTCGGTTTCGTCGCGTTCACCGCACCACGGGCAGGGGATGCGAAGCATGGGCGGTAAGCTTCAGTGAGCGTAGGGGAACGGGCCGGCGCCGCGCTCATCGATGGTCCGCCCGGCGGCGAAGCGCTCCAGACCCAGGTGAGCGGCGAGCGGGTGCGGCGCATGGCGCGCGATGAGGTGCGCGGTCATCAGGCCGCCGGCCGGGATCGCCTTGAAGCCGCCGTAGCACCAGCCGCCATTCACGATCAGGCCCTCGAGCGGCGTCGCGGAGATGATCGGGGAACCGTCCATGCTCATGTCCATGACGCCGCCCCATTGCCGCAGCACCTTGAGGCGTGCAAGCCCCGGCAGCAATGTCATCGCCGCCGCGGCCACCTCTTCCGCCATCGGCAGCGTGCCGCGCTGGCCGTAGCTGTTGTAGCCGTCGATGGCGCCGCCAAACACGAGTCCGCCCTTGTCAGACTGGCTGACGTAGAAGTGTCCGGCACCGTAGGTCAGCACGACATCGAGCACCGGCTTGACGCCTTCGCTCACAAAGGCCTGCAGCACATGGCTCTCGATCGGCAGCGCCAGTCCTGCCATCGCGGCGAGTCGCGACGAGTGCCCGGCCACGGCCAGGCATACGGTATCGGCGGCGATGGGCCCGCGGGTGGTCTCGACTCCGGTCACCCGTGATCCGTCGCGGGCGATGCCGGTGACCTCGCAGTGCTCGACGATGTCGGCACCGGCTTCCGATGCCGCCCGCGCATAACCCCAGGCGACCGCATCGTGGCGAACCGTGCCGCCCCGGCGCTGCAAAAACCCGCCGAGCACGGGGTAGCGGCCGTTGTCGAGATCAACGAGCGGCACCCGCTCCTTCACCGCCTCGCGGCTCAACGGCTCCGCATCCACCCCGAGGAGGCGCATCATGTTGGCGCGCCGTGTGAACAGATCGCGTTGTGCCTCGGTGTGAAACAGGTTGAGGGTGCCGCGCTGGCTCACCATCGCGTTGAAATTGAGCTTGCGCTCGAGCCCTTCCCACAGCTTCAGCGAGTACTCGTAGAAGCGGATATTGTCCGGGTGGAAGTAGTTGGAGCGGATGATGGTGGTGTTGCGCCCGACGTTGCCCAGCCCGATCGGGCCCTGCTCCAGCACCGCCACGTCGGCGATGCCGTACTCGGCGGCGAGGTAGAAAGCGGTCGCCAGTCCATGACCGCCGCCGCCGACGATCACGACGCGGTAGCGCGCGCGTGGTGCCGCCTTGGCCCAGGCGCGCGACCAGCCGCGCTGGCCGGTGAGTCCCTCGAGAAACAGTCGCCACCCCGAATAGCGGCCGCTCGACACGCGCCGCGCACCCGCGGCTGTCGGGTGGGATTTTGGTAGCGGATTCATCGCTGCCTGCCATCATAAAGCGCAGGGCGGGCCGGCACACGCGATGGCGCGGGCTTGACGCGCAGAGCAGCAACCGACAGTGTGCGGCGCTGCGCGATCGCCGGCCCCGAGCGGTCGGCGGAGGTGACGGGTGGCGCACATTTTGAAGTCGCTGTGTGTGGCGGCGGCGCTGGCGCTCAGCGTGTCGCCCCCGCTGCCAGCCGCGGTCGTGGTTTCCTCGAAGCTTTCGAGCGAGTCGGCGATGATCGGAGAGATGATCCGCCTGCTGCTGAATGCGAATGGGATCCAGACGCTCGACCGAACCAAGATCGGCGCGACCCCGGTCGTGCGCAAGGCGCTCATCTCCGGCGAGGTCGATATCTACGTCGAATACACCGGCAACGCAGGATTTTTCTTCAACGTGGCGTCGAACCCCGCCTGGAAGGACCTGCAACAGGGTTACGAGCTCGGTTCCAGACTCGATTACGCGGCCAACCGGATCGTATGGCTCACACCCGCGAAGGCGAGCAACGCCTGGGCGCTGGCCGTGCGCCGCGACCTGGCGCTCGCGAACAACCTCAGGACCATGAGCGACTTCGGCAGATGGGTCGCGGGCGGCGGCAAAGTGGTGCTCGCCTGTTCGGCCGAGTTCGCCAATGCCGGGACCCTGCGCTCACTGGAGAAGACCTATGGGTTCACCATGCGCTCCGACCAGTTGATCGTGCTCGCCGGCGGGGAAACCTCGGCGACCATCGGAGCCGCGGCCGCGCACACCAACGGCACGAATACCGCTATGGTGTACGGCACCGACGGCGGCATCGTCGCGGCGAATCTGCAGATCCTCGAGGACGATCGGCACGACCAGCCGGTGTACGCGCCGGTGCCGATCATTCGCGCGGCGGTCCTCGAGGCGAACCCGCAGATCGCCCGGATCGTGAAGCCTGTGATGGAGAGTTTCAGTCGCGAGACGCTGCAGCAGCTGAATGCGCGCGTGCAGATCGGCGGCGAATCGGAAGGCGCGGTCGCCGAGGACTACCTGAAGGCGAAGGGCTTTCTCAAGTGAGAGCGCGGATGGCGCTGACGGTGCCGCGACTGCGCAGGCTCGACCCCCTCGGTGCCCTGCTCGCTGTGGCCGGCGCCACAGCGGTCATGTTCCTGCCGTTCGTGATCTTCAAGTCGAACCGGGTCGTGCCGGGCGATCCGCGCGGGCTCCTGGAAGTGCTGCCGGCGTGGGCAGCGTTTGCCTGTCAGGCGAGCCTGTTGCTCGCCGCAACCGCCGCGCTCGGTGTGTCCAACGCCCGCGTCCGGCTCGGCGCGGCGCTGTTGGGCGTCACCGTCGTGGCGCTCGCCGTGGCAGCGGCCGGCGATGCGCTCACACCCGCCGGCAACAAGGTGGTGCGCGTCGCCCCCGGCGCGGGTGTCTGGGTCCTGCTGGTGTGCCTCGGCTTGCTCGCCACCGATGCCATCACGCGCATGCGTCCGGGGCCGGGCCGGCGCGTGCTGCTTCTCGCGGTGTTCACCGCCGTCGCCGGGCTCGCCCTGGCGCACGGCACGTTTGACCATCTCTCCGTGATGCGCGAGTACGCGGTCAACGCCGATCGCTTCGCGCGCGAGGCGCGCCAGCACCTGTGGCTCGCGCTCGGATCGCTCGCCGCCGCCGTGGTCGTGGCGCTCCCGATCGGCATTCTGTGCCACCGCGTCCCGCGGCTGCGGGCGGGTGTGTTGGGAACGCTCAACGTGATCCAGACGATTCCCTCGATCGCGCTGTTCGGCATCCTGATGGCGCCGCTCGGGGCGCTGGCAGGCGCCGTGCCGCTGGCCGCGGCACTCGGCATCCGTGGCATCGGCGCAGCCCCTGCGGCGGTCGCCCTGTTCCTGTATTCGCTGCTGCCGATCGCCGCGAATACGGTCGCGGGCCTGAAGCGGGTGCCGCGGGCTGCGGTCGAAGCCGCGCGCGGCATGGGAATGACGAACTGGCAGGTCCTGACGGGCGTCGAGCTCCTTCTGGCGCTGCCGGTGATTCTCACCGGCATCCGCATCGTGCTGGTGCAGAACATCGGGATGGTGACCGTCGCCGCGCTGATCGGCGGCGGCGGACTCGGGACCTTCGTCTTTCAGGGGATCGGGCAGACGGCCATCGACCTGGTGCTGCTCGGGGCGATTCCGATCGTGGCACTGGCCTTTTCCGCCGCCGTCGTGCTCGATGCGCTGGTGGAGGTCATGGATCGGGCGCGGCAATGATCAGCCTCGAGAACCTCACCAAGCAGTACGGCGCGACGGCGGTCGTCGACGGCGTGTCCATGGTCATCGAGCGCAACTCGATCACGGTGATCGTGGGCACCTCCGGCTCGGGGAAGTCGACCCTGCTGCGCATGATCAATCGCCTCGTCGAGCCGACCCGCGGGCGCGTGCTCATCGACGGGGCCGACACGACCGGCGAGCCCGCGCACCTGCTGCGGCGCCGGATCGGCTATGTCATCCAGGGATACGGCCTGTTCCCGCACCGCACCGTGGCGGAGAACATCGCGACCGTGCCGCGCCTTCTCGGCTGGGATGAGGCTCGCATCCGCATCCGTGTCGCGGGGCTGCTCTCGGTGTTCCAGCTCGATCCGGGCGCCTACGCGCACGCTTTCCCGCATCAGCTCTCGGGTGGGCAGCAACAGCGAGTCGGTGTGGCGCGGGCGCTCGCCGCAGAGCCTGCGGTGCTGCTGATGGACGAGCCCTTCGGCGCACTCGATCCCATCATCCGCGCGAAGGCGCAGGATGACCTGCTCGACATCCAGCGACGCTTCGGCACGACCATCCTGCTCGTGACCCACAACATGGATGAAGCCTTCCGTCTGGGCGATCGCGTCGCGGTCATGAGCCACGGCCGGCTGCTGCAGTACGATCGGCCCGCGGTGCTGCTCACGCGCCCGGCGGATCCCTTCGTGTCGCGCATGACCGGCATCTCGGACCGAGCCATGCGGCTGCTGTCGCTCACCACTGCGGGCGAGGCGGCGCTACCGGGCGCCTCGGACGGGCCGGCCGTCGCGGCCTCCGCCTCGCTCCGTGAGGTGCTCTCGGAGCTCATGTGGTGCGGCGCCGAGTCTGCCGCGGTCATGGATGCGGATGGCACGCGGCGCGGGCGCCTGACGATCGCCGCCATCCTCGCGCGCGGGCGACCGGGCTGATGCCGGGCATGGCCGCCGTTCTGCGACTCGCGGCGCTCGCCCTGCTGCTGGCGTTCCTGCTGACGCCGCAGAGCTTCGCGCCGCTGTTCGCGCCGCTCACGCAGTATGGCGCGCCGCCGATCTACGATCAGGGCAATCTCCTGACACTCGCGCTCGCGCATCTCGGCACGGTGTGCTGCGCGGCCGCGGCGAGCACCCTCGTGGCTGTCGGACTCGGCATTCTGGTGACGCGCCCGAGCGGCGCGCAGTTCCTGCCGCTGTCGCGCACGCTCGTCAACATCGGTCAGACGTTCCCGCCGGTGGCGGTGCTCGCGGTCACGGTGCCATTGGTCGGGTTCGGCGAGAAGCCGACGCTGATCGCGCTCTTCGCCTATGGCCTCCTGCCCATCTTCGAGAACACGATCGTCGGGCTGCAGACCTGTCCGGCGGCGGTCCTGGAGGCCGCGAGCGGCATGGGGATGAGCGCCCGCCAGCGCCTGCTGTCGGTGGAGCTGCCGCTGGCGTTACCGCTGATTCTGGAGGGTATCCGGCTGTCGCTCGTCATCAACGTGGGCACCGCGACCATCGGATCCACGGTGGCCGCCAAGGGACTCGGCGAGGTGATCATCGCCGGGCTCCTGTCCAACAACAACGCCTTCATCCTGCAGGGGGGACTCGTGACCGGCCTGATGGCGATCCTGCTCTATGACGCCCTCGCCGGGCTCGAGCGGCGCATCTGCAGGACCGCGCACCTCGACTGACAAGCATCGTGATCAGAGGTCGCCGCCCCCGGGGCCGGCGTCTGCCGGTCCAGGGGGCGGCGAGTGTGCGCTGCGAGTCAGCGGGTCAGTCGTCCAGCGGCACCAGCAGCGCCTGGCTCCCTCCCCTCGCCAAGTTATCGAGCGACACGACCATCTGGCCGAGCGCCGGTGTTTTGCGGAATTCCGCCCGGTTGATCGACAGCGGCACGCTCGCGTTCGTCCCCGGCGGCAGCATCACGAACGCGCCGGTGCTGATCGCACTGTTGAAGGCGTTGAACTTCGCGGCGGTCGTGATCGTGTCGGAGGCGCCGCCGATCAGATCGAAGGTCTGTGCGGTGTAACCGAAGCGCGGATTCGCGGACGTGATGCCCGCATCGGCGGCGATCACCGGCATCAGCACCGTGGTACCGTCGGTGGGCGCGAGCGCGAAGAATTCCAGCATTCCCGTTCCGGTGGACAGGTTGAACACCGCGGTGACCATCTGTCCGTTGAAGGAGCCCGTGGTCAAAAGGCCCAGATCCGCGGCTACGATGTCGTAATCCGGTATGCCATCGCCGTCGACGTCCACCAGCACGTCGTATTCCATCGTCACCGGGTTCGAGGCGCGGCCGAAGGTGTTCACCGCAAACACCAGCTGCGTATTGGCGCCATCCGGGAAGGACTGCACCCCGACCGCCCGCAGCCCGGTCGCGCCCAGGCTGACGTTGCTGCCGCGCAGGCCCCAAGCGTAGAAGTCGGCCGTGCCGGTGATCCCGCCCGAGCGGTTGCTAAGGGCGTCAGGCTCTGGTGCGCCCCGACCGAGATCGAGGTCGGCGAGGCGCTGGCGGTGTGCGCTGCGCCCGCCCCCTGCACGACCTTTAGCGCAAAGCTCGCCGGCGTGTTGCCCCGATTCTCGACGACGATGTACCCGTTACCGCTGAAGTCGCGCGTGAGCTCCGTCACGCCGAAACTGACGCTCGGCGTGCCGTCCGCCGCGTGCGCAATCACGGACGTCTGCGTCGCACCAAAGGGCTGCACCAGTCCGTTGCCACCGAGGCGCGCCGAGTAGCCGGCGAGCTGGGTCGCGTCCGCGGTGTTGACGACCGCAGCGGATACTTCCGACGCGTCCCAGCCGGGGTGCGCCTGTATGGCGAGCGCGGCGCTGCCCGCCACGTGCGGTGCCGCCATCGAGGTTCCCGACAGGAAGAAGCCCTGGTTGCCGGTGCCCACTGCGGTCGAGAACACGCTGACCCCGGGCGCCGAGATGTCCGGCTTCAGGTGACCGTCGCCTCCACGCGGGCCCGCGGAGCTG